>ERZ1370068.2031-contig-11998_pt1 | contig 98124 bp, 155 predicted proteins | sample MGYA00561227_ERZ1370068 | MGnify/ENA primary metagenome ERZ1370068 (study PRJEB38410, sample SAMEA6850437) | metagenome | study: Metagenomic assessment of the ecological functions of the soil: analysis of the soil microbiota associated with the...
GTTGGCGCTGGATTTCAGTGCGTGACCGCTCCTCAGCCGATCTTGCGCGCGCGATGATAGTCGTCGTCGACGCGCCGGCCGGCGTCGACCAGCATCTCGCCGACGAGCCCGGTCGTGAAGAGCTGCACGCCGACGACCACCAGCAGCACCGCGAAGATCAAGCAGCGGATGGCGGCTCTGGATGTCGCCGTACACGACGCGGAGCCCGGCGATGTAGGTGCAGAGCACTGCCTCCACCATGATCAACGCCGCGCCCGGCAGCGAGAAGAAGTGCGCCGGACGCCGGTTGTAGCGCGTGAGGCAGATCACCGTGATCATGATCCATCGCGCCGCGGAGCGCCCGCGACCAGCCATAGCGCGAGCGGCCGAAGGCGCGCGGACGGTGGGCGACCGCTTGCTCGGTGACGCGAAAGCCCCTGCCCGGCCGCGAGCAGCGGGATGAAGCGATGCAGCTCGCCGTAGAGCGGCACCTCGGCCGGTGACCTCGCGCCGAAACGCCTTCGAGCCGCAATTGACGTCGTGGAGCTCGATGCCCGAAACGAACCGCGAGAGCCCGTTGAAGAGCCGCGACGCGACCGCGCGCGCCAGCGAGTCCTGGCGATCGACCTTCCAGCCGCAGACGAGATCGGCGCCGGCGTCGAGCCCGGCGAGCATGCGCGGGATCTCGGCCGGGATCGTCCTGCAGGTCGCCGTCCATCGTGACCAGACGCTCGCCGCGGGCGGCGCGGAACCCGACGGCCAGCGCCGCCGCCTTGCCGAGATTGGTGCGCAGGCGCAGGCCCGCGCGCGCGCGGATCGCGCGCCGCAGCGCGGCGATCTCGTCGAACGAGCCGTCGTTCGAGCCGTCGTCGACGAAGATCGAGCTCCCAGCGGATGCCGAGCGGGTCGAGCGCGGCACGGCATTGGTCGAAGAGCGCGCCCAGGCGTCGGCCGTTCGTTGTAGACCGGCACGACCACGGACACGTCGAGAGCATCGCCGCTCGACGACGATGCGCGGTCGTCGCGCGCCAAGCGCGTGCCCGCTCATTCGTCCTGTGTCACGCGCACGACCTCGGCGACCGTGGTGGTGCCTTCCGCACCTTGAGCCAGCCGTCGTCACGCAGCGTGCCGCATGCCGTTCGCCACCGCGGCGGCCTTGATGACGTCGGCAGAGGCGTGTTTCAGGATCAGCTCGCGGATCGACTCGTTCATCAGCAGGAGCTCGTAGATGCCGCTCCGACCGCGGTAGCCCGTGCCCGAGCACTCCTCGCAACCGGCCGCGCGATAGATCGGCGCGCCGTTGACGGCGACGTTGGTGAAGCGCTCGGCCGCGGCTTGCGTCATGTCGCCGGCGCCGAGCAGCGCCTCGCCGTGCGGCACCTCGGCGCGACACCGCCGACACACCTGGCGCACCAGACGCTGCGCCAGCACGCCGAGCAGCGACGACGCCAGCAGGTAGTCCTCGACGCCCATCTCGAGCAGCCGGCTGACGGCGCCGGCGGCGTCGTTGGTGTGCAGGGTCGAGAAGCACCAAGTGGCCGGTGAGCGCCGCCTGGACCGCGATCTCCGCGGTCTCGGCGTCGCGGATCTCACCGACCATGATGACGTCGGGATCCTGGCGCACGATCGAGCGCAGCCCGTTGGCGAAGGTGAGGCCGATCTGCGGCTTCACGTGGATCTGGTTGACGCCGCTGACCTGATACTCGACCGGGTCCTCGATGGTGATGATCTTCTTGTCGGGCGAGTTGATCTTCGTCGAGCGCGCCGTAGAGCGTCGTCGTCTTGCCGCTGCCGGTCGGGCCGGTGACCAGGATCATGCCGTAGGGCCGGATGATCAGCTTCTCGAACTCGCGCCGAGCGTGTCGGCCGGGAAGCCCGAGCTGCTCGAGGTCGAGCACGATGCTCGAGCGGTCGAGGATACGCATGACGACGCTCTCGCCGTAGAGCGTCGGCAGCGTCGAGACGCGCAGGTCGATCTCCTTGCCCATGGTGCGGAGCTTGATGCGGCCGTCCTGCGGCAGGCGCCGCTCGGCGATGTTGAGCTTCGCCATGATCTTGACGCGCGAGACGATGGCGGCCTGCAGCCGGCGCGGCGGCGACTCGATGTCGTGCAGCACGCCGTCGATGCGGTAGCGGACCTTGAGCTCGTTCTCGAACGGCTCGATGTGGATGTCGGAGGCGCGCTGCTCGACGGCGCGGTTGATCAGGAGGTTCACCAGGCGGATGACCGGCGCCTCGCTGGCGAGGTCGCGCAGGTGGTTGACGTCCTCCTCGTCGTCGCCGATGTACGCGAGCGTCCCGTCGCCCTCCTCTGCGGCCTGCTCCGCGCCGCGCGTCGTAGCCTTCGAGGGCGGCGAGGATCTCCTTCTCGCGGCCGAGGCGCGGCGCTGCACGCGCGAGGCCGGTCGCGACTCCGAGACCCTGCAGGCTGTAGAGGTCCGCCGGGATCGGCCATCGCGACCGCGAGCGTGCCGTCCTGGATCTCGAGCGGCAGGATCTTCGCGTGCTTCAGGAACTGGAGATTCACGCCCTGCAGCGCGACCGGCGCTGCGGAAACTCCTTCCGGCCGATGACCGGCACCCCGAGGTGCTCCGGAGATGCAGGCTGATCAGGTCGTCCTCGGAGATGAATCCGAGGTCGAGCAGCAAGCGCTCGATGCGCTCGCCCCGCTCCTGCTGCAGCAGCCGGACCTTGCGGAGGTCGTCGGGGCTGATCCGGCCACGCCCGAGGAGCAGGTCTTCGAGTGGTTTGCGCTCGACGGCCTGCGCTTCCATCATTGACTGCCTAACATAGCGATCTAGGGCCCTCAAGGCAGGTTTTCGGATGCGGGGATCTGACGATTCCGGGCGACGTCCGCGCTGTAATCCTGATTTTCCTACGCACCTCACGCCATCGTCGCGCCAAAGACGTGGGATCACGTGATTGACTCTTCGGTCCCCGAGAACTTACTTGTGGCTCTCGGCGGGCAGCGATGCGAAACGCAGAGAAGATTCGGGTCCTGCTCGTCGACGACCACGTCCTGGTGCGGCAGGGATTGCGGAAGATGCTCGAGGCGGACCCGCGCATCGAGGTCGGTGCGGCGAGTTCGGCGACGGCGAGAGCGCGATCGAAGCGGCCCCCGCCTCGCGCCCGACGGTGGCCGTCGATCGACATCGGCCTGCCCGGGCATCAACGGCATCGAGACCGCACGAGCCGCATTCGGCGCCGGCTCGAACGACGTCGCCGTGCTCATGGTGTCGATGCACGGACGACTGCTTTGCACCGCCGGAGCCTGAAAGCTGGCGCCAAGGGCTACGTGCTCAAGGACGCCGAAGAGCTCGACCTCGTCCGTGCCGTGACGACGGTCGCGCGCGGCGAACGTACTTCAGCGCCGCGCTGCACCGCTCCTGCTGTCGGGCTATCTAGCGCAGCAAGACGCCCGCCCGCGCGCCTAGCGGCAGGCTGCCTCGTGCGCGTGTGGGCGGTCGCGTACCGCCCATCGATCTTCATGCACGGTCGACGGATGGGTTACGACGCTCGGCCCGCAGTAGCCGAGCGCCTCGTGGAGGGCTTGGCGGTGGGTATCGCGGGCTGCCAGCCGAGCGCCCGCGCGCGCTCCGGGCTCCGACGACGCGCGCAATCTCACGCCGGCGGACGCGCGCTCCCTCCACGACCTCGAACGGCGTCCGGATCTCCGCCCGGAGGTGATCGACGATCGTGCTGATCGTCGACGGCCTCGCCGCCGCAGAGGTTGTAGGCTTCGCCCGGCGTACCGTGCTCCATCAGCACGACATAGCCGCGCACGATGTCGCGCACGTCCGAGAAATCGCGCGCGGTCTGGAGGTTGCCGACCCGCAGCACGCGGCGGCGCCTCCCCGCGCTCGATCCGCGCCATCTGGCGCGCGAAGTCGGAGCACACGAAGTCGTCGCTCTGTCCTGGACCCGTGTGGTTGAAAGCCCGGGCGCGGATCACGGCGAGCGCCGGTGTCCCACCACTGCTGGAACGCCGCCATGTCGGCCGCCGCCTTGAGAGAGCCCGTACGTGCTGACGGGCCGGAGCGCGCAGGTCTCCTCGATCGGGGGCCCGGTATCCGCTGCCGCGCCGTACACGTCCGCCGAGCCGACGACGACGACCCGACTCGACGGAGCCGTGCGTGGACGCCGCCATGCACGTTCCGCGTGCCGGAGCGCGTTCACGACGAGCGCGCGCGCGGGATCGACTCCGCGCGCGGCACGAAGGCGATGCCGGCCGAGTGGAAGACGCCGTCCGGACGGGCGGTCGCGATGGCGCGCCGGATCGCGTCGGCATCGGCCACGTCGGCGCAGACGATGCCGTCGCGGATCGAACGCGGGATGACGCGGCCGCGAGCGCGCGCAGACCCGGGTAGGGACGCCGCTCGCGCACGAGCCCGGTCACCCGTGCCCCCGGCGAGAGGTAGCGCCGCGAGGTGCGTGCCGGCAAAACCACCGATGCCGGTGACGAAGTACCGCACGGCGAGCTCAGGCGCGCCGCAAGCGCGCGACGTCGGCGTCGACCATCATGCCGATCAGCTCGGCGAACGACACACGCGGCTTCCACCTGAGCTTGGCGCGCGCTTTGCTCGGCGTCCCCGACCAGAAGGTCCACCTCGGCCGGCCGCTTCAGCGACGGATCCTCGCGCACGTACGCGGCGCCAATCGAGCCCGACGTGACGAAACGCGAGCTCGGCGAGCTCGCGCGACCGTGTGCGACTCGCCGGTCGCGACGACGAAGTCGTCCGGCTCCGCCTGCTGAAGCATCATCCACATCGCCTCGACGTAGTCGCCGGCGAAGCCCCAGTCGCGCGCGCGCCTCGAGGTTGCCGAGGCGGAGCTCGGTCTGCAGGCCGAGCTTGATGCGCGCCACGGCGTCGGTCACCTTGCGGGTCACGAACTCCGTCCGCGCCGCGGCGACTCGTGGTTGAAGAGGATGCCCGAGCAGCGCGAACAGGTCCGTAGCTCTCGCGGTAGTTCACCGTGATGTAGTGCGCCGTACACCTTGGCGACGCCGTACGGGACTGCGCGGATGGAACGGCGTGAGCTCGGTCTGCGGCACCTCGCGCACCTTGCCGAACATCTCGCTCGACGACGCCTGGTAGAAGCGGATCTGCTTGTCGACCAGGCGGATCGCCTCGAGCACGCGCGTCACGCCGATGGCGTCGAACTCCGCCGGTCAGCACCGGCTGCGCCCACGAGGTCGGCACGAACGACTGCGCGGCCAGGTTGTAGACCTCCTGCGGACGGATGTCCGAGAGCAGCGTGATCGAGCGACATCGGGTCGAGCAGGTCGGCCTGCACGAGATCGGATGCGGTCGCGAAACGGCTCGATGCGCTCGAAGTTCTCGGTGCTGGCGCGCCGCACCATGCCCGAAGACCTCGTAGCCCTTCGGCGAGCAGGAACTCGGCGAGATACGAGCCGTCCTGGCCGGTGATGCCGGTGATGAGAGCACGCTTCACGTCCGATCCTCCTGGTCCGCTGCCGGCGCCGCGCAAGCGTTGGCCGTACATGCGCTCGTAGTAGTCGAGATACGCGCCGCTCTTCACGGCCTCCCACCAGCTGCGGTGCGTCCGATACCACTCGATGGTGTCGCGGAGGCCGCTCGCGAACTCGCGCGCGCGGCGTCCAGCCGAGCTCGCGCTCGATCTTGCGCGCGTCGATGGCGTAGCGGCGGTCGTGGCCGAGCCGATCGGTCACGTGGCGGAGCAGGCTCGCGCGGCTTGCCGAGCGCCTCGAGGATGAGCCGCGCGCGATGTCGATGTTCTCGCGCTCGTTGCCGCCGCCGAGGTTGTAGACCTCGCCGATCCTGCCCTCGCGCAGCACGAGGTCGACGCCGCGGCAGTGATCCTCGACGTGGATCCAGTCGCGCACCTGCCGGCCGTCGCCGTAGAGCGGCAGCGGCTGGTCGGCGAGCGCGTTGGTCACGAAGAGCGGGATCAGCTTCTCGGGGAACTGGTACGGGCCCGTAGTTGTTCGAGCAGCGGGTGATCGAGCGCCGGCAAGCCGTGCGTGTGGTGCGCGGCGCGCACCAGGAGGTCCGCGGCCGGCCTTGCTCGCGGCGTAGGGACTGTTCGGGCGCGAGCGGCGTCTCCTCGCTGAACGCGCCCGTCGGCCCGAGGCTGCCGTAGACCTCGTCGGTCGAGACCTGCAGAAAACGCCCGACGCCGCGCTGCGCGCGCCGCGTCGAGCAGCACCTGCGTGCCGACGACGTTGGTGCGCGAGGAACGCGCCGGCGTCGGCGATCGAGCGGTCGACGTGCGACTCGGCCGCGAAGTTCACGATCGCGTCGACGCCGTCGCCGATCGCCGCCGTCGACCGCCTCGCGGATCGGCGATGTCGCCCCGCACGAAGCGATGGCGCGGATGCGTCGAGCACGGACTCGAGGTTGGCGAGGTTGCCGGCGTAGGTCAGCAGATCGAGCGTGACGATCTCGTCGTCCGGATGCGTCGGCGAGCACGTGCTGGACGAAGTTCGCGCCGATGAAGCCGGCGCCGCCGGTCACGAGCAGCTTCATCGGGTCAGCGCGGTCGCGTCGTCCAATCGAAGCCGATGGTCGGATCGTCGAGCGGAATCCGCTCCTCGTCGGGATCGGCGGGATCGTACGCTTCGGTCGTGTGGTACAGGAGGCCGGCGGGCTCGTTGCCGAGCACGCGGTAGCCGTGCGCGACGCCGATCGGGATCGCCAGCAGCCCGGGCGCGCGGTCGCCCATCACGACCACGTTGGTCTGGCGGTGGGTCGGCGACTCCGGGACGCAGATCGTAGAGCACGACCTGCGCCATGCCGCGCACGAAGAACCACATGTCCCACTGGCGCCGGTGCCAGTGGAACGCCTTGATCACGCCCGGAAACGCCTCGGTGTACGTCGTCTGCTTGATGGTCTGGAAGCACGCATCGTCGGACTTCAGCACTTCCATCAGAAAGCCGCGGTCGTCCGTGTGCACGGTCAGTCGCTTCAGGTGGACGCCCTGGATCATCGCTTCCTCCTCGTCGTGCCGTACGCGGCGCGTCGAGCTTGTTCGCGCCCGTCTTGGCGACCAGATTCCCGGCGCGATGCAGCGCCTCGAACGTCCCGGCGTCGGTCCACCAGCCGCGCAGCACCTCGTAGCTCGAGATCGCCCTGGCTGAAGATACCAGTTGTTGACGTCGGTGATCTCGAGCTCGCCGCGTCCGGATGGCTTCAAGGTGCGGATCACGTCGAAGACCCGGGCATCGTACATGTAGATCCCGGTCACCGCATATCGGCTCTTCGGGCGGCGCGGCTTCTCCTCGATGCCGACGATGCGCTTGCCCGCGGAACGCCGCCACCCCGAAGCGCTCCGGATCCGGCACCTGCCTTCAGCAGGATGCGCGCGCCCTTCCGGCCGCGCTCGAACGTCGCCGCCGGACGCTGCGAAGTTGCGCTCGATGATGTTGTCGCCGAGCACCACGCACACGCGCTCGCCGTCGACGAAATGCTCGGCGAGCGACGAGCGCGGCGGCGATCCCGCCCTCGCCCTCCTGGTAGGTGTAGTTCAGGTGCTGCAGGCCGAAGTCCTTGCCGTTGCCGAGGAGCTTCAGGAAGTCGCCGGCGTTGTTGCCGCCGGTCACGAGCAGGATGTCGCGGATGCCCGCGTTGATGAGCGCCTGCAGCGGATAGTAGATCATCGGCCGATCGAAGATCGGCAGCAGGTGCTTGTTGGTGATGCGAGTCAGCGGATGGAGCCGCGTGCCGAGACCGCCGGCGAGGATCACGCCCTTCATTCGTTCCCCATGAACCCGTGGATGGGAGCCGCGATCGCGCCGAGCGACTGGCGGAACGGCTCCTTCCCGAACTGCGCGAGTCCGACCAGCGACACGAGCAGCGCGCACCTCGGTCTCGTCGGGGTTCACGCGTTTGGACACCCCGAGGTCGACGACCCAGCATTCCTGGCTGGAGATGAGGCGCAACCCCGCGCGGTGCTCGAGGAACTTGCCGCTGCGGTTGTCGTAGCGCGCCTCGTAGGCGCCGAAGAGCTGCTTCATGATGCGTGACGAACATGCTGCCGTTGACCTCCTCGACGGCCTGGTTGGCGACGAAACGATAGCCAATGCCGACCCGGGTCCGCCCGCGCAAGGCCTGGAGGCCGAATTCGTCGGCGGGGGTGCGCGGATCGCTCAAAAGCAGCCCGACCGTCGCGCTCTTGGTCTCCCACCGGTGACGCTGTAGTCGGTCTTGCCCTCGAAGGCCAAGTACGGCGTGGGGGTGAGCCGCAAGTGGACCGACAGGTCGGAGGCCCGGCCTGCATCGCCCGGCAGGATCTCGTTGGTCGTCGGGATCGACCTCGCCGATGAAGTCGCCGAGCTTGTTGGCGACGTCGTAGCTCTGGAAGATCGAGAACGCGGGCGAGCTCGCGGATCGCCGCCGGAGGCCGGCGCGGACGGCGCCGCTTCGATCCCGGCCGCCATCGATCCCTCCTCACCGCTCGGCGTCGAGCGGCGGCCCGACGAACTCGGCCTTCGCGTCGGACTTGCGCGACGACCCGGATGCGCGCCCTTCGCCACCGTGTCCTTCCGCGACCTTCACGCCGCCGGCGGAGCGGCCGATCAACCGGCTCGTGACCCCGTAGGTGAAGACGCTGCGCTGATTGATGCGATCGACGTCGTCGAAGAGCGGCAACGCCGCCTGGCGGGTCCCCGTGCGCGGCACGAAGAGATAGCTCGACCGTCGGCTCGATCGTGTGCCGCAAGCGGGCGAGGCCGAAGTGCTCGAACGGATAGACGCGCGAGAGCGGACGTGCCGGCGTCGCCCCGCAGATAGTAGAGCTCGCGGCGTCGCATTGTCGTCGAGGTCCGGCAGGATGCTCGGCGGCTGGCTGCCCGGATCGGCGGGGTTGGTGTTCACTTGCGTCGGAACGCTCGTGTCGTCGAGGTGGTACGCGGTCTCGCGGAAGCCGCCGCGGAACGAGCCGTAGGCGTACGGACCCAGAGCGCCACGGCACCTCGAGCTCGGGACGAAGGTCCAGCCGCTGTCCGTCGATAGCCGCTGTCCCGCTCGAAGTTCACGCCCTCGCCCGCGAAGTGCAGCGAGCAGGCGATCGTCGAAGAGCGCGGGTCTGCGTCACGCCCTCGACGCGCGGCGGCACCTGAAAGACGAAGCGATCGGGATTGATGAAGTCCTGGTACCACGTGGCGCGTCGAGAGCAGCAGGCCGTCCGTCGAACGTGCGCTCCACCCGACCCGCGAGCGCTCGAAACGACGCGTGCGGAGCGCGACGTCGACGCCCGGATTGAACGTGAAGACGTTGATCTCGCGGAGGAAGAGGTCGTCGCTCACCCGCAGCACGTCGGCGAACCCCTTGAGGCCGAGCGGCAGCCACTGGTCGTGGGTCATGCCGGCGCTCCAGCGATTGACCGGGATGTTCGGGTCGGCGATCCGCGAGTTGACGATCGTCGCGGGCGCTGGCGCCGCGAATCTGCTCGTTGAAGTACGAGCCGTTGACCTCGCCGAGGGTCTCGGGGCTGAGCGCGTAGCGGTACTCGGCCGAGCGCCCCGATGCGGGCCTCGGTCTCGAGGTCGAGCGAGATGGTCGCGTCGTGGCTCTTGTTGATGTCCAGGAAGAACGGCTGCTCGATCTGGAAGCCCGCGCCGGTTGAGTAGCCGAAGCGCGGGAACAGGCAAGCCGCTCTGACGCTCGCGCTGCACCGGGAAGATGCCGTACGGCAGGTAGAGGATCGGCACGTTCTTGACCGCGAACGTCCCGCCGCTTGACGCGACCGTAGCCCGTCGAGGTCGAGGGTGACGCGCTGGCCGCGGATGCTCCAGCTCGGCGACTCGTCGCCCTGGCACACGGCACGTCGTGAAGCTGCCCGTTGGTGACCGCGTACGTCTGCCCGGCTTGCTTCTCGAAGTGCTCGCCGGTCAGCCGGTAGCGGTTGGCGTTCAGGAAGACGGAGCCCTGTCCATGGCCGCCGGTCTCCTGCACCAGGTCGAGCGTCAGCACGTCGGCGGTGAGCGTGCCCTGCGGATCGACGACGACGACGTTGCCGCTGCGCGTCGGCGACCTGGGTCGTCGCGGTTGACCTTGACGGTATCGGCGGTCAGCACCATGTCGCCGCGGGTGATCTTGACCGCTCCGGTCGCCGTGATGACGTTGGCCCGCTGGTCGTACTCGATGTGCTCGGCGTCGATCGTCGACCTCGCCGGTCGCGTTCTCGCCGAGAGTGCGATAGGCCCGGAAGGCCTCGGCGTGCCGCCGCTGCGGGCCTGCCAGCGACGCAGCGAGCAGCCAGCACCACAGCGACGGCGCGCACGCCGCGCCCGACGGCCTCAGCATCGTCCGGCGAGACGCGCCGCGCGCGCGTTCGCGCTCGGCGTCGGCAGCGAGCGTCGGGTCGATGATCGGCAGCACGTCGCCGATCGAGAAAGAGCGAGCCGGCGACGCACGACGACGTCGTCCGGCGCGCTCCGCGCGACGAGCGCGCGATAGGCCTCCGATCGGGATCCTCGCGCACCCGTACCGGACAGCGCGCGACCACGGCCAGCTCCTCCGGGCGACGCGCTGCGCGGCTGCCGCGGCCGCGTGAGCACGATCTCGGTCGGCCACCTCGCCGAGCGTCCGCAGCATGGTCTGCCACTCCTTGTCGCGCATCACGCCGAACAGTACCCGCACGCGGCGTCCGGCGGCACGCGCGCGGACGCTCCGCGACCAACGCCTCGATCCCCGCCGCATTGTGGGCGCCATCCAATAGCACGAGGGGTTCGCGGCACACTACCTGGAGGCGCCCCGGCCAGCGTACGGCGGCGAGGCCGGCGGCGATCGCGCGCGGCCGGCGGCGTGAGCGTCGGGCACGAGCTCGAGCGCGCGATCGGCGAGCGCCGCGTTCCGACGTTGATGTGCGCCGGCGAGCGCGAGCGTGAGCGGCGCGATCGTCCCGCGCGCCGAGCGATAGGCGAGCGCCCCGAGCCGGCGGGCGCGAGCGCGAAATCGCGATCGAGCACCTCGAGCGGGCTCGCGAGCGCTGCGGCGCGCGCCGCGATCACGTCGCGCGGCGTCGCCGGCCGCCCCCGAGACCACGCGGGACGCCGGCCTTGATGATGCCCGCTTTCTCGTGCGCGATCGTCGCGACGGTCGCGCCCGAGGTACGCCTCGTGGTCGACGGCGACGTTGGTGATGACGGCGACCTCCGGGGTCACGAGGTTGGTCGCGTCGAGGCGGCCGCCGAGCCCGACCTTCGAGACGACGACGTCGACGCGCGCCGCGGCGCGAAACGCCTCCCAGGCGAGCAGCGTCATGACCTCGAAGCAGGTGAGATCCATGGTCGGCCCGAGCACGGTCGCGGATCCGCGCTACGCCCGCGACGACCGCCGCCTCGGTGATGGGCGCCCCGCCGATCACGATCCGCTCGCGAAACGACACCAAGTGCGGCGACGTGTAGAGCCCGACGCGCCGCCCGGCCGCCGTCAGCATCGCGGCCAGCATGGCGGCCGTCGAGCCCTTGCCGTTGGTGCCCGCGACGTGGAACGTCGGCGCGGCCCGCTCGGGATGGCCGAGCGCCGCGGCGGCGCGGCGCACGCGCTCGAGCTTGAGATCGATGCCCTGCTTGGCCTCGAGACGATAGAGCCACGCGAGCGTGTTCCGGATAGGCGTCGAGCGCCATCGCGGGTCAGCCGCGCCCGCGGCGGCGCGGCTCCGGGCGCGATCGCTTGGCGGGGCGCAGCAAGCCGAGCACGCGCGCCAGGGTGCGCGCGAAGATCGCGGCGCTCGACGACGCCGTCGAGCATGCCGTGGGTCGAGGAGAAACTCGGCGCGCTGGAAGCCGGCTCGGGAGCTCCTCGTTCAAGGTCTGCGCCACCACGCGCGGCCCCGCGAAGCCGATGAGCGCACGCGGCTCGGCGAGGTTGACGTCCCCGAGGAGCGCGATCGACGCCGCGACGCCGCCGGTCGTCGGATCGGTGCAGATCGAGACGTACGGAACGCCGGCGTCGCGCAAGCGACCGAGCGCGCCCGTGAGCTTCGCCATCTGCATGAGCGAGTGGATGCCCTCCTGCATGCGCGCCCCACCCGACGCCGAGACGATCACGAGCGGCAGCCGACGTCGCAGAGGCATGCTCGATCAAGCGCGTGATCTTCTCGCCGACCGCCGAGCCCATGCTGCCGCCGAGGAAATGGAAGTTGAAGACCGCGATCGCGATCGCGATGCCGTCGACGCGGCCGGTCCCGGTGACGACCGCTTCCAGATGCCCGGTTCGCTCCGCCATGGCGCGCAGGCGCTTCGGGTACGGCGGCTCGTCCGGGAACTCGAGGCACGTCGCGCGATCCGACGCCGGCGTCGCGCTCGACGAAGCTGCCGCGGTCGAGGAGGAGCTGCAGCCGCTGCTCGGCGGTGAGGCGCAGGTGGTGACCGCAGCGCGGGACAGACGAAGAGCCGGCGCTCGAGCTGCTTCCGGTACACCAGCTCGGTGCACGCCTCGCAGCGCGCCCACAGCTCGGAGGCGGCGGACGGTCACGCCGCCCCCACCCGCGCGGATGCGTCCTCACCGCCGCGCCGTGTGCACGGCGTCGGCGAGCGCTGCGAAGAAACTCGCGCGCCGCCGGGACGAGCGCCGTACCCGGATGGTCCTCGACGAGACGCATCACCGCGCTGCCGACGACGACGCGCGTCCGCGACTCGCGCGCAGCTCGGCCGCCGGCTTCGGTCCCGGTGATGCCGAACCCGACGCCGACCGGCAAGTCCGATCCGCGCGCGGACGCTCGCACCATGGTCGCGACCGCGGCCAGATCGGGCGCGGCGGCGCCCGTCGTGCCGGTGATCGACACGTAGTAGACGAAGCCGCGCGCCCGCGCGCGCACCGCGCTCGAGACGCGCCCGATCGCTCGTCGGGGCGAGCAGGAAGATCATGTCGAGACCCGGCGGCGTCGGTCGGCGAGCTGCAGATCGTCCGCCTCTTCGGGCGGCAGGTCGACGCAGAGGATGCCGTCGGCGCCGCTCGCGACGCGCGTCGCGCGCGAGCCGCTCCGCGCCGTAGCGCAGGAACGGATTGGCGTATCCGAAGAGCACGACCGGAATCGCCGAGTCGCGGCGGAACTCGGCGACGAGCTCGAGCACGCTCGTGAGCGTGGTGCCGACGGCGAGCGCCCGCTCGGCCGAGCGCTGCAAGGCCGGACCGTCCGCCATGGGATCCGAGAACGGCACGCCGAGCTCGATCAGATCGGCGTCCGGCGTCGACGGCGGCGCGCAGGAGCTCGCGGGTCATCGTCGAGGCTCGGGTCGCCCGCCATGATGAACGGCACGAAGCCCGCCCTGCCCTCGGCGCGCGAGCCGCGCGAACGTCTCGCCGATGCGACTCATGCGGTGCCCGTCCGCGCTCTCGCGGAGACGGATGCCGAGGTAGTCGGCGACCGTCTCCATGTCCTTGTCGCCGCGGCCCGAGAGATTGACCAGCACGACCGCGCGCGGCGCGGCAGCGTCGGCGCCATCCGGATCGCCGCCGCGATCGCGTGCGCGCTCTCGAGCGCCGGGATGATGCCTTCCTGTTCGGCGAGCGTGCGGAGCGCCGCGACCGCCGCTTCGTCACCGATCGTCTCGTAGGTCACGCGGCCGCTGTCGCGGAGATAGCTGTGCTCGGGGCCGACGGCCGGGTAGTCGAGTCCGGCCGAGATCGAGTGCGCGATCTGCACCTGCCCGGTCTCGCTCTGCAGGAGGTAGGTCTTGTTGCCGTGCAGCACGCCGACGTGCCCCGCCGTGAGCGACGCCGCGTGCTGGCCCGTCTCGAGACCGTGGCCCGGCGGCCTCGACCCCGATCATCTTCACCTTGCCGGTCGCCGAGGAAGGGATGGAAGAGCCCGATGGCGTTGCTGCCGCCGCCGACGCAGGCGATCAGCACGTCGGGCAGCCGACCCGTCGCGTGCTTGATCTGGCGCGCGCGCCTCCTGACCGATGACCGACTGAAAGTCGCGCACGATCATCGGATACGGATGCGGGCCCGGCGACCGAGCCGATGATGTAGAAGGTGTCGCGCGACGTTGGTGATCCAGTCGCGCATCGCCTCGTTGAGCGCGTCCTTGAGCGTGCGGCTGCCGGAGTCGACCGGATGGACCGTGGCGCCGAGCAGCTTCATGCGGAAGACGTTCAGCGCCTGCCGGCGCACGTCCTCGCTCGCCCATGTAGACCTCGCAGCGCAGGCCGAAGAGCGCCGCCGCGGTCGCGGTCGCGACGCCGTGCTGCCCGGCGCCGGTCTCGGCGATGATGCGGCGTCTTGCCCATGCGCTTGCGCGAGCAGGATCTGGCCGAGCGTGTTGTTGATCTTGTGCGCGCCGGTATGACAGAGGTCCTCGCGCTTGAGGTAGATGCGCGCGCCGCCGAGCATGCGCGTCAGCCGCTCCGCGAAATAGAGCGGGGTCGGACGGCCGGTGTAGCGCTGGTGCAGGTCGCGCAGGTCGCGCTGGAAGCGCGCCTCCTTGTGGAGGCGATGGTAGGCGCGTTCGAGCTCGAGGAGCGCCGGCATCAGCGTCTCGCTCACGTACGCGTCCGCCGTAGGGCCCGAAGTGTCCGCGCGGATCAGGCAGTCTTGGCATGGGTCACGAAGTCCCTGAGGAGCGCGTGGTCCCTGATGCCGGGCGCGCTCCACGCCCGAGCAGACGTCGACGCCGAGAGGACGGAGACGGCGCACGACGTCGGTGACGGTATCCGGCGCGAGGCCGCCGGCGACGAAGAGCCGCCGCGCCAGCTCGCGCGCCACCGGCTCGATCGGCAAGGCGCGCGCCCGGTGCCGCCGTAGCGTACCGGATCGGCGGTGTCGGCGAGCAACCAGCCGTCGGGATACGGCGGCGGCGGCGTCCTCAGAGTCCGCGAAGCTCGCGATGCGCAGCGCTTTCATCGCCGGCACGGCGAAGCCGCGGCAGTAGTCGGCGCTTTCGTGGCCATGGAACTGCAGGAGGCCGAGCCTCGCGATCGTCGATCGCCGTCCGCGACCGCCGCCGGCTCGGCGTCGACGAAGATGCCGACCGCCAGCACCTGGCGCGGCAACAAGGCGACGATCGGCGCCGCCGCCGCGGGCGTGATGTAGCGCGGGCTCCGCGGGTAGAAATTGAACCCGAGGAGATCCGCGCCGGCCTCGATCGCCGCGACGGCGTCGGCGGCGCGCGTGATGCCGCACACCTTCACGCAGAGCGGCCGCTCGGACGGGATCGATCACGCCAAGAGCCCGCGGAGCGCCGCACCCGGGTCGGCGGCACGCATGAAGGTCTCGCCGATCAGGAACGCCCGCACGCCGGCGGCCTCGAAGCGCGCGAGGTCGGCGGTCGTCTTGAGACCGCTCTCGATGACGACCGTGCGTCCCGCCGGCACCGACCCGAGCAGCGCGAGCCCGGTCTCGAGCGTGGTGACGAAGGTGTCGAGATCGCGGTTGTTGATGCCGATGACGGTCGCGTCCGCGGCGAGCGCGCGCTCCAGTTGCTCGGCGGTGTGCACCTCCACGAGCGCCGTCATGTCCATCTCGCGGCCGAGCGCCACGAGCTCGCGGATCACCTCGGTGCGCAGGATGGCGGCGATCAACAAGAAACGCATCGGCCCCGCCGCGCGCGCCTCGTAGACCTGGTAGGGCTCGAAGAGGAAGTCCTTCCGCAAGAGGGGCATGTCGACGCGCTCGCGAATCGCCGCCAGATAGTCGAGGCTGCCCTCGAAGAAGCGCGCGCTCGGTCAGCACCGAGATCGCGGCGGCGCCGGCGGACGCATAGCCGGCGGCGATCGCGACCGGGTCGAAGTCGTCGCGAATCCGCCCGAGCGACGGCGACGCGCGTTTCACCTCGGCGACGATGCGGCGTCCCGGCGCCGCGAGCGCGGCCGCGAAGTCGCGGCGCGGCGGGGCGAAGAGCGGCGCATTCCGTGAGCGTGCGGAGCGGCCGCTCGCGGCGGCGCGTTTCCAGCTCTCGTGCGGTGTGGTCGACGATCGCCTGCAGGGTGCTCATGACGCGGGTCCGTCGTGGTACTCGTTGCTCGTCTCGACGAGACGCGCAAGCGCCCGCGCCGCGCCGCCGCCGTCGATCGCCGCTGCGGCCGCGGTCATGCCCGCGCGCCAATCGGCGGCGCGTCCTGCGAGCACGAGGGTCGCGGCGGCGTTCACGAGGACGAGGTCGCGCGCCGCGCCCGCTCGCCGGCGAGCACGCCACGGATGACGGCCGCGCTCGCGGCCGCATCGGCGACCGGCGCGAGGAAGCGTCGCGCCTCGCGCCGAGCCCGAAGTCTTCCGGGCGGAGGCTCGTAGGTGCGCACGGCGCCGGCCGCGAACTCGCTCACCCGGGTCGGGCCGACCGTGCTGATCTCGTCGATGCCCGACGCCGTGCACCACCATCGCCCGCGTCGCGCCGAGCCGCCCGAGCGCCTCCGCCATCGGCGTCGGTCCAGCGCGGCTCCGACACGCCGACCAGCTGCACCGTGGCGCCGGCGGGATTGGCGAGCGGCCCGACGAAGTTGAAGATGGTGCGGAGGCCGATCTCGCGCGCGCGGCGCCGCGGCGAACCGCATCGCCGCATGGAAACGCGGCGCGAAGCAGAACCCGACGCCGGCCCGCTCGAGGCAGCGCGCGACCGCCGTCGGCGGGAGATCGATGCGGACCCCGAGCGTCTTCCAGCACGTCGGCGCCGCCGACGCGCCCCGACTGAGCGCGGTTGCCGTGCTTCGCGACCGGCACACCGGCGCCGGCCACGACCAGCGCCACCGCCGTCGAGACGTTGAAGAGATCGGCGCCGTCGCCGCCCGTGCCGCACGGTGTCGACCACCGCTGCGCGTGGACGGCACCGCAGCATGTGCGCCGCATCGCGCGCGCGCCGTCCCGACGAGCTCGTCGACCGTCTCGCCCTTCATCCGGAGGGCCGTGAGCAAGCTGCCGATCTGCGCCGGCGTCACCGCGCCCGTCCATGATGGCGTCGACGACCGCCCGCATCGTCGGCCTCGCCGAGATTCGTCGCCGGCCACTGCCGCCGCGATGGCGTCGCGCACGAGCAGGGTCGGTTCGACGGCGGACAGCGGTCGTCATCACGAGCGAGGCCTCAGCGCGCCGGAAGACCGTCGAGGAAGTTCCGAAGCAGATGCTTGCCCTCGAGCGTCAGGATCGACTCCGGATGGAACTGCACGCCCTCGAGCGCGCAGCCGGCGATGGCGCACGCCCATGATCTCGCCCTCGGCCGTCCACGCCGAGACCTCGAGCTCCGCCGGCAGGCGTCGCGCGCTCGATCACCAGCGAGTGATAGCGCGTGGCGTCGAACGGGATTGCCGAGGCCGCGAAACACGCCGCGGCCGTCGTGATGAATGGGCGAGGTCTTGCCGTGCATGATGCGCGGCGCGCGCACGACCGCGCCGCCGAGCGCCGCGCCCGATCGCCTGATGGCCGAGACAGACGCCGAGGATCGGAATCGTGCCCGCGAAGCGCTCGATCAGCGCGCACCGAGACGCCCGCTTCCTTCGGGGTGCACGGACCGGGCGAGATCACGATGCCGTCGGGTTCGCGCGCCGCGACCTCGTCGAGCGTGATGGCATCGTTGCGACGCACCTCGACGTCGGCGCCGAGCTCACCCAGGTACTGCACGAGGTTGTAGGTGAACGAGTCGTAGTTATCGATCATGAGGATCTGCGCCGGACGCGTCATGGCGTCACCCCACCGAGCTGCTCGGCGCGTTTCAGGGCCTGCAAGCAGGCCGCGCGCCTTGTTGAGGCACTCGGCGTGCTCGCGCTCCGGATCGGAGTCGGCGACGATGCCCGCGCCGGCTTGCACGTAGACCGTGCCGTCCTTGATCAGCATGGTGCGGATCGCGATGCAGGTGTCCATCGCCGCCGTCGAAACCGAAGTAGCCGACCGCGCCGCCGTAGACGCCGCGCCGGACGGGCTCGAGCTCCTCGATGATCTCGCATGGCGCGGATCTTCGGCGCTCCCGACAACGTCCCGGCGGGAAAGGTGGCGCGGAAGGCGTCGAAGCAATCGTGCTCCGGGGCGAGCGCGCCCGCGGACGTTGGACACGATGTGCATGACGTGCGAGTAGCGCTCGATCGATCAGACGCTCGGTGACCTCGACGCTGCCGATCGTGCAGACGCGGCCGACGTCGTTCCGGCCGAGGTCGAGGAGCATGATGTGCTCGGCGATCTCCTTGGGGTCGGCGAGAAGCTTCGCGCTCGAGCTCGCGGTCCTCCATCTCCTGCGTGCCGCGCGGCGACGTGCCGGCGATCGGCCGCACGGTGAGCGCGCCATCCTCGACGCGCGCCATCACCTCGGGTGACGACCCCACCAGCGTCTGCTCACCGAGCTTCAGGTAGAACATGTAGGGCGACGGGTTCACCGTCCGGAGCGCGCGATACACGTTGAAGGGCGCGGCCCGGAGCTTGGTCTCGAGCCGCTGCGCCAGCACCACCTGGATGACGTCACCCGCGCGGATGTACTCCTTGGCGCGCTCGACGATCGCGCCGAACTCCTGGTGCCGTCATGTTGGCCGTGACCGGCAGGCCCTCGTCCGTCGCGGGCAACGGTTCCGGCAGCGTGAGCGGTGCCGCGAGCCGCGTGACGAGCTCGTCGATGCGCGCCGCGGCCGCCTCGTAGGCCGTCTGCGGATCGGTCGCGGGATCGCGGAGATCGACGTTCACCACCACCTTGATCGACTGGGCGACGGTATCGAACACGAGCAAGCTCGCCGGCACGATGAAGTAGAGCTCGGGCAGGCCGAGAGTCGATCGGGCAACGTCGCCGGCAAGCGCTCGAAGAAGCGAACGGCGTCGTACGCGACGTAGCCGACGGCGCCGCCGAAGAAGCGCGGCAGACCCGCGACCGGCACCGCGCGGTACCCCGCCAGAAGCTCGCGGAGCGCCGCCAGCGGATCGCTCGCCGTGAAAGTCCGCGCGGCGCGCTTGCCCTGCTCGGACAGCGAGCACCGTCGTTCCGCGGCTCGTGAAGATCGCCGCGGGCTCGGACCCGAGGAAGCTGTAGCGACCCCACTTGTCCCCGCCGACGACGCTCTCGAGGAGAAACGCGTGCTCGCCGCGAGCGGTCTTGAGAAACGCCGACACCGGCGTCTCGGTGTCGGCGAGGATCTCCGCGGAAAATCGGGACGAGGTTGCCGCCGCGCGACAGCTCGAGGAAGTCAGCGAGGCTCGGAGTGCACGCGACCATCCAGTCCTCAGTCGGAGGCGACGAACGCCTCCGGCACACCCGGCTCACGCCGGAGACGCGAGACGACCTGCTGCGCCTCCTCGAGCGAAACGTAGTGACCGACGCGTACCCGGTAGAACGTCTCGCCGCGCCGTCGCACCTTCAGCACGAAGGCGTCGTAGCCCTTGGCCTTGAGACGGCGCAGCACACCGTCGGCGGTGCGCGGATCGCGCGTCGCCGACACCTGCACGCTCCAGTCCCCCTGGTCGCCGAACGCGGCGTCGGAACGACCGCCGGCGCGAGCGCCACGGCCACACGCGCCGTCGACGGCGGCGCGGGGCGTGCTCGGCCTTCGCCGACGCCGGCGTCGGCGGGGCCTGCGTCGGCGTCGTGCTCGGCTCGAACGGGCGGCTCGGCCTCGGAGGGACCCTCGACCTTCGGGCGCTGGTTCCGGCGTCGGCGGGCATCGCGATCGGCGCCTCTCGGCCGGCTTGGCTCGCGCCACGGCTTCGTCCGGTGGGAGGACGACCGGATGCTCGCCAGTGCCGCGGGCATCGGCCTTGGCGACGCGCTCGTCGCCGCCCGAGCGTATCGTAGAAGGTGAGACCGTCCTCGGCGCCCGGGGTCTGCTCCGCGGCGGGCGCCACCGGCAAGCGGACGATCTGCTCCCGTGTCGAGGTGGCGCTCGGCGAGACCACGGCCGGCGTAGATGCCGAGGAGGAACACCACGAAGAGCCCGGCGGCGGCGCTCACCAGCACTCCCGCGATCTCGAGGCGACTCAACTCGAACCGATGACGTGTCCCCTTCCCGGCCATGCGTTCCCCTCCTCGTCACATGCGTCTCGGGCGCGTTGATTCCCAACAGCTGCAGTCCGACGCGGATCACCTTCTGGACATTCGCGGCCAGGAGCAGGCGCGCGCTGCGCCAGCTCGCGGTCCTCTCCGAGGATGCGGTTGCGATTGTAGTAGCGATGGAACTCGCCGGCGAGCTGCATCAGGTAGAAGACCACGCGATGCGGCTCGCGTTCGAGCGCGGCCTGCTCGACCGTCTCGGGGAACTGCGCGAGGAGGCGGATGAGCGCCAGCTCGTCGGCTTCGCCGAGCCTGGTCACGTCGGCGGCCGGACGCCGCGGCGCGGTCGAGCCCGAGCGCTGCCGCCTGCCTGAAGATGCTGGCGACGCGCGCGTGTCCGTACTGCACGTAGAAGACCGGGTTCTCGGCGGTGCGCTGCTTGGCGAGATCGAGATCGAACTCGAGCTGCGCATCGGATTTTCGCATCAAGAGAAAGAACCGGGTCGCGTCGGCACCGACCTCCTCGACCACCTCGCGCAAGGTCACGAACGAGCCCGAGCGCTTGCCCATCCGGACCGGGACGCCCGCCCGGGTGAGGCTCACGACCTGGACGAGCACGACCTCGAGCCGATTCGCGTCGAGACCGAGCGCGGTGAGCGCGGCCTTCATGCGCGGGATGTGACCGTGGTGGTCGGCGCCCCAGACGTCGATGACGCGGTCGAAGCCGCGCGCCAGCTTGTCGCGATGGTACGCGACGTCGGCGCCGAAATACGTGAACTCGCCGCCCGATTTGACGAGCGGGCGGTCCTTGTCGTCCCCGAAGTCGGTCGAGCGGAACCAGCGCGCACCCTCCGCCTCGTAGACGACGCCGCGCTCGGCGAGTGCTGCGAGCGTCGCGTCGACCGCTCCGTCGGCGCGGAGCTTTCGCTCGCTCACGTACGCGTCGAACGTGATCGACAGCATGGCGAGATCGTCGCGGATGGCGTCGAGCAACGCCCGCGCCGGCCGCATCGCGCATGTGGGCACGCGCCTCTGCCGGGTCGGCGTCGGCCCAGCGGTCGCCTTCACGCTCGCGGATCGCGGCCGCGATCTCGCGCACGTAGTCGCCGTGGTAGCCGTCCTCGGGAAACGCCACCGTGCGGCCGGAGAGCTCCTGGTAGCGGGCGTACGTCGACTTGCCCAGCATCTCCATCTGGTTGCCGGCGTCGTTCACGTAGTACTCGCGCTCGACGGCGTGACCGGTGGCGGCGAGGAGGCGCGCCAACGCATCGCCGGTGACCGCGCCGCGCGCGTGGCCGACGTGGAGCGGACCCGTCGGATTGGCGCTCACGAACTCGATCTGTACGCGCGTCCCCCGACCGATCGTCCGAGCGACCGAACGCATCACCAGCGCGCTCGCAGTCGGCGAGACACGACCACCAGTACGCCGGCGCGAAGCGGAAGTTGATGAAGCCCGGGCCCGCGATCGTGACCTCGGCGAGGATCTTCGCCGGATCCTGAATGTGGCGGACGATCGTCTCCGCGACCGCGCGCGGCGGTTTTCCTTCGCCGCGCGCGAGCATCATCGCCAGGTTGGTGGCGAGGTCGCCGTGCTCGGCCTCCTTCGGGACGCTCAGAAACAAAGGGGGAGAGTTGTGGTCACCAGCTCTCCCCTTGATCGCCCGTTCACAGGCGTCGCGCAGCACGTCTTCGAGAGGCTTCTTCATGCCCCTCCAAGGGCGGAGGTCGCGCCGGATCGGCGCCACCGCCACGCACGTCGCACTCGCTGAAGAAGGGTTGGCATCGCAAAACCCGAGATCTTCAGCGTGGATACGTGCTTTCGGGCGGGCAGTCAAGATTGCGAGCCGCGGCACCCGGGAGGCGTGCCGTATGGCCGCGTCAGGCGTACGAGAAACGTCGCCATCGCCTCGGCGACGGCGTCCGGTCGTCTCTTCGTGGACGAGAAAGCGGGCATCGGGAACCTCGACGAGCCTCGTCCCGGCCGGAACTGCGCAACCATGTTTCGCGCGTGGGTCACCGGGAAGACGGTGTCGCGGGCGCCCCAGACGAGCAACACGCCGTGGGCGAGCTCGCGATGGCGATCCGCGAGCCCGTCGATCAGGCTCCAATCGATACCACGGAGATAGCGCATCACCCCTTCCACACGGCGCGCGGACCCGATCAGCGGCGCCACTGAAGCAGTCGAGAAAGTCGTCGTCGAGGAGCCGATCGTCTTCGAAGCACGGCCCGTAGCCGAGACTCGAGCGCCGAAACGCCGGGAGTCTGGAGCAGCCAGCCGAACGACGTCACGGTCATCGGCAACGTCGCGAGCCGCTGGTAGAGCGGGATCCACGGCGGCCGGTGTCCCGGCATCTCGGTGTTCATGATCACGAGCCGCCGGGCACGCTCGGCATCGGAGAGCGCCAGGAGGCGAGCCAGCGTGCCGCCGGTGTCGTGCCCGACGAGCGCGTAGCGATCGAGCCCGAGACCGTCGACGAACGTCCGCAGCGTCGCCGCCTGCTGCGCGAAGCCGAAGGGCGTGTCGTCGCGCCAGCGCGTTTCTCCGAGGCCCGGCGTGTCGGGAAGAATGCAGGTGAAACGCCCGGAGAGGCGCCGCGCCAGTGCCCGAAACGACGCGCTCGAGAACGGCCAGCCGTGGATCATCAAGAGCGGCGGTCCGCTGCCGGCCTTGCGATACGCGATCTCAGCCGTGCCTACGTCGGCATAGGCGAGCGGGAGGCTCTCGAACCAGGTCGTGTCGCGGCGATCACCCATGACCCGCGACGGGAGCAAGGCACGTTCCACACGGGTCGATGGCCGCCGACCCCCGTCGCAGCGCGGTGAGTCTGCGATGACGTGTTGCATCCCCGCCACGACCCCGTGGCGCGCACGCAACCCGCGCCCACGCCCCAAATGCAAGAGCGCCGCGTGACTGGAGTCGCGCGGCGCTCTCGTCCATTCGATCGGGGCGAGTCTCAGCCCGCCGCAGCGCGTTTCCGCGGGGCCTTGGCGGGCGCGTCACCCTTGCCGCCCTTAGCCGCCGTCTTCGGCCGCGCGGCGCACCCCGCCGCTTCTTCTTTCGCCTTCGGCGGCGGCTTCGAGATCGGCCTTCCGCGTCACGAGCTCGATCACGGAGACCGGCGCAGCGTCACCATGACGAATCCCGACCTTGATGATCCGCGTGTAGCCGCCGGACCGCTCCTTGAAGCGCGGGGCGATGTCGTCGAAGAGCTTCTTCACGACCGCCCGGCTCTGCACGAACGTGAGCGCGCGCCGGCGCGCCGCGAGCGTGCCCTCCTTGCCGAGCGTGATCATGCGCTCGGTGAGGCGGCGCGTCTCCTTGGCCTTGGCGTCGGTCGTCTTGATGCGCTCGCGCTCGAGCAGCGCCGTCACCAGATTGCGGAAGAGCGCGCGGCGATGCGACGCGGACCGGTTCAGCTTGCGTCCTGCGGATAAGTGACGCATCAGGCGCTCTCTTTCTCCTTCTGCAGGCGACGGCGTTCGAGCTCCTCGCGATTCGGGAAGCCCTCGAGCCGCATGCCGAATCCGAGACCCATCTCGTGCAGGATCTCGCGGATCTCGTTCAGGCTCTTGCGACCGAAGTTCTTGGTCTTGAGCATTTCCTGCTCCGAGCGCTGCACGAGCTCGCCGATGAACTTGATGTCGGCGTTCTGCAGGCAGTTCGCGGAGCGCACCGAGAGCTCGAGCTCGTCGACCGGGCGGAAGAGGTTCTCGTTGACCTTGCCCTCGATCGTCTCCTCGAGCGGCTCGGCGATCTCGGTCTCTTCCTCGAAGTTGATGAAGATCGTGAGCTGGTCCTGCAGGATGCGCGCCGCGTACGCGAGCGCGTCCTCGGGCTTCACGCTGCCGTCGGTCCAGATCTCCATCACCAGACGGTCGTAGTCGGTGCGCTGACCGACGCGGGCGTTGGTGACGTTGAAGTTGACCTTGCAGGACCGGCGAGAAGATCGCGTCGAGCGGCACGGTTCCGACCGGGTCGCCCTCTTCCTTGTTGTGCTCGGCGGAGACGTAGCCGCGCCCGCGCTTCACCACCATCTCCATCTCGAGATTGGCGTCCTTCGAGAGCGTGGCGATGTGCTGCTCGGGGTTCAGGATCTCGACCCGCGGGCCGGTGACGATGTCGGCCGCCGTCGACGTTCTTCTCGCCTTTGACCGACAGCCGGATGGTGTCGAGCGGTACGTCGAGCAGCTTGACCCGCACTTCCTTCAGGTTGAGGACGATGTCGGTCACGTCCTCGGTGACGCCCGGGAGCGTCGAGAACTCGTGCAGGATGCCCCGGATGCGAACCGCCGTGATGGCCGCGCCGTACAGCGACGACAGCAAGATACGTCGCAGCGAATTGCCGATGGTGGTGCCGTAGCCGCGCTCGAACGGTTCCCCGACGAATTTTCCGTACGTCGGAGTGAGGGACTTCTCGTCCGCTTCGAGCCGCTTCGGCTTGATCATGTCACGCCAATTTCTATGCATAGGACCTCCCGCCCGCCTTACTTCGAGTAGAGCTCGACGACCAACTTCTCGTTGATCGGCATGGTCAAGTCGCTCCGAGCAGGTAACGCGCGGATACGCCCGGTGAAATTCGGTCGGTCGACCTCCAACCACTCGGGAACGCCGCGGCGCTGCGAAAGCTCGAGCGCCTCCTGGATGCGAACGACCTTGTGGCTGCGCTCGCGCACGGTGACGACGTCGCCGACCTTGAGGAGGGCCGACGGAATGTCGACCTTGCGATCGTTCACGAGGAAGTGACCGTGTCGGACGAGCTGGCGTGCTTCCGCGCGGGAGTTCGCGAAACCGAGCCGGTAGACCATGTTGTCGAAGCGCCGCTCGAGCAGGATCATCAAGCTTTCGCCGGTGATGCCCTTGCCGCGGTCCGCCTTGTCGAACAAGTGCCGGAACTGCCCTCGAGCAGGCGGTACATGCGCTTCAGCTTCTGCTTCTCACGCAGCTGCAGGCTGTACTCGGAGAACTTGACGCGCCCCTGGCCGTGCTGACCCGGCGGGTAGTTCCGACGCTCGATGGCGCACTTGTCGGTGTAGCATCGCTCTCCCTTGAGGAAGAGCTTCAGCCTTCGCGCCGGCAGAGCCGGCATACTGATGCTCGGTAACGAGCCACGCTGCTGAACCTCCTGGACCGGTCGACCCGGCCCGCTCTCGACCGCCCGCATATGCGGACGACCTTGCTTCGTACTAGTGCCTCAGACTCTTCGTCGCTTCGGGGGCCGACATCCGTTGTGCGGAATCGGCGTCACGTCCTTGATCAAGCTGATGGTGAAGCCGGCTGCCTGCAGCGAGCGCAGCGCCGATTCCCGGCCCGCTCCCGGACCCTTCACGAACACCTGCACGCTCCGCATCCCCGCGTCGATGGCGCGCTTGGCCGCCGCCTCGGCGGCGAGCTGGGCGGCGAACGGCGTGCCCTTGCGCGAGCCCTTGAACCCGACGTTGCCGGCGCTCGCCCACGAGACGACGTTGCCGGTCGGATCGGTGATCGTGATGATCGTGTTGTTGAAGGTGGAATGGATGTGCGCGACGCCTTCGGGAACGGCGCGCTTGGCCTTCTTCCGACGGACCGTGGCGCGATCGGCGGCCGCCGGCTTGGTCGGTGCTTCTTGTCTCGCCATGCGTCTTTCCGGTCCTTCTAGCCTTTGGACGGCGCCTGCTTCTTGCCGGCGATCGTCCTCCGCGGTCCCTTGCGGGTGCGGGCATTGGTATGGGTGCGCTGACCGCGCACGGGGAGGTTCTTGCGGTGCCGGAGGCCCCGGTACGCGCCGAGGTCGACGTAGCGCTTGATGTTGAGCGCGACCTCGCGACGTAGGTCGCCTTCGATCTTGAGGCCGTCGATGATCCGGCGGAGCTTCATCAGCTCGTCCTCGGGGAGATCGTCCGTCTTCACGTCCAACCCGACGTTCGCCTCGCTCAGAACCTTGCGCGAGGTGCTGCGACCGATGCCGAAGATGTAGGTGAGCGCCACTTCCATGCGCTTCGCCTTGGGGAGATCGACGCCTGCGATACGTGCCATGATCTTTTGCCTTCTAGCCTTGTCGCTGCTTATGACGGGGTTGGAGCACAACACGCGCACCACGCCCGCCCGCCGAATGACTTTGCATTTCTTGCAGATCTGTTTGACCGATGCTCGCACTTTCATCTTCCGACTCCGTCGTTCACTTGGTCCGGGTGGTGATCTGGCCGCGGCTGAGATCGAACGGCGACAGCTCGACCATCACTTTGTCTCCCGGAAGGATCTTGATGTAGTGCATGCGGAGCGTGCCAGACGCACGCGCCAGCACCTTGTGGCCGTTGTCGAGGGCGACCCGGAAGGTCGCGTTCGGCAGCGACTCCTGACCGTCCCACTCGCGGCGATGACTTCGGCTCTGGGCATCGGCATGCTCATAGCAAGCTCAGGACGTACGGTCCGCCTTCGACGATCGCCACCGAATGCTCGAAGTGCGCCGAGAGGCTGCCGTCGGACGTCACCGCCGTCCACCCGTCTTCTTTCACGTGCACCTCCGGCCCGCCGGCATTCAGCATCGGCTCGATCGCGAGCACCATTCCTTCGCGCAGACGAATCCCGCGGTCGGCCTGACCGAAGTTCGGGACTTGGGGATCCTCGTGCAGACGCCGTCCAATGCCGTGACCGACGAAGTCGCGCACGATGGCGAACTTACCGCGCTCGGCCCGCGCCTGAATCGCGGCCGACACGTCGCCGATGCGGCGACCGGGACGCGCCTCCTCGATACCCGCTTCGAGCGCCTCCCGCGTCGTCCGCATGAGCTCGGTCGCCGCCGCGGTCACGTTGCCGACGGGCACCGTCACCGCCGAGTCGCCGTAGAATCCGCGATACCGCACGCCGAAGTCGAGACCCACGATGTCGCCGTCACGGAGCACGCGCTGGGCGGACGGGATGCCGTGGACGACCTCATCGTTGATCGACACGCAAAGCGACGCCGGAAAGACCCGATTGGCGACCTCGTAGCCCTTGAACGCCGGTACGGCGCCCTTCTTGAGCGTCAGATCCTCGGCGACGCGGTCGAGGTCCTCGGTCGTGATTCCAGGGCGCACCATCGCCCGCAGCTCCGCCAAGACCTCGGCGACGATGACGCTCGCCGCGCGCATGATCTCGATCTCTTCCGGCGCCTTCAGCTGGATCATGACTTGGAGATCCCGAGACCGCGCGAGAATGCGCGCCAACACGTCGTCCCGCCCTCCGATGCCGTCGACTTCGATGAGCTGCCGGTGGTTCCGGTAGTAGTCGAGGAGCGGCGACGTCTGCGCTTCGTACACCTCGAGACGCGAGCTGATGATGTCCTCGTGGTCGTCGTCACGCTGATAGAGCTCGCCGTTGCACTTGTTGCAGAGTCCAGCGTTGGTCGGCGGATCGAAGATGATGTGGTACATCGCCCCGCAATCGCGACACGTCCGCCGTCCCGAGAGACGCTTCAGCAGCTCGTCGTTGGGTACGGCCAGGCTCACCGCGTGCTCCAGCGAGCCACCGATCGCGCCCAGCATCTTGTGGAGCGCGTCCGCCTGCGTGACCGTCCGGGGGAACCCGTCGAGGATGAACCCCGTGTTGGCAATCGGGACGCTTCAGGCGCTCCTCGATGACGCCGATCATCAGCGCATCGGGAATGAGCTCCCCTTTGTCCATGTGTCGCTTGGCTTGCGTTCCCAACGTGGTCTTTCGCTTGATTTCGTCTCGCAGCATCTCACCCGTCGAGATGACCGGGGCGTTCAGATGTTCGCCCAAGCGACGCGACTGGGTGCCCTTACCGGCGCCGGGGGTCCCATGATGATCAAATTCATCTATCGCTCGTTGGCGCTCGTTGGGCCTCGTTTGGCTCGCTAAAGGCTCGGTCGAATCGCTCGGGCTCGTTCTGGCTCCGCTCGACGGGCGCTCAGCCTCGGCGCCCACGGAGCCGACCACGCTTCATGAACCCTTCGTAATTGCGCGTCAGCAGATGGGTTTCCATCTGCGCCATGGTATCGAGCGCGACGCCGACCACGATCAAGGAGCGACGTGCCGCCGAAGAAGAACGTCACGTTGAACCGCGAAATCAGGATGGTCGGCAAGATGCACACCGCGGCGACGTACAGCGCGCCGCCGAGCGTGATGCGCGTCAGGATGCGGTCGATGTACTCCGCGGTCTTCACGCCCGGACGGATGCCGGGAATGTAGCCGCCGAACTTCTTCATGTTGTCCGCCACGTCGACCGGGTTGAAGGAGACGGCGGTGTAGAAATAGCAGAAGAAGATGATCAGCCCGATGTAGAGCAGGTTGTAGCATCGAGCGACGCCGGTTGCAGGAGCTCGGCGGCGCGGAGCGCGATCGGGCTGTCGGGAAAGAAGCTCGCGATCGTACCCGGGAAGATCAGGATCGACGACGCGAAGATCGGCGGAATGACACCGGAGGTGTTGATCTTGAGCGGCAGGTGCGAGCTCTGCCCGCCGTACATCTTCCGACCGACGACACGCTTCGCGTATTGCACGGGGATCCGCCGCTGTCCGCGCTCCATGAAGATGATCGCCGCCACGACCGCGATCATGAAGAACACGAGGCCGATGATCATGAAGAGGCTGATCTCGCCCTCGTTCATGAACTGCACGGTCGTGCCCGACGGCGTGGTAGAAGCCCGCCACGATGCCGGCGAAGATGATGAGCGAGATGCCGTTGCCGATGCCGCGCTCGGTGATCTGCTCGCCGAGCCACATGAGGAAGGCCGTGCCGGAGCTCAGCGTGATCATCGTCATCAGCCGGAAGCTCCATCCGGGGTTGAGGACGACCGAGCGCACCGGTCGGCGACTGGATCTGCTCGAGGCCCATGCTGATGAAGAGGCTCTGTACCAGCGACAGGATCACCGTGCCGTAACGCGTGTACTGCGTGATCTTGCGCCGCCCGGCCTCGCCTTCCTTGGAAAGACGCTCGAGAAACGGAACGACGACGGTCAAGAGCTGCAGGATGATCGACGAGCTGATGTACGGCATGATGCCGAGCGCGAAGATCGAGAATCGCTCGAGCGCGCCGCCGGAGAAGATGTTCACCAGGCCGAAGAAGTTGTTGGCGGCGTCTTGGAAGAACTGACGCGAGCGCGGCACTGTCGATCCCGGGCGTCGGGATCGCGACCCCGACGCGGCAGACCGCGAGCATGGCGAAGGTGAAGAGCAGCCGCCGCCTGCAGCTCGGGCACGCGGGATGCATTTTGGAACCCTTCGAGCACGCTCAGCCTTCCTGCTCGACCCGAGCTTCGGCCGTCTCGACGGTCCCGCCGGCCGCCTCGACGGCCGCGCGCGCCGCCGCACTGGCCTTGTCGATCTTGACGGTGAGCTTCTTGGTGAGGGCGCCGTTGGACGAGGAGCTTCACCGGGCGTCCCGCGCGTACCAAGCCGGCGGCCGCGCAGCGCCTCCGCATCGATGGTGCTACCGGCGGCGAAGCGGTCCAGCTGGCTCGAGCCTCACGATCTCGTAGGTCTTGCGAGTCGGATTGCGTGAAGCCGAACTTCGGCAGCCGGCGTTGCAGCGGCATCTGGCCGCCCTCGTAGCCCGGCGGCGTGTTGCCGCCCGAGCGCGCGCCGCGGCCCTTGTGGCCGCGTCCCGACGTCTTGCCGGTGCCGGAGCCGATGCCGCGTCCGAGGCGCTTGCGCGGCCGCCGCGATCCGGGACTGGGATGGAGATTCGAGAGATCGATCAGTTCCATGTCACTCTCCGACCTGCACCAGATGCGCGACTTTGCCAATGAGGCCGCGCGTCGCCGCCGTGTCGGGCACCGTCGGCCGACCAGCCGATGCCGCGGAGCCCGAGGCCGCGGAGGCTCTCGCGCTGCCGGCGCGTGCCGCCGATCTGACTGCGTACCTGCGTCACTTTGATCGTCTTCTGTCTCGGCCATCGCGACCTCAGCGGATCTCGGCCAGTGATTTGCCACGGAGCGCCGCGACCTTCTCCGGCTCACGCAGCTCGGCGAGGGCCTCGATCGTCGCCTTCACCATGTTGTGGGGATTGTTCGAGCCGAGGCACTTCGTGAGGACGTTCTGGATGCCGGCGAGCTCCACCACCGCGCGCACGCCGCCGCCGGCGATCACGCCCGTACCGTCCGACGCCGGCCGTAGCAGCACGGCCCCCGCGCCGAAGATGCCGGTCACCTGAAACGGAATCGTGCCGTTGGCGATCGGCACGGTCATCAACGTCTTCTTGGCCTTCTCGATGCCCTTGCGAATGCGCCTCGGGAACCTCGTTCGCCTTGCCGAGGCCGTATCCGACGTGACCGGCGTTGTCGCCGACGACGACGAGCGCACTGAAGCTGAACCGCCGCCCGCCCTTCACGACCTTGGCGACGCGGTTGATGTGTACGACTTTTTCTTTCAGCTCGAGACCGTTGGCCTCGATGCGACGAACTGATGCTCGCGCCATAACGCTCCCGTCAGATCTTCAGACCCGCTTCGCGCGCGCCTTCGGCGACGGCGCGAACGCGTCCGTGGTAGAGGAAGCCGTTTCGGTCGAAGACGGCTGCCGTGATGCCCTTGTCGATGCAGGACTTGCCGATGACTTCGCCCACGATCTTCGCTGCGGCGATGTCGGTCGTCTTCTGGACGCGTCCACGCATCGCCGGGGCGAGCGTCGAGGCCGTGAGGAGAGTCTCGCCGGTCTCGTCCGAGATCACCTGCACGTAGATGTGCTTCTCGCTGCGGAAGACCGAAAGCCGGGGCCGCGCCGAGGTGCCGCGCAGGCTCTTCCGAACCCGCGCTTGCCGGAGCTTCCGTGCCTGTTTCCGTTGATCGCTGAGCATGCCCATCGGTCTTCCTCTTAGGACGCCGCGCCGACGGCCTTGCCGGCCTTCCGGCGGATCCTCTCCTCGGCGTACTTGATGCCCTTGCCCTTGTACGGCTCGGGCGGACGGAGCTTCCGGATGGCCGCCGCGGTTTCACCGAGCACCTGACGATCGGCGCCCTCGAGCGTGACCACGGTCTGCTTGTCGACCTTCGCCTGTACGCCCTGCGGGAGCGGAAACAGGATCGGGTGCGAGTAGCCGAGCGCCAGCTGGATCGCGTTGCCCTTGGCCTCGGCGCGATAGCCGACGCCGTTGATCTCGAGCACGCGCCGGAATCCCTCGCTCACGCCCGTCACCATGTTGGCGAGGAGCTTGCGCGTGAGGCCGTGCACGCTGCGGGCCTCGCGGGAGTCCTCGCGCCGCGCCACGTTCAGGACCGCGCCTTCGACCTTGAGCTCGACGAGCGGGCTCACGGCCGCCGACAACGTGCCCTTCGGTCCCTTGACCTTGACGCCACCCGGGTCGACCGAGACGGTCACGCCGGTCGGGAGCGGCAATCGGCTGCTTACCAATGCGCGACATCGCCTATCCTCACCACACCGCGCAGAGCAGCTCGCCGCCGATGCCGCGCTGCTTGGCTTCCCGGTCGACCAGCACGCCCGCCGGGGTCGACAGCACGTTGATGCCGAGACCTCCGCGCACGAGCGGAATCTCTTCCTTGCCGACGTAGATCGCGAAGGCTCGGCCGGCTCGACCCGCTCGATCCCGCTGATGACCGGTCGGCGCTGGTCGTCGTACTTGAGCACGAGGCGAAGCAGCTTGCCGGCACCCTCGCCGACCACGGTCGCGTCGCGCAGGAACCCTTCCGCGATCAGCACGCGCGCGATCGCCTCTTTGAGGCTCGACCACGGCACGTCGACGCGCTCTTTGCGGGCCTGATTGCCGTTGCGAATGCGCGTGAGCAGATCGGCGATCGGATCGGTCATGGACATCGGGTCACCAACTCGCCTTGATGAGACCGGGGATCTGTCCCTTGCGCGCCAAATCGCGCAGACAGAGCCGGCACATCCGGAATTTGCGGAAGAACGCCCGCGCGCGTCCGCACAACGGACAGCGATTGTATTGCCGCACGCCGAACTTCTGACGCCGCGTTGCCTTCACTCGTAGACAAGTCTTTGCCACCGTGACTCCTCAGTTGCGGAACGGGAAGCCGAGCGCGCGTAGCAAGAGCTTCGCGTCGTTGTCGCTTCGCGCCGTCGTGCAAATCGAAATCGTCAACCCCTTCACCTTGTCGATCTTGTCGAGGTCGATCTCGGGAAAAATGATCTGCTCACGGATACCGAGCGAGTAGTTGCCGCGCCCGTCGAACGAGCGGTCGGAGAGGCCCTTGAAATCCGCGCACGCGAGGCAGCGCGACGTTCACGAGCCGGTCGAAGAACTCGTACATGCGGTCACCGCGGAGCGTGACCATGCAGCCGATCGGCATGTTCTCGCGCAGCTTGAAGTTCGCGATCGCCTTCCGCGACTTTGTGATGACGGGCTTCTGACCGGCGATCGTCGCCATCTCCTCGACGGCCGCGTCGAGGAGCTTGGCGTTCTGGATCGCCTCGCCGAGCCCCATGTTGAGCACGATCTTCTCGAGCCGCGGAACCTGCAGCGACGTTGGCGCAGCCGATCTCCTTTTGCAGGCTCGGCAGGAGCTCCTGCGAGTACCGTTCCCGGAGACGCGCCTTCGTGGCCTCGCGGCCTTGGTGGCCTTGGCGCTCATTTGTCGATGGTCTCCCGCAGCGACGACAGGTGCGCACGCCCGAGCCGTCCTCGAGCCGTCGGCTGCCGATGCGCGCCGGCGCATTGCAACGGTCGCACATGATCATGACGTTCGAGAGATCGATCGATGCTTCCTTCTCGATCACCCGCCGCCCTGGCCTTGCTGACCGCGCGGCTTCTGATGACGCTTGACCATGTGCAGGCGCTCGATGACGACGCGGTTCTTCTCGCGCAGCACGCGCAACACCTTGCCGGTCTTGCCCTTCTCGCGACCGGTGATGATCATCACCGTGTCGTTCTTCTTGATCCGACTCGTGCTCGGATGTGCCGCCCGCGAAGCACCGGCACGCATCACAGCACCTCCGGCGCGAGCGAGATGATCTTCATGAATCGCTTGGCGCGCAGCTCGCGCGCGACCGGGCCGAAGATGCGCGTCCCGATCGGCTCGCGCTGGTTGTCGATCAGGACGGCCGAGTTGTTGTCGAAGCGGATGTACGACCCGTCGGCGCGGCCGACTTCCTTGGCGGTGCGCACGATGACCGCCTTCATCACGTCGCCCTTCTTCACCTTGGCGTTGGGAATCGCCTCTTTCACCGAGACGACGATGATGTCCCCGAGCGAGGCGTAGCGCCGCTTGGAGCCCCCAGCACCTTGATGCAGAGGACCTTGCGGGCGCCGGAGTTGTCGGCGACGTCCAGTATGCTCTCGGCTTGCACCATCGCTCGCTCCTAGAGCTTCGACCGCTCGCTCGACGATCTTGGAGACCCGCCAGCGCTTGTGTCGGCTGAGCGGACGGCACTCCGTGATGCAGCACCGTGTCGCCAACCTCGCATTCGTTCTTCTCGTCGTGCGCCTGGTACCGGGTCCGCCTGGTCAGAAACTTGCGATACTTCGGGTGCTGGACGCGACGCTGCGACCGCGACGACGGCGGTGTTTTGCATCGCGTTGCTGATGACGGTTCCGCGTACGAGTCTTGCGCTGAGCGTGCATCGATCATCCTACTTTGAGACGTTCGCGCTGAATGGTCGCCTGAGGCGGGCGATCTCCCGCCGCACCAGACGCATCTTCATGGGGTTCTCGAGCTGACTCGTGGCGCGCTTCAACTGGAGCCCGAACAGCTCCTCCTCGAGCTCGCGAAGACGCGTGTCGAGCTCGACCTCGGATCAGGTCGCGCGGCTTGGCTAGCTTGCACCGTGCGCTCCTGCTCGCTCGCGTACCTGGGTCGGAATCGAGAGCTTGTGAGCCGCGAGCCGGAGTGCCTCGCGCCCGACTTCCGGCGGGACGCCTTCCATCTCGAACAGCATGCGCCCCGGCTTGATGACGGCGACCCACGCCTCGGGATTGCCTTTGCCTTTTCCCATGCGCGTCTCGGCCGGCTTCTTGGTGATGGGCTTGTCCGGGAAGATGCGCACCCAGACGCGTCCGCCGCGCTTGATGTGACGCGTGAGCGCGACGCGCGCCGCCTCGATCTCGCGCGCGGTCAGCCAGCCGCGATCCGTCGCCTGCAGGCCGAAATCGCCGAACGCGAGCCGGACCCGCGCCAGGCCGAGCCGCCGCGGCGGCCCTTCATCATCTTCCGATGTTTGACTTTTTCGGTGCGAGCATGGGTTCTCAGCCTACGAAGCGCCGACAGCCTGGCGCTGCTCTTCTTCCTGACGCGAGATCACCTCGCCGCGGAAGATCCACACCTTCACGCCGATCACGCCGTAGGTGGTGTACGCCTGCGGCGAGACCGTAGCCGATTTCGGCGCGCAGCGTATGCAGCGGCACGCGACCCTCGCGATACCACTCGCGGCGCGCGATCTCGGCGCCGCCGAGGCGACCCGACGACTGGATGCGGATGCCGAGCGCGCCCATGCGCATCGCGCGCGCGACCGCTTCCTTCATCGCGCGGCGGAACGCGACGCGCCGCTCGAGCTGCAACGCGACGTTCTCGGCAACCAGCTGCGCATCGATGTCGGGTCGACGGACCTCGTGGATGTTGATGAAGCAGTCACTGCGAGGTGAGCTTGTTGAGCTCGCTCTTGAGCTTCTCGATCTCGGCGCCCTTCTTGCCGATGACGATGCCGGGACGCGCGGTGTGGACGTTGACCTTGGCCTTGTTGGCGGCGCGCTCGATCTCCACCTTGGCGATACCCGCGTGGTAGAGCCGGCGCTTCGATGAACTGACGGATGCGGATGTCCTCGTGGAGCAGGGTCGCGTACTCCCGGCTTGCGTACCAGCTTGCGAGTCCCAGCCCTCGATGACGCCGAGCCGGAAGCCTCTCGGATGAACTTTCTGTCCCATCGGCCTCTGGCCCCTACGCCCTTACGCTCGTCGACGACGATCGGTGATGTGGCTCGAGCGCTTGATGATCGCGCGTTGCGCGCCCGTGCGCTCGTGGAAGAAATCGCTTCTGCGTTTGTGCGCTCGTCGACCCACGCTGCTTTGACGTAGAGCGTGTCGACGTCGACGTTGTGGGTCGACTCGGCGTTGGCGATCGCCGACTTGAGCGTCTTGGCGACCACCTTGGCGCGCGCGCTGCGGGTTGAACTCGAGGACGCCGATCGCCTCCTCGACGCTGCTTGCCGCGGATCAGGTCGACGACGAGGCGCGCCTTCTGCGGACCGTGATGCGCACGTGGCGCGTGCTGGCTCGCGATTCCATGACGATCCTACTGCGTTCTACTTGCCCGGCGGCGGCTTGCGCGCCCGGTTTCACGTCGGCTCTTGCGCGCGCCGGAGTGCTGGTGGAAGGTGCGCGTCGGCGAGAACTCGCCGAGCTTGTGCCCCACCATGTTCTCGCTGCACGAACACCGGGATGAACTTCCGGCCGTTGTGCACCGCGAAGGTGTGACCGATCATGTCGGGGATGATCGTCGAACGGCGCGACCAGGTCTTGGTGACCTTGCGCTCGCCCGCGGCATTCATCGCTCTGCACCTTCTTCAGGAGATGCTGGTCGATGAACGGACCTTTTTTGATCGAACGTGCCACGTCGCTGTGCCCTCCGCGCCTATTTCTTGCGTCGCATGACGATGAACCGGTTGGTCCGCTTGTTGTGACGCGTCTTGTAGCCCCGTGACGGCTGTCCCCAGGGCGTCGTGCGGGTGGTTGCCCTTCGACCGACCTTCGCCGCCACCGTGCGGGATGGTCGACCGGGTTCATCGCGATGCCGCGCACGCTGGAGCGACGACCCTTCCAGCGCGTCCGTCCGGCCTTGCCGAACGAGATGTTCTCGTGATCGAGGTTACCGACCTGACCGATGGTCGCGCGGCACTCGATGCGCACGCAGCCGCTGCTCACCGGACGGGCAGCTTGACGAGCGCGTAGCTCGCCCTCCTTCGCCATCAGCTGATGCGGCGCCGCCGGCGCTGCGCACCATCTGGCCGCCGCTTGCCCTGCCGGAGCTCGATGTTGTGCACCATCGTGCCGAGCGGGATGTTCGTGAGCGGCAGACAGTTGCCGGGACGGATGTCGGCCTCGACACCCGCCATCGACCTTGTCGCCGACGCGGAGGCCGACGGGCGCCAGGATGTAGCTCTTCTCGCCGTCGACGTAGTGCAGCAAGCGCGATGCCGCGCCGAGCGGTTCGGATCGTACTCGACCGCCGCGACCGCGCGGGCACGTCGTCCTTGTCGCGGCGGAAGTCGACGATGCGATAGCGCCGCTTGTGCCCACCGCCGCGGTGACGCGCGGTGATCCGACCGTTGTTGTTGCGGCCGCCGGACTTGCGGAGCGGCGCGAGCAAGCTCGCCTCGGGCGTATCGCTGCGTGATCTCGGCGAAGTCGTAACCGGTCCGGAAACGCTTCCCGGCGACGTCGGGTTGTAGAGTGATCGTCGGCATGGCTCGTCTACACCTGCTCGAAGAAGTCGATGCGGCTGCCCCTCGCCGAGGGTCACGTAGCGCCTTCTTCCAGTCCGACCGGCGTCCCGAGGGACCGGCCGACCCGTCGCGTCTTGCCGAGCACGTTGGCTCGTCCGCACCTTCGTCGACCTTCACCTTGAAGAGCTTCTCGACCGCGCGCTTGATCTCGATCTTGTTGGCATGCGGGTGCGGACGCGGAAGACACGACCTGATTGCCGATCTCGTTGACGTAGCGTGCCCTTCTCGGTGATGAGCGGGGCCTCGACGACGGTGTATTCGCGCCTCATGCCGCCACCCGCTCGCTTGATGCGCTCGAGCGCTGCCTTGCGTCAGCACCAGGTGGTGGTACCGCAACAGGTCGTACACGTTGAGACCGGCGGCGCGCAGCACCTTGGCGTTGCGGAACGTTTCGACCAGCGAGCTCGACCCGCGGGTCGGCATCGTCGATCACCACGAGCACGCTGTCGTCGATGCCGAGCGTCTGGAGCATCGCGACGCAGAGTGCTTGGTCTTGGTCTCCGCGAACTCCGATGCGATCGACGATCGTGAGGCGCTCCTCACGCAGCTTCTGCGCGAGCGCCGAACGGATCGCCGTCCGTCGGGCCTGCTTCGGCATGCCGTAGGTGTAGTCGCGAGGATGCGGGCCGAAGATGACGCGCCGCCACCGGTAAAGATCGGCGAACGCGTGCTTCCGGCGCGCGCCCGGCCAGTGCCCTTCTGCTTCCAGGGCTTCTTGCCGCCGCCGCGTACGTCGCCGCGCTCCTTGGTGGAGGCGGTTCCGCGCGTCGACCAGCCATCTGCATCCGCACGACGTCGTGCAGCGAGCGTCTCGCGCGAAGCGGGCTCGCCGACGATGCGCCGCCGGCAGCTCGATGGTCCCGGCGTCGCCCTTCGTCTGCGTGACGACGGGCGCGTTGATCGCGCGTTGCCTTCGTCGTCGGCCATCACTCCGCTCCCGCGGCGCTCGCCTTGGCGCTACCGCCGGCGTGCTTGCGGATCACGATCGTTCCGCCGCACGCGCCGGGCACTGCCCGCACGCAGGAAGATGAGGTCCTGATCCGGCACGCACCTCGACGACCTGAAGATTTGGCGACCGTCACGCGCTCGTTGCGCCATACCGCCCCGACATGCGCTTGCCCTTGAAGACGCGGCCGGGATACGAGCGATTGCCGATCGAGCCGCCGTGCCGGAAGTACTCGTGGGTTCCGTGCGAGCCCGGGAAACCGCTGAAGTGGTGGCGCTTCATGACGCCGGCTGTGCCCTTGCCCTTGCTGATGCCGGTCACGTCGACGACGTCGCCAGCTTGAAACACGTCGGCGACCCGCACGTCCTGTCCGACCTCGAGGCCTGCGTCCTCGGCGACCGGAAACTCGCGCAGCACCCGGAAGGGACCCTTCGCGGACTTCGCGACGTGGCCGCTGCATCGCCTTCGATACGCGTTGCGCCTTCTGCGATCCGAAACCCAACTGCACCGCAGCGTAACGATCACGCGCTTGCGTCTTCGCCTGCACGACGGTGCACGGACCCGCCTGCACGACCGTCACGGGCACGAGGCTGCCCTCGCCCGTGAAGACCTGGGTCATGCCGATCTTCTTGCCGATGATCCCGCTCACCATGTCGCGCTCGCCGTCCGGTTACTGCAGCTTGATTTCGACGTCGACGCCGGCCGCGAGGTCGAGCTTGCCGAGGGCGTCGATCGTCTGTTGTGTCGGCTCGAGGATGTCGAGGAGACGTTTGTGCGTTCTGAGCTCGAACTGCTCCCGCGATTTCTTGTCGACGTGCGGTGAACGGTTGACCGTGAAACGCTCGATGTGAGTCGGGAGCGGAATCGGACCCGCCACACGTCCGCCGGTGCGGCGGACCGTGTCGACGATCTCGCGCACCGACTGATCGAGCAGTCGGTGATCGTAGCCCCCGAAGGCGTATGCGGATCTTCTCGTTCACACGCTATTCCGAGGATCTTCGTGACGACGCCGGCGCCGACGGTGCGGCCGCCCTCGCGGATCGCGAAGCGCAGCCCTCGTCCATCGCGATCGGCGTGATCAGCGTCACCGACAGCTTGATGTTGTCGCCCGGCATCACCATCTCCGTGCCCTCCGGCAACGTCGCCACGCCCGTCACGTCCGTCGTCCGAAAGTAGAACTGCGGCCGATACCCGTTGAAGAACGGCGTGTGCCGCCCCCCTCTTCCTTCGTCAGCACGTACGCTTCCGCCTCGAACTTCGTGTGCGGCGTGATCGACCCCGGCTTCGCCAGCACCTGCCCGCGCTCGATGTCCTCCCGCTTCACCCCGCGCAGCAAACAGCCGACGTTGTCGCCCGCCTGCCCCTCGTCGAGCAGCTTCCGGAACATCTCCACCCCCGTCACCACCGTCTTCGTCGTCGTCCTTCATCCCGACGATCTCGATCTCCTCCCCGACCTTCACCTTCCCGCGCTCGATCCGCCCCGTCGCCACCGTCCCGCGCCCGCTGATCGAGAACACGTCCTCCACCGGCATCAAGAACGGCCGGTCCACGTCCCGCTGCGGCTGCGGAATGTACGCGTCGAGCGCCTCCATCAGCTTCTGGATCGCCTCCGTCCCGAGCTCACTCGCCTCGCCCTCGAGCGCCTTCAACGCGCTCCCCGGATCACCGGAATGTCGTCGCCCGGAAACTCGTACTTCGACAACAACTCGCGGACCTCCAGCTCGACCAGATCGAGCAGCTCCGCGTCGTCCACCATGTCCACCTTGTTCATGAACACCACGATGTACGGCACCCCCACCTGCCGCGCCAGCAAGATGTGCTCCCGCGTCTGCGGCATCGGCCCGTCCGCCGCCGACACCACCAGAATCGCCCCGTCCATCTGCGCCGCCCCCGTGATCATGTTCTTCACGTAGTCCGCGTGCCCCGGGCAATCCACGTGCGCGTAGTGCCGCTTGTCCGACTCGTACTCCACGTGCGCCGTCGCAATCGTGATCCCCGCGCCTTCTCCTCCGGCGCCTTGTCGATCTGGTCGAACGCCACGAACTCCGCCAGCTTCTTCGCCCGCCTGCGTCTTCGTGATCGCCGCCGTCAACGTCGTCTTCCCGTGATCCACGTGCCCGATCGTCCCCACGTTCACGTGCGGCTTCTTCCGCTCGAACTTCGCCTTGCTCATACCGTCCTCCGCTACGCGCCCACGGCCTTGGCCGCGATCTCTTCCGAGATTGCCTGCGGCACCGGCTCGTAGTGAGCAAACTGCATCGTGTAGGTTGCGCGCCCCTGCGTCTTGGAACGCAGAGTCCGTCGAATAGCCGAACATCTGCGCGAGCGGCACGTGGGCGTTGATCACCTGCGCACCAGCTCGTGAATCCATGCCCTGAATGCGGCCGCGGCGGCTGCTGAGATCGCCCATGACCTCGCCCATGAACTCTTCGGGCACCACCACCTCGACCGCCATGATGGGCTCGAGGATGATGGGCTTGGCCTTGGATGCGCCCTCTTTGGCTGCCATCGAGCCCGCGATCTTGAACGCGATCTCGGACGAGTCGACGTCGTGATACGAGCCATCGGTCAGGACGGCCTTCACGTCGACCAACGGATAGCCGGCGAGCACCCCGCCCTCGAAGGCCTCGCGGATGCCCTTCTCGACTGCCGGCACGAACTCCTTCGGAATCGGCGCACCCTTCGTACCGTCCTTGAACTCGAATCCTCCACCAGGAGGCAGCGGCTCGAGCGTGATCCAGACGTGTCCGTACTGCCCGCGCCCACCGGTCTGACGGACGAACCTGCCCTTCCTGCTCGACCTTGGTGCGAATCGTCTCGCGATAGGCGACCTGCGGCTTGCCGACGTTGGCGTCGACTTTGAACTCGCGCAGCAGCCGGTCGACGATGATCTCGAGGTGCAGCTCGCCCATGCCCGAGATGATGGTCTGTCCCGTCTCCTTGTCGCTATGGACCCGGAACGAGGGATCTTCCGTCGCGAGCTTCTGCAGGCGCGATGCCGAGCTTCTCCTGGTCGTCCTTCGTCTTCGGCTCGATGGCGACGTCGATGACCGGATCGGGGAACTCGATCGACTCGAGGATGATCGGCTTGTCCTCGTCGCAGAGCGTGTCGCCGGTCGTCGTGGAGCGTAGACCCGACCGCCGCGGCGATGTCGCCGGCGTAGACCTCTTTGATCTCCTCGCGCTTGTTGGCGTGCATCTTGAGGAGACGGCCGATGCGCTCCTTGCGCAGTCTTGGTCGAGTTGTAGACGGACCCGCCGGCGCTGAGCACGCCGGAGTAGACGCGGAAGAACGTGAGCGTCCCGACGAAGGGGTCGGTCATGATCTTGAAGGCCAGCGCCGAGAACGGCGCGCTGTCCTTGGCCTCGCGCTCCGGCCTCCTGCTTCGTGTCGGGATCGACGCCCTTGACCGGCGGCACGTCGAGGCGGCGACGGCAGGAACTCGACCACCGCGTCGAGCAGGAGCTGCACGCCGCGGTTCTTGAACGCCGAGCCGCAGAGCACCGGCACGAGCGTCATCGCGAGCGTGCCCTTGCGGATGGCGCCGCCGGATCTCCGCTTCGGTGATGGCCGCGCCTTCGAGGTACTTCTCCATCAGCTGCTCGTCGGCGTCGGCGACGCGCTTCGATCAGCTTCTCGCGATACTCGTCCGCCTGCGCCCTTCGCGCCTCGGGGATCTCGGCCTCGCGATACTTCGCGCCGAGGCTGTCGTCGTCCCAGATGATCGCCTTCATGCGTGACGAGATCGATGACCCCGACGTGCGCGTCCTCGGTGCCGAGCGGCAGCTGGATCGCGACCGGGTTCGCGCGCAGACGATCGCGCATCATCTGCACCGTGCGGAAGAAGTTGGCGCCGACGCGGTCCATCTTGTTGACGAACGCCATGCGCGGCACGCCGTACTTGTCGGCCTGCCGCCACACCGTCTCGGACTGCGGCTCGACGCCGGCGACCGAGTCGAAGAGCGCGACCGCGCCGTCGAGCACGCGCAGCGAGCGCTCGACCTCGATCGTGAAGTCGACGTGACCGGGCGTGTCGATGATGTTGATGCGATGGTCGCTTCCAGAAGCAGGTGGTCGCGGCGGAGGTGATGGTGATGCCGCGCTCCTGCTCCTGCACCATCCAGTCCATCGTGGCCGTGCCCTCGTGGACCTCACCGATCTTGTAGTTGATGCCCGTGTAGTAGAGGATGCGCTCGGTACGTCGTGGTCTTGCCGGCATCGATGTGGGCCATGATGCCGATGTTGCGGGTACGATCGAGTGGTGATTGGCGAGGCATGACGGGCTTACCAGCGGTAGTGCGCGAACGCCTTGTTGGCTTCCGCCATGCGATGCGTGTCTTCGCGCTTCTTGATCGCGCGCGCCGCGGTTGTTGGCGGCGTCATTGAGCTCGCCGGCGAGACGTTCGACCATCGACTTCTCCGGCCGAGCGCGCGCCTGCAGCACCAGCCACCGCATTCCGAGCGAGATGCGGCGCGCCGGTCGGACCTCGACCGGCACCTGGTAGGTGGCGCCACCGACGCGTCGGGAGCGCACTTCGACGAGCGGCTTCACGTTGTCGAGCGCCTTCTTGAAGATCGCCAGCGGCTCTTCCTTGGTGCGCTGCTGAATGAGATCGAGCGCCCCGTAGAACGTGCGCTCGGCCAGACTCTTCTTGCCCTCGACCATGATGGTGTTCATGAACTTGGTGACCATCCGATCGTGGAACTTCCGGATCGGGCAGTACTTCGCGACGACGAACCTCTCCCTTGCGCGGCATCGGACGACCTCGTTCCCTACTTCGGTTTCTTCGCGCCGTACTTCGAACGGCCCTGCCGCCGGTCCTGCACGCCGATCGAGTCGAGCGTGCCGCGCACGATGTGGTAGCGAACACCGGGAAGATCCTTCACGCGGCCGCCACGGATGAGCACCACCGAGTGCTCCTGGAGGTTGTGACCGACACCCGGGATGTACGACGTCACCTCGATGCCGTTGGTGAGACGGACGCGCGCCACCTTGCGAAGCGCCGAGTTCGGCTTCTTGGGCGTCGTGGTGTACACGCGCGTGCAGACGCCCGCGCTTCTGCGGGCAGCTCTGCAGCGCGGGCGCTGCGAGCTTTCGCCGTTGCGGCTTGCGCCCTCCGCGGATGAGCTGGTTGATCGTCGGCATTGTTGACTCCTGTCTCACTGTGGGGCGCGGAGACACTCCCGCGCCGAAAGGCCAGAAAAAACGCGCAAAGTATTCGAACGCGTCTAGGCTGTCAAGTTTCCGACGCTATCGCGCTACGCGATCTCCGGTTCGGCCTTCGCCGTCGGCACCTCGAGGAGATCCTCGGGCCGCTCTTCGGGCTCCTCCGACTCGATCTCCGACCTGCGCGTACCGCTTGATACCGGTACCGGCCGGGATCAAGCGGCCCATGATCACGTTTTCCTTGAGGCCCGTCAGGCGATCGACCTTGCCGTTGATCGCCGCCTCGGTGAGGACCTTGGTGCGTCTCCTGGAACGAGGCCGCCGAGATGAAGCTCTCGGTCGAGAGGCTGCGCCTTGGTGATGCCGAGGAGCAGCGGCTCCGCCGTCGCCGGCTCGCCGCCGCTTCCTCGATCTTCTGGTTCGCCTCTTCGAAGCGCCACTTCTCGACCTGATCGCCGACCAGGAAGTCGGCGTCGCCGACTTCCTTGATGCGGACGCGGCGCAGCATCTGCCGGACGATCACTTCGATGTGCTTGTCGTTGATGCGCACGCCCTGGAGCCGGTAGATCTCCTGGACCTCGTCCACCAGATACTTCGCGAGCGCCTTCTCGCCGAGGATCGTCAGGATGTCGTGCGGGTTGGACGAGCCGTCCATCAGCAGGCTCGCCGGCCCGCACGTGGTCGTTCTCGTGCACGCTGATGTGCTTGCCCTTGGGGATGAGGTACTCGCGCGCCTCGCCGACTTCCGGCGTGACGACGACCTTGCGCTTGCCCTTGGTGTCCTTGCCGAAGGAGACGAGCGCCGTCGATCTCGCTGACGACCGCGAACTCCTTCGGCTTGCGGGCCTCGAAGAGCTCGGCGACGCGCGGCAGACCGCCGGTGATGTCCTTCGTCTTGGTCGTCTCGCGCGGCATCTTCGCGATGATGTCGCCCGGGCGAGAGCGCCTGACCTTCGTAGACGTTCAGGTGCACGCCGACCGGCAGCTGGTAGCGCGGCCTCGTTGCCGTTCGGAAGGCGTGCCGTGTTGCCATCCGGCGTCCTTGATCGTGATGCGCGGACGCTTCTCGACGTCCTTGGTATCGATGACGACCTTCGTCGAGAGACCGGTACGCTCGTCGACGCGCTCTTCGACGGTGACGCCCTCGATGAGGTCGCCGAACTTCACCGTGCCGCCGACCTGCGTGAGCGTCGGAAGGGTGTACGGATCCCACTCGACGAGCAGATCGCCGGCCTTCACCTTGGCACCGTCGTGCTTCTTGAGCTTCGCGCCGTAGACGACCGGGTAACGCTCGCGCTCGCGCTCGCGGCCCGCTTCGGGCAAGTCGATGATCGCGAGCTCACCATTACGGTTGATGATGATCTCGTCGCCTTCGTTGTTGGTGACCGTCTGGAGGTTGATGAACTTCACCGATGCCTTCGTTCCGGGCCTCGAGCGTCGTCTGCTCGGCGCGCCGGCTCGCGGTGCCGCCGATGTGGAAGGTCCGCATGGTGAGCTGCGTTCCCGGCTCACCGATCGACTGGGCCGCGATGACGCCGATCGCCTCACCGAGATTCACCATGTGCCCGCGCGCGAGGTCGCGTCCGTAGCAGAGTCCGCACACGCCCTGCCGCGACTGGCAGGTCAGCACGGAGCGGATCTGGACGCGCTCGAGACCGGCCTTCTCGATCGCCTCGACGATGGCCTCGTCGATCTCGTGGTTGGCTCGCACGATGATGTCGTCGTTGTACGGATCGCGGACGTCGGCGAGCGCGACGCGGCCGAGCACGCGATCGCCGAGACCTTCGATGATCTCGCCGCCTTCGACCAGCGACGACATGTCGATGCCGTCGGGCGTGCCGCAATCGGGCTCGGTGATGATGGAGTCCTGCGCCACGTCGACCAGACGCCGCGTGAGGTAGCCGGAGTTGGCGGTCTTGAGAGCGGTGTCGGCGAGACCCTTACGGGCGCCGTGCGTCGAGATGAAGTACTGCAGCACGGTGAGACCTTCACGGAAGTTGGCCGTGATCGGCGTCTCGATGATCTCGCCCGACGGCTTCGCCATGAGGCCGCGCATGCCGGCGAGCTGGCGGATCTGCTGCGCGCTGCCGCGGGCGCCGGAGTCGGCCATCATGAAGATCGGGTTGAAGCTCGGCGACGTCCGCTCGTTGCCCTTGTCGTCGGTGAATGTCTCGGTGCCGAGCTGGCGGAGCATCTCGTCCGCGATGCGGTCGGTGACCTGCGGCCCAGATGTCGACGACCTTGTTGTAGCGCTCGCCGTCGGTGATCAGACCCTTGTTGTACTGATCCTCGATCTGGCGCACCTCGTTGGTGGCCTCGTCGAGGAGCTCGCCCTTCTGCGGCGGGATGAGCATGTCCTTGATGCCGATCGAGATGCCCGGCCCTGGTGGCGAACTCGTAGCCCAGGTCCTTCAGCTTGTCGGCGAAGATCACCGTCGCCTTGTTGCCGGCACGCCGGTACGCGAGGTCGATCAGGTGACCGAGCTCCTTCTTCTTCATCACCTGGTTCACTTCGGCGAAGCTGATCTCGGCGGGGACGATCTCGTACAGCAGGACGCGACCGACCGTGGTGTCGACCAGCTTGCTGTTGATCGCGAACCTTGATCTGCGCCTGGAGATTGACCTCGCCCTGATCGTAAGCGATGCGCACTTCGTCGGGACTCGAGAAAGTCTTGCCCTCGCCCTGCACCATCGGCTTGTCGCGGGTCATGTAGTAGAGCCCGAGCACGATGTCCTGCGTCGGCACGATGATCGGCCGGCCGTTCGCGGGCGACAGGATGTTGTTGGTGGACATCATGAGCGCGCGCGCTTCGACCTGCGCCTCGACCGAAAGCGGCACGTGGACCGCCATCTGGTCGCCGTCGAAGTCGGCGTTGTAGGCGGCGCACACGAGCGGGTGCAGCTGGATCGCCTTGCCCTCGATCAGGATCGGCTCGAAGGCCTGGATGCCGAGACGGTGGAGCGTCGGGGCGCGGTTCAGGAGCACGGGGTGCTCGCGGATCACCTCGTCGAGGATGTCCCAAACCTCGGACTTCTCCTTCTCCACCATCTTCTTGGCGCTCTTGATGGTGGTGACGAAGCCGCGCTCCTCGAGCTTGTTGTAGATGAACGGACTGGAAGAGCTCGAGCGCCATCTTCTTCGGCAGTCCGCACTGGTGGAGACGGAGCTCCGGACCGACGACGATGACCGAACGACCCGAGTAGTCGACGCGCTTGCCGAGCAGGTTCTGACGGAAGCGGCCGCTCTTGCCCTTCAGCATGTCGGACAGCGACTTGAGCGGGCGCTTGTTGGGCCCGGTGATCGCCCGGCCGCGGCGGCCGTTGTCGAAGAGCGCGTCGACGGCCTCCTGCAGCATGCGCTTCTCGTTGCGGATGATGATGTCGGGCGCGCTCAGCTCCATGAGACGCTTCAGCCGGTTGTTGCGGTTGATCACGCGCCGGTAGAGGTCGTTCAGATCCGAGGTCGCGAAGCGGCCGCCGTCGAGCGGCACCAGCGGGCGGAGGTCCGGCGGAATCACCGGGATGACCTCGAGGATCATCCACTCCGGACGGTTGCCGGAGACGCGGAACGCGTTCAGCACCTTGAGCCGCTTGGCGATCTTCTTGCGGCGCGCCTCGCTGCTCGACCTCGCTGCATCTCGACGCGGAGCCGCTCGCGACTCGTCGTCGACCTCGATGTCGCCGAGGAGCTTGCGGATCGCCGTCGGCACCCATCTCGGCGCGGAACGAGTCGGGCCGTGCTCCTCCATCGCCTTGCGGTAGCGCTGCTCGCTCAGCACCTCTTTGTACTCGAAGCGGCTGATTGGGCAGTCCTTCTGGAGCTCGTGACGACGAAGCGACTCGAAGTAGAGGATCTTCTCGAGGTCCTTGAGCGTCATGTCGAGCAGCGTGCCGATGCGCGACGGCAGGCTCTTCAGGAACCAGATGTGCGCGACCGGCGTCGCGAGATCGACGTGGCCCATGCGCTCGCGGCGCACCTTCGACTGGATGACCTCGACGCCGCACTTCTCGCAGACGACGCCGCGGTGGCGCATGCGCTTGTACTTGCCGCAGTTGCACTCGTAGTCCTTGGTCGGTCCGAAGATCTTGGCGCAGAAGAGACCGTCGCGCTCCGGCTTGAAGGTTCGGTAGTTGATGGTCTCCGGCTTCTTCACCTCGCCGTGCGACCACGACCGGATCTTGTCCGGCGACGCGAGCGAGATGCGGAGCGCGTTGAACGCGACGCGGGTTCTTCGGCTTTTCGAACAGATTGAAGAGATCTTCCATCACCATGTGATCGTCTCCGCTCTAGCTCTGGGCCTGAGCTGGCCGCTTGCTCTTCGATCAAGCTCGACGTCGAGCGCCAGGCTCTGCAGCTCTTTCACCATGACGTTGAACGACTCGGGCAGTCCCGGCTCGAGCACGTTCTCGCCCTTGACGATCGCCTCGTACATGCGGGTGCGACCCGCGACGTCGTCCGGACTTGACCGTCAGCATCTCCTGGAGACTGTACGCGGCGCCGTACGCCTCGAGCGCCCACACTTCCATCTCACCGAGACGCTGGCCACCGAACTGCGCCTTGCCGCCGAGCGGCTGCTGGGTGACGAGCGAGTACGGTCCGGTCGAGCGGGCGTGGATCTTGTCGTCCACCAGGTGGTGCAGCTTCATCATGTACATGACGCCGACCGTCACGGCGTGCTCGAACGGCTCGCCAGTCCGACCGTCGGCAGAGCGGCATCTGCCCGCTCGGCGAGCAGGCCGGCTCGCTTCAGCATGCCGAAGATCTCGTCCTCGGTGGCGCCGTCGAACACGGGAGAGCCGACGTGGATGCCGCGCGCCGGACTTGCGCGACGATCTTCGCGAGGTCGTCGTCGCTGATCGCCGTCGATGAGGTCGACGACTTCCTTGCGTGACGTACACTCCTTCGAGCTTGCGCCGCACGCTCTCGATCGCCGGCCGCACCGTCGCCCTGCAGCTCGGCGGCCAGTCTGCCGTCCGAGCTCGCGCGCGGCCCACCCGAGATGGGTCTCGAGGATCTGGCCGACGTTCATGCGGGACGGAACGCCGAGCGGGTTCAGCACGATGTCGACCGGCGTCCCGTCGGCGAGGTACGGCATGTCCTCCTCCGGGCAGGATGCGCGACAGCACGCCCTTGTTGCCGTGGCGCCCGGCCATCTTGTCGCCGACCTGGAGCTTGCGCTTGATGGCGACGAACACCTTCACCATCTTGATGACGCCCGGCGGGAGCTCGTCGCCGCCCTTCAGGCGCTCGATCTTCTCCTGGAACATGGTGCTTGATGCGATCGACGCTGCTCGCGCATCGCGTCGACCACGCGCGAAGCTCGTCCTCGATCTTGTCGTTGTCGACCTTGATGTCGCCCCAGTACGTCGACGGGATCTGATCGAGGTCCTCGGCGCGTGATGTCGGCGCCCTTGGGCAGCAAGACCCTGCGCGGGCGTCGTCGGCGAGGCGAATGCTGGCCGTGCCGTGCCCACCAGGAGCTTCTTCACCTTCTTGCAGGGTCGAGTCCGTGATGATGCGGATCCTCGTCGTGCTGATCCTTGCGTGAGGCGCGCGACCTCCTCCTCCTCGATCGAGCGGCTGCGCTCGTCCTTGGTGACGCCCTTCCGGGAGAAGACGCGCGCGTTGATCACGGTGCCCTCGACGCCCGGCGGGACGCGCAGCGAGGTGTCGCGCACCTCGCCGGCCTTCTCGCCGAAGATCGCGCGCAGGAGCTTCTCTTCGGGCGAGAGCTGCGTCTCGCCCTTCGGCGTGATCTTGCCGACGAGGATGTCGCCCGGCTTCACCTCGGCGCCGATGCGGATGATGCCGGAGTCGTCGAGATCCTTGAGCGCCTCGTCGCCGACGTTCGGGATGTCGCGCGTGATCTCCTCGGGACCGAGCTTGGTGTCGCGCGCGACGCACTCGAACTCCTCGATGTGCACCGAGGTGAAGTAGTCCTCGCGGACGATACGCTCGCTGATGAGGATCGAGTCTTCGAAGTTGTACCCACCCCAGGGCATGAAGGCGACGACGATGTTGCGGCCGAGCGCGAGCTCGCCCATCTCCGTCGACGGACCGTCGGCGATGACGTCGCCCGCGTTGACGCGATCGCCGACCACGACGATCGGGCGCTGGTTCATGCAGGTGTTCTGGTTCGAGCGCTGGTACTTGACGAGGTTGTAGATGTCGACGCCGGCGTCGCGACCGTCGGTGCGCGGCTTGTCGGCCTTGACGACGATGCGCGTCGCGTCGACCGTCTCGACGACGCCGTCGCGCTCGGCGACGACGGTGACGCCGGAGTCGCGCGCCACGACGCGCTCCATGCCGGTGCCGACGAGCGGCGCGTCGGTGCGGAGCAGCGGCACGGCCTGGCGCTGCATGTTCGAGCCCATGAGCGCGCGGTTGGCGTCGTCGTTCTCGAGGAACGGGATCAGCGATGCCGCGACGCTCACCAGCTGGTTCGGCGAGACGTCCATGAACTCGACCTGCTCGGGCGGCACCATGCATGAAGCTCGCCGCCCTTGCGCGCCGAGACCAGGTCGGCGGTGAACGCACCCTTGGCATCGAGCGGCGCGTTCGCCTGCGCGATGACGAGATCCTCCTCTTCGAGCGCCGAGAGGAACCGGATGCGCTCGGTCACGCGGCCCTTCTCGACCTCGCGATACGGCGTCTCGACGAAGCCGTAGTCGTTGACGCGCGCGTACGTCGAGAGCGACGCGATCAGGCCGATGTTCGGACCTTCCGGCGTCTCGATCGGGCAGACGCGGCCGTAGTGCGTCGGGTGCACGTCGCGCACCTCGAACCCGGCGCGCTCGCGCGTCAGACCGCCGGGACCGAGCGCCGAGAGGCGGCGCTTGTGCGTGATCTCGGAAAGCGGGTTCGTCTGATCCATGAACTGCGACAGCTGGCTCGAACCGAAGAACTCCTTGATGACGGCCGAGACCGGCTTGTAGTTGATGAGCTCCTGCGGCATCAGCGTCTCGATGTCCTGCAGGCTCATGCGCTCCTTGATGGCGCGCTCCATGCGGACGAGGCCGATGCGGTACTGGTTCTCGACGCAGCTCGCCGACGGCGCGCACGCGGCGGTTGCCGAGATGGTCGATGTCGTCGATCTGCCCGTTGCCGTTCTTGAGCTCGATCAGGTAGCGAACGACCTCGAGGATGTCCTCGCGCCGGAGCGTGCCCTGCTCGAGCGGGACGTTGATGCGCAGCTTGTGGTTCAGCTTCAAGCCGACCGACCTTGCGAGAGATCGTAGCGATCGGGATTGAAGAAGAGGTTGTGGAAGAACGCCGTCGCGGTCTCGGTCGTCGGCGGATCGCCGGGACGGAGACGACGGTAGATCTCGAGGATGGCCTCGTCTGGGCGACGCGATCTTGTCCTGCAGCAGCGTGTTCCGCAGCGACGGCCCGACGTGGAGGTCGTCGATGAACAGGACCTCGATCGTGTCGATGCCGCGCTCGCGCAGCAGCGTCGTACTTCTCCTGCGGTGAGCTCCTGGTTGCCCTCGATCAGCACCTCGCCCGTCTTGGGATCCGGCACGTCGTGCGCGGACACGCGACCGACGACCTCGTCGAGCGTGATGGGCACCTGCTCGACGCCGGCCGCCTCCATCTGCCGGATGACCGCCTTGGTGAACTTGCGGCCTTCCTTGACGATGATCTCGTTGCTCTGCGGGTGCCGGATGTCGCGGGACGCCTTGATGCCGACCAGCTGATCGGCTCGGAACACCTTCGACGCCTTGCGGCCGTCGAGGACGATCGTGTCCTTCTTGTAGTAGTAGTTGAGAAGGTCCTCGGTGGTCATCCCGAGGGCGCGCAGCAGGACGGTCGCGTGGAACTTCCGGCGCCGATCGATGCGGACGAAGAGGCTGTCGCGCGCGTCGAACTCGAAATCGATCCACGAGCCGCGATACGGGATGATGCGGCCGGAATAGAGAAGCCGTCCGCTGGCGTGGGTCTTGCCCTTGTCGTGATCGAAGAACACGCCGGGCGACCGGTGCAACTGGCTCACGATCACGCGCTCGGTGCCGTTGATCATGAACGTGCCGTTGCGGGTCATGAGCGGGATCTCGCCGAAGTAGACCTCCTGCTCCTTGACGTTCTTGATCGAGCGAACGCCGCTTTCCGGATCGACGTCCCAGATCACGAGCTGGATCGTGACCTTCAGCGGCGCGGCGAAGGTCATGCCGCGCTGGTGGCACTCGTCGACGTCGTACTTCGGCTCGCCGAGCGAGTAGCTCACGAACTCGAGCGACGCCGTCTCGTTGAAATCCTTGATCGGGAAGACGGACTTGAAGACGCCCTGCAGCCCCGTGTCGGCACGACTCTCGGGAGACACGTCGCGCTGCAAGAACTCGTCGTACGACCGCTGCTGAATGTCGATCAGGTTGGGGATGTCGACGATCTTCTTGATCCGACCGAACGTGCGTCGCAGACGGAAATTGTTCGCGACCTGTACTGAACTCATGCCGTGCCTTTCTTCATGGATCGGGACCCCCGTCCGCAATCCGCTGCCTTCGAACCAACATCACCCGCGACCGACGCAGCGGCTACTTGACCTCGACCTGTCCGCCGGCCTCCTCGAGCTTCTTCTGCAATGCTCTCGGCCTCGGCCTTGTTGACGCCCTCCTTGACGTTCTTGGGGCGCCGTCCACGAGATCCTTGGCCTCCTTGAGACCGAGACCGGTGAGCTCGCGGACGACCTTGATGACCTGGATCTTCTTGTCGCCGGCGCTCTTGAGAACGACCGTGAACTCGTCCTTCTCCTCCACAGGCGCCGCACGCCGCGGCCGCTCCGCGCCGGGCATCGCCGCCATCATGGGCGCCGCCGCGCTCACGCCGAGCTCGGCTTCGAGCTCCTTCACGAGCGTCGCCGCCTCCATGAGGGACATGTTCTTGATGAAAGTCCTTGACCTGCTCACGCGAAACATCTGCCATGGGACTGCTCCTCCTTCAGTTGGGACGCGGCAACGGGGCCCGTCCGTGTCTCGGAAACTCGCGGATGGGACCCTGCTATTCCTGCTTGGTCTTTTCGATCGCCCCGAGGAGCCGGACCAACGACGCCCCCGGTTCTTGAATCGTGCGCAACAGCTGAGACGCCGGGGCCTGCAACAGGCCCAGCAGCTGCGCGATCAACACTTCTCTGCTCGGGAGCTTCGGCGAGCGCACTCACACGCGGACGCGGGCAGCGCCTCGCCGTCGAGCACCCCGCCGCTGATCTTCGAGCTTGTCGTTCTGCTCGGCGAACTTCACCAGCGACCTTCGCGACAGCGACCGGATCATTGCCGGTGGTCACGAGCCCAGTCGGACCACGGAGCAACTCGTCGAGCTTCGCAAAGGCCGTCTCTTTGATCGCACGGCGCGTCAGCGTGTTCTTGCTGACGCGATACGAGGCGCCGGCCGCCCTGCAGCTCGCGGCGAAGCTTGTTCAGCTGCGCCACGGTCAGGCCGCGATACTCCGTCACGACGCCCAAGCTGGCGGCCGACAGGCGCTCGGTGAGGCTCGGCGATCAGCGCCGTTTTCTCTTCTCGTTTCACTGAAATCTCCTCAATCAGGCAGCGACCGTAGCGGCCCGCGCGGCGTTCGGATCGATCATGACGCCAGGACCCATCGTTGTCGCGACGGACATGCTGCGCAAGGTAGTTGCCCTTCGCCGCCGCGGGCTTGGCACGAACGAGCGCCGCCACCAGCGCCGCGGCGTTTTCCGTGAGCTTTTCGGGACCGAAGGACGCCTTGCCGATCGGCACGTGCACGATGCCGGCTTTCTCGACGCGATACTCGACCTTACCGGCCTTCACTTCCTGCACCGCCTTGGCGACGTCGAACGTCACCGGTGCCGACCTTCGGGTTCGGCATGAGACCGCGAGGGCCGAGGACCTTACCGAGCCGCCCGACGGCACCCATCATGTCCGGGGTCGCGATGACGACGTCGAAGTCAAGCCAATTCTCGTCCGCGATCTTCTTGGTGAGCTCCTCGCCGCCGGCGAAATCAGCGCCCGGCACTCTCGGCTTCCTTGACCTTCTCGCCCTTCGCGACGACGAGGACGCGCACGTTCTTGCCGGTGCCGTGCGGCAGGATCACGGTGCCGCGCACGTTCTGATCGGCCTGGCGCGGATCGACGCCGAGCCGGACCGCGACCTCGACGGTCTCGTCGAACTTGGCGAAGCGCCGCATCGCACCGCGAGCTTGACGGCATCCGTCGAGCGTGTACTGCTTCTGCGCGGTCGATCTTCTCGGCTCCCGCGCGATATTTCTTGCCGTGCTTCGCCATGTCAGCCCTCGACCACGATGCCCATGCTGCGAGCGGTGCCTTCGACGGTGCGCATCGCCGCCTCGAGACTGCCGGCGGTGAGATCCGGGCGTCTTCAATTGCGCGATCTCCCGCACCTGCTGCTGCGTGACCGTGCCCGACCTTGTTCTTGTGCGGGATCGCCCGACCCCTTCTCGACGCCCGCCGCGCGCTTCAAGAGAATGGACGCGGGCGGCGTCTTGGTGACGAACGTGAACGACCGGTCCGCATAGACGGTGATGATCACCGGGATGATCGAGCCCTGCTGCGCCTGGGTCTGCGCGTTGAACTGCCTTGCAGAACTCCATGATGTTGACGCCGCGCTGACCGAGCGCGGGTCCGACCGGCGGGCTCGGATTGGCCTGCCCCGCCGGGATCTGCAGCTTGACTTCAGCAACGACCTTCTTGGCCATGCGATTCTCGTCCTCTACGCTTTCTCGACCTGGATGAAGTCGAGCTCGACGGGCGTGGCCCGGCCGAAGATGCTGATGAGCACCCTGAGCTTGCCCTTTCTCGGGCTTCACTTCCTCGACGACGCCGTTGAAGTCCTGGAACGGCCCGTCGACGACCTTGACGTTCTCGCCGGTCTCGAAGAACACCTTGGGCTTCGGCTTGACCGCGCCCTCTTCGCACCTGCTGCGCGATCTGACGAACCTCCGTCTCCGAGATCGACGGGACGGATCGGTCTGCGCCGCCCACGAATCCCGTGACCTTCGGCGTCGACTTCACGACGTGCCAGGTGTCGTCGTTCAGCGCCATGTTGACCAGGATGTAGCCGGGAAAGAACTTCCGCGACGACGTCCGTCGCTTGCCCTTCACGAGCTCGACGACCTTCTCCGCCGGCACGAGGATGTCGCCGAAGAACTCCTCTTTGCCCATGCGAGCGGATGCGTTCCTCGAGGGCGGCCTTCACCTTGTGCTCGTACCCCGAGTAGGTGTGGACGACGTACCACTTCTTCTCAGCCGTCACTGCCGTGGCCGTCGTCACTGCACACCCAGGAAGCGTGTGAAGAAAAGGAGATGACGCCATCCACGAGACCGAGCCACAGCGACACGATGAGGACGACGATGATCACGACGATCGTCGCAGCCACCGATCTCCTGCCGTGTCGGCCAGTGGACCTTGCGCAGCTCCGACACGACCTCGGTGAGGAATTGGCGGGACTGCGGGACGATGTCCCTTACCTGCTGTAAACGATCGTTCGCCATCAGGTCGCTTGTCTCGTGCGCCCTCTCGCGTCAGACGCGAAGAGCGGGCCAGGCAGGATTCGAACCTGCAGCCCCGGATTTGGAGTCCGGTGCTCTGGCCAGTTCGAGCTACTGGCCCTCACTCAGACTTTACCTTCTTTGTGCTGGGTATGGCTTCGGCACGCCGGACAGAATTTTTCAGCGTGAGCTTTTCCGTCATCGTCTTCTTGTTCTTGCTGGTCGTGTAGTTCTTCCGTTTGCACGACTCGCAGTTGAGCGTGATGAGGTCGCGCATCGGCTATTCAGGATCTTGGTGACGACGCCGGCGCCGACGGTGCGGCCGCCCTCGCGAATCGCGAAGCGCAGCCCTCGTCCATCGCGATCGGCGTGATCAACGTCACCGACAGCTTGATGTTGTCGCCCGGCATCACCATCTCCGGTGCCCTCCGGCAGCGTCGCCACGCCCGTCACGTCCGTCGTCCGAAAGTAGAACTGCGGCCGATACCCGTTGAAAAACGGCGTGTGCCGCCCGCCCTCTTCCTTCGTCAGCACGTACGCCTCCGCCTCGAACTTCGTGTGCGGCGTGATCGACCCCGGCTTCGCCAACACCATGCCCGCGCTCGATGTCCTCCGCTTCACCCCGCGCAGCAAACAGCCCCACGTTGTCGCCCGCCTGCCCCTCGTCCAGCAGCTTCCGGAACATCTCCACCCCCGTCACCACCGTCTTCGTCGTGTCCTTCATCCCGACGATCTCGATCTCTTCCCCGACCTTCACCTTCCCCGCTCGATCCGCCCCGTCGCCACCGTCCCGCGCCCGCTGATCGAGAACACGTCCTCCACCGGCATCAAGAACGGCTGGTCCACGTCCCGCTGCGGCTGCGGAATGTACGCGTCGAGCGCCTCCATCAACTTCTGGATCGCCTCCGTCCCGAGCTCACTTCGCCTCGCCCTCGAGCGCCTTCAGCGCGCTCCCCGGATCACCGGAATGTCGTCGCCCGGAAACTCGTACTTCGACAACAACTCGCGGACCTCCAACTCGACCAGATCGAGCAGCTCCGCGTCGTCCACCATGTCCACCTTGTTCATGAACACCACGATGTACGGCACCCCCACCTGCCGCGCCAGCAAAATGTGCTCCCGCGTCTGCGGCATCGGCCCGTCCGCCGCCGACACCACCAGAATCGCCCCGTCCATCTGCGCCGCCCCCGTGATCATGTTCTTCACGTAGTCCGCGTGCCCCGGGCAATCCACGTGCGCGTAGTGCCGCTTGTCCGTCTCGTACTCCACGTGCGCCGTCGCAATCGTGATCCCGCGCGCCTTCTCTTCCGGCGCCTTGTCGATCTGGTCGAACGCCACGAACTCCGCCAGCTTCTTGCCCGCCTGCACCTTCGTGATCGCCGCCGTCAACGTCGTCTTCCCGTGATCCACGTGCCCGATCGTCCCCACGTTCACGTGCGGCTTCTTCCGCTCGAACTTCGCCTTGCTCATAGAATCCGTCTCCCTTGGCTGCGAACCAGAAACCTCCGTACGGAAAAAGCCCAGGAGCGGGATCGAACCGCCGACCTCATCCTTACCAAGGATGTGCTCTGCCAACCTGAGCTACCTGGGCATCTCGAGCTGCCGTCGCCGTTGCTGGAGAGCGGGAAACGGGATTCGAACCCGCGACCCTCAGCTTGGAAGGCTGATGCTCTAGCCAACTGAGCTATTCCCGCGTCGAAGCTTGTCACGTGCTGGTCACCGAATTCATATGGAGAGGGGAGGATTCGAACCTCCGTAGGCTGACGCCGGCAGATTTACAGTCTGCTCCCTTTGGCCACTCGGGTACCTCTCCGCTGCCAACCATGAAGACTCCGCCGACCGGTCGCTCAAGCTGGCGATAGGAATCGAACCTACAACCGCCTGATTACAAATCAGGTGCTCTACCGATTGAGCTACGCCAGCGGTCGATCTCTCGTCGTGGGGATCACCGACAGCCCCGAAATATTCGTTTCGATGATGCTCTCTCCACCCTGAGGTATGCGTCCTCGCACGACGTCCGTCCCGGTGTTCGCCATCGTGTGCCGGGTCGAGACATCGTCGAGCTGCGCAAGTGCTTATAGAGAAACGGATGACGATGCGAACCTCCCTACATAGCGATCGACCTGAAAACTGTCAACAATCGCCGGGTTCTGGAACTGGTCCCGATCCTGCACCGAACGCCGGTGGCGGGTTCCTGGCGCTCTGGGTGACGCCTCAGGTCCGCGGCGGGGCCGTGGACGGTAGCCTGGACGCGAGCTCATACAGCCCGATGGCCGCCGCCGTCGCGGCATTCAGCGACGCGATCGCTTCCTCGAACCGGGATGGCGACCACGAAGTCACAACGATCGTGTGACCAGCGCACGCATCCCGCTGCCCTCGCTCCCGACCACGAGCGCTACCCGGTCGAACCTCGGAAGGTCCTGAAATTTCGAGCTGTCCTTCGGCATCGAGACCCACGATCCAATAGCCCGCCGGCTTTGAGCTGCTCGAGCCCACGGACGAGGTTCACGACCTGGACGACGGGCGATGTAGATCGCCGCTCCCGATGATGCCCGGATCACCGCCGGGGTCACACCAGCGCTGCGATCCTTGCGGATGGACGACCGCACCCCGCACCAAGCACCTCCGGTAGATCGGATGATCGCCCCGAGGTTCTGAGGATCCTCGATGCCGTCGAGGACGGTCACGATTCGTGGAGGACGGGCCAGCGAGCTCCTCGATCGAGACGAAGCTGGAAGGGGCTGCGTGCGCGCCGCGACACCCTGGTGGTGCCCGCCACTCGTCGATCGGCGTCGAGCGAGCTGCCGATCGACGAGCTCCACGATGACGCCCTGGGAACGCGCTTCGTCGAGAATGCGCTCGGCGACCTGCACACCGTGCGCGACGTACGAGCTTCTCGATCGCGCTCGGCGATGCCCGCATCACTTCCGAGCACGGGATTGCAGGCCGAACAGCACGTCACTCGATGACGACGGCGTACGCTCGACGTCGGCGCGAACGAGTGGCGGGGCATCAGCGTTTCCAGTAGAGACACGGCATCCATAGCATGCCGCACTTCGGGAATGGGCCCCACGCTCCGGCGATACTTCCTGCGCGAAGTCGCGGTGCCCTTCCTTCGGGCATCGGCGTCTTCACGTTCATCCTGCTGATCGCCCGCATGCTGAAGCTGGTCGAGCTGGTCGTCAACCGCAGCGTGCCGATCCTCGAGATCGCCAAGCTCTTCGCCTACATCCTGCCGACGTTCCTCGAGGTCACGGTACCGATGGCACTGCTGCTCGCGGTGCTTGCTGTCTTTCGGACGTTTGTCCGCCGACAGCGAAATCGTCGCGCTCAAGACCTCCGGCATCAGCCTCTATCAAATGGTCGTCCCCGTCGGCGCGTTTCACGGTGCTCGGTCACGCTGCTGGCGCTGCTGCTCGCGATCTACGCGCGCCCATGGGGCAACAGCAATTCGAAAGCGAGCCTCTACGAAATCGCCAAGACGCGCGCCAGCGCCGGCTCTACGCGAGCGCGTCTTCAACGACGACTTCGCCAGGCCTCGTCATCTACGTCGAGCACGTCGAGCCGCCCGGCGATCGGCTCGAAGGCATTCTGATCGCCGATGCTCGCGATCCCGAATCAGCGCAACACCGTCCTCGCGCGAGAACGGCTTCCTCGTCGGCAACGAGGAGGCGCACATCCGATCACCCTGCGGCTGCTCGACGGCAGCATCCACACGTTCCTTCCCGGCGAGAAGAGCTACCACAAGACCGACTTCACGACGTACGACGTCAGCCTCAATCTCGCCGTGGCGCTCGCTCGATTCTCGCAGCGCGAGAAGGATGCGCAGGAGATGACGCTCGGCGAGCTCCGCGACGGCGATCGCCGAGCGATCCGCGGCGGGACGCCCGGTCAACACCGAGCTGGTCGAGCTGCACCGCAAGTTCTCGCTGCCGTTCGCCTGCCTGGTGTTCGGACTCGTCGGCGGTGCCGCTCGGAGTTCAACCGGTCCGAGCCGTCCGCTCGCGCAGCTTCTCGGTGAGCCTCGGCGCTCATCTTCGTGTACTACCTCCTGCTCACCGCCGGCGAGGCGACGGCCGAGAAAGGGCAGGCTGCCCGCGGTCGTCGCGCTGTGGATCCCGAATGTCGTGTTCGCCGCGCTCGGAATCGCCCTCTTCATCGCCGCGGCACGCGGAACGCAGTCTCGAACCTCACGACGCATGTGGCCGACGCGCTGGCATCCTGGCGTCGCGCCGCTCATCGAAGCGAGCACCGGCGTCGTGAGACGTCATCTCGCGCTACGTTCTCGACGCGAGTTCTTGCGCTTCTTCGCGCTCTGCATGCTCGGGTTTCCTCTTGATCTACGTGCTCGTCGATCTCTTCGATCGCCTCGACGGCTTCCTGAAATACCACGCCAGCGCCGGCAGGTGTGCTCCGCTACCTGTTCTTCAAGATTCCGCTGATCGTGACGCAGCTCGTGCCGGTCGCGACACTCGCCGCGGTCCTGCTGACGCTCGGCACGATGGCGCGCTACAACGAGGCTCACGGCGCTTCGCGCATCCGGGCATGAGCACGGTCCAGCTCGCGCATGCCGCTCTTCGCGATCGGCCGTTGGTTGAGCCTCGCCATCGTTGCTTGGAACGAGGCGGTCGTCCCGTACTGCACCGAACGCTCACGCTACGTCGACGATCGTGGAGATCGAGAACAAGCCGCTGAAGGCCCTGCTCAGCGAGGACGGCATTTGGTTCCACGGCAGGAACGGCATCTACAACATCGAGCACTTCGACGCGCGGACGGGGACGCTCGTCGGGCTCACGGTCTACGACTTCAGTCCCGGCTTCGACGCTGCGACGCTTGATCGAGATCCCGACCGCGCAATGGCGCGACGATCGTTGGATGATCGATCCGCGCGCATCGAACGCACGCTTCGACGACAAGCGGCAACGTCATCACGCGCCCGCTGCCGGCTCCGGCGAGCTCGTCTTCCCGAGCGACCCCAGGATTTCCAGATCATGGAGAAGGATCCCGGAGGAGCTGAACTTTCGTCGCGCTGCGCCATCACATCCGCGAGCTCAGCCGGAAAGGCATCGACACGACGGAATCACGCGTCGACCTGCATCTGAAGCTCGCGCTTGCCGATGGTGCCGCTGGTGATGGTGCTCGGTCGGCGTTCCGCTCGCGGCGCGCAATCCGCGCCGACCGCCCGCTCGCGACCAGCATCGGCATCGGCCTCGTCGTCGGCTTCAGCTACTGGGTGCTGCTGCGCGCTCACGATCTCGCTCGGACACGGCGGCGCGCATTCCACCCGCCATCGCCGCGTGGACCGCCAACGGCGTCTTCGCCGTGCTGGGCGCGTTCCTGTTTCTCGGGCCCGGAATGAGCGCACGGCGCCGTCAGGGCACGACGCGCCGAGATGGTCGAGGCCCGTCCGTCTCGGGCAAGCCCATCATCACGTTGAAGTTCTGGATGGCCTGGCCAGCCGCACCCTTGCCGAGATTGTCGATCGACCGTGACGATCGACGGCCGTGCCGCTGCGTGGCGTCGAGCGTCCACCCGATCGCGCAATCGTTGGTGCCGACGACGTCGCGAATCTCCGGCGGCCGGCTCCCGGTCAACACGATGAAGCGTTCCGTCGGCGTAGCGCGCGCGGAACGCATCGGCGAATGCCGCCGCGTCGACGCCGGACCGCGGGCCGGACGTACATCGTCGACGAGAATGCCGCGGCGAATCGGCAGCAGGTGCGGGACGAACGTCACCGCATGATCTGCGCCGAGCGTACGGCCGCAGCTGCTGCTCGATCTCGGGAGCGTGCCGGTGCTGGCCGATCTTGTATGCTCGCAGATTGTCGTCGACCTCCGCGAACAGGTACTCGGCCGACACCGTCCGTCCGGCACCCGTGACACCCGATTTCGGCGTCGATCACGATTCCGTCGGGCTCGATGAGGTCGCGCTCGAGCCAACGGGAGCAGACCCAGAGAGCGCAGCCGTCGGATAGCAGCCGGGGTTCGCGACCAGCCGCGCGTCCGGCAACGCCGCGCGACAATACTCGGTCAGCCCGTACACGGCCTCGCGCAACAAGCTGCGGCACCGGATGCGGCACGTAGACGCGCGCGTACTCGTCGGCGTCGCGAAAGCGGAAATCGGCGCCGATGTCGACGACCCGACAGCCCCGCTCGAGCAGCGCCGCGACGCCCGTCGCCGACGTGCCCTGCGGTAGCGCCGTGAAGGCGACGTCGCACTGCGCGGCGATCGCTGCTGGGTCGAACGCCTCGAGCCGAAGATCGACCTTGTCGCGCACCGACGGCAGCACGTCGACGAGCGGCTTTCCGGCACTTTGCTCGGAGGTCACGGCGACCAGCCGGACGCCAGGATGCCGGGCGAGGTAGCGAACCAACTCCGCGCCGGCGTACCCGGTCGCCCCGACGACGGCGACGCGGATGGCGTCCGGCGGATGGCTCATGAGCTCAACGTTTCGAGTACTGCGGACGCTTTCGGGCCTTGTGACGACCGTACTTCTTGCGCTCGACCTCGCGCGGATCGCGCGTGATGAAGCCCGCCTTCTTGAGCACGGGCCGGAACTCGGGGTGCGGCCAGCATGAGCGCGCGCGTGATGCCGTGGCGAATGGCGGTCGCCTGGGCCGCGACGCCGCCACCGCCGACGTTCACCGCGAGATCGTACTGCCCGCTCGTATTGGTGAGCTCGAAGGGCTGATGAACGATCATCCGCGACGTCTCGCGTCCGAAGTAGTCCTCGAGCGTCCGCTGATTGACCACGAGCTTGCCCTCACCGATCGACATCCTGATGCGCGCGACGGCGCTCTTGCGCTTTCCGATTGCGACATGCGACTTCTCGGCGTTCTGCCATTCGTCGTCCTCGTGTGGCCTAGAGAGCTCAAGGTCTCGGGCTTCTGCGCCGTGTGAGGATGATCCGGCCCTCGATAGATCTTCAACTTGGTCGCCGAGCCGCCGACCCAGTCGATTCTTCGGCAGCATGCCGACGATCGGCAGAGCGCAGCACGCGCTCCGGTCGCTCGTTCATCAGACGTCCGGCTGTCGTGCGTCGCACACCGCCCGGGCCAACCGGTGTGGCGGTGGTAGCACCTTGTCGGTGAGCTTCGCGCCGGTCAGCCGAACCTTCGCTGCGTTCACGACGACGACGAAGTCTCCGGTATCGACATGCGGCGTAAACGTCGGCTTGTGCTTGCCGCGCAGGACGTTCGCGATCTGCGTCGCGACGCGCCCGACGACCCGAGAGTCGGCGTCGACGATGAACCAGCGCCGCGCTGCCAGCGCATCCTCACGCGATGCCATGTACGTGTCTCTTCTTCACTTCTGAAGTACCTTTCGCTATAAGCGGGGCCGACGAGACTCGAACTCGCGACCTCCTGCGTGACAGGCAGGCGTTCTAACCAGCTGAACTACGACCCCGGAGATCGGTCGGGCTCTCCTATCAACCGGACCGCCCGAGTTCAATGGGCGGTGCTGGTTTCGAACCAGCGACCCTCGGCTTGTAAGGCCGATGCTCTACCGCTGAGCTAACCGCCCGTCGCGTGAGCGCGATCGGCGCTAGTTCAGGCTGTCCTTGAGGCTCTTGCCGGGCTTGAACTTCGCGGAGCGCGAGGCGGAGATCTGAATCGCTTCTCCGGTCTTCGGGTTGCGGCCGGTCCGCGCCTTGCGATCCGAAACCTGAAACGTGCCGAACCCGGAGATGTGGACCTTGTCGCCCCCTTCAAGCGCCGCGACGATGTCATCGAAGATCGTCGCGACGATACGCTCGGCGGTACCCTTCGGGAGATCGGTCTTCGCGGCGATCGAATCGACCAACTCGGCCTTGGTCATGAATGCTCCTTCGTCGGCTGAAAAGTGGCCTCGCCATACCAGCCGAGATTCAGAGAGTCAATTCAAAGCGTTGGGCGATCGCCGAGCCTGAGCGCTCGTCGAACAACCGCGGCGAGCTCTCGAGATGCGATTCAGTGCGTGATGATCTCGGGCGTCGCCGTCGCCGCCTGCGGAAATGGATGCTGGCGGCCGCGGGATCGGCGGCGATCGGCTGGCGGAGGAAATTGTCCGGATCGGCCAGCACCAGCGCCTTCCGCAAGCACGTCGTCCATGTGATCGACCAGCTCGAGGCGAATCGACTTCAGGATGGTCGCCGGGATGTCCTTGATGTCGCGGGCGTTCTCGGTCGGCAGCAGACACCGCTTGATCCCGGCACGATGCGCGGCGAGCACCTTCTCCTTGAGACCACCGATCGGCAAGCACCCGGCCGCGCAGGGTGATCTCTCCCGTCATCGGCGAGGTCGTGGCGAACCGGCGTCCGCGTCAGCGCCGAGCGTCAACGCGGTCGGCCATCGTGATGCCGGCCGACGGGCCGTCCTTCGGGATCGCGCCCTCGGGCACGTGAATGTGGATGTCGACCTTCTGGTAGAAGTCGCGCTCGAGCCCGAGCGCCTCGGCGCGTGAGCGCACGTAGCTCATCGCCGCCTGCGCCGACTCCTGCATCACGTCGCCGAGCTTGCCGGTGATGATCAGCTTGCCCTTGCCCGGCATGACCGTGACCTCGGTGCCGAGCAGCTCGCCGCCGAGATCGGTCCACGCGAGACCAGTCGCGACGCCGACCTTCTGCTCGTCGTCGGCCTTGCCAGTAGCGGATAGCGCGGCGGTCCGAGGAGCTTCGTCGAGACTCTTGGGCGTGACCTTGACCTTGGCGTTGCGGTCCTTCTTGACGACCTCGACCGCGGCCTTGCGGCACACCGCCGCGATCTCGCGCTCGAGGTTCCGGACGCCCGCTTCCTTCGTGTAGTGCCGGATGATGCTCAAGCAGCGCCGAGTCGGTGAACTCGATGTTGCTCTCGGCGAGGCCGTTCGCCTCGCGCTGCTTCTTGCACGAGGTAGCGCTTGGCGATGTTGAGCTTCTCGAGCTCGGTGTAGCCGGCGATGCGGATGATCTCCATGCGATCCTGCAGCGGGCGCGGGATGCGCTCGAGCGCGTTCGCGGTCGTGATGAACATGACCTTCGAGAGGTCGTAGTCGACGTCGAGGTAGTGGTCGTTGAACGTCGCGTTCTGCTCGGGATCGAGCACTTCGAGCAGCGCCGACGACGGGTCGCCGCGGAAGTCGGTCGACATCTTGTCGACCTCGTCGAGCAGGAAGACCGGGATTTCCGGATCCGGCCTTCTTCATCGACTGGATGATCTTGCCGGGAAGCGCGCCGATGTAGGTGCGGCGATGGCCGCGAATCTCGGCCTCGTCACGCACGCCGCCGAGCGACACGCGTACGAACTTCCGGCCCGGTGGCGCGGGCGATCGACTTGCCGAGCGACGTCTTGCCGACACCCGGAGGACCGACGAGGCAGAGGATCGGGCCCTTCAGCTGGCCGACCAGGCTCTGCACGGCGAGGTACTCGAGGATGCGCTGCTTCACCTTCTCGAGCCCGTAGTGGTCCTCTTCGAGCACCTTCTCGGCATCCGTCGATGTCGAGCTTGTCTTCCGTGTACTCGTGCCACGGCAGGCGTGATCAGCCAATCGATGTAGTTCCGAACGACGGTCGCCTCGGCGGACATCGGCGACATCATCTTGAGCTTCTTCAGCTCTTTCTCCGCCTTGTCCCGCGCCTCCGGCGGACATCTTCTTCTGCTTGATCTTCTCCTCGAGCTCCTGGATCTCGTTCTTGAACTCGTCCTTCTCGCCGAGCTCCTTCTGAATCGCGCGCATCTGCTCGTTGAGGTAGTACTCCTTCTGGGTCTTCTCCATTTGCTTCTTGACCCGAGTACGGATGCGCTTCTCGACCTCGAGGATCTCGATCTCGGAGCGCATGTAGCCGAGCACCTTCTCGAGGCGCTCGGCGGGATCCAGCAGCTCGAGCAGCGTCTGCTTGTCCTCGAGCTTGATGCCGAGATGCGCGACGATCGTGTCCGCGAGCCGCGCCGGATCGTCGATCGACGCCACCGACATGATCATCTCGGGCGGGATCTTCTTGTTGAGCTTGACGTAGTTCTCGAACGTCGAGTTGACGCTGCGGATCAGCGCCTCGAGCTCGGTGGTCTTGTCGCAGGTCTCGACGATCTCGTCGACCTCGACCAGGAAGAACTCGGCGTGGTCGACGTACTGCGCGACGCGCGCGCGCTTCTTGCCCTCGATCGAGGACCTTGACGGTGCCGTCGGGCAGGCGGAGCAGCTGGACGACGCGTGCCGAGCGTGCCGACGCGGTAGATGTCCTCTTCGGTCGGATCGTTGGTCTTCGCGTCCTTCTGGGCGGCGAGCAGGATGAACTTCTGCTTGCTCATCGCCTCTTCGAGCGCGCGGATCGAGCTGCTGGCGGCCGACGAAGAGCGGCACCACCATGTGCGGGAAGACGATGATGTCCCGCAGCGGCAGCAGCGGCACGCGCAAGCGGCTGCCGGGCTGCGGCGGATCCTTCTTGTCGTTCCGAAAGAGCATGCGCTACCGTCCCGTTCCTCACGCGGTCTCGGCGGCCTTCTGGTACAGGACGATCGGCTGCTCTTTCCGTTCGTGACGACCTCCTCGGAGATCAGCACTTCCTTGATGTTGGGCTGCGACGGGATGTCGTACATCACGTCGAGCATGATGTTCTCCATGATGGCGCGCAGGCCGCGCGCGCCGGACTTGCGCGTGAGCGCCTCGCGCGCGATCGCGGTCGAGCGCGCCGTCGGTGAACTTGAGGTGCACGCCCTCCATCTCGAACAGCTTCTGATACTGCCGCGTGAGCGCGTTCTTCGGCTCCTTCAGGATGCGTACCAGCGACTGCTCGTCAGCTCCTCGAGCGTGGCGATCACCGGCAGGCGGCCGACGAACTCCGGGATCAGGCCGAACTTGAGCAGGTCCTCGGTCTGGACCTCGTGCAGCAGATCGGTCACGCTCCGCTCGTCGCTGACGACGGATATCGGCACCGAAGCCCATCCCTTCACGCCGATGCGCCGGCGGATGATGTCCTCGAGGCCGACGAAGGCCCCGCCGCAGATGAAGAGGATGTTGGTGGTGTCGACCTGCAGGAACTCCTGCTGCGGGTGCTTGCGCCCGCCCTTGGGCGGCACGCTGGCCGTCGTGCCCTCGATGATCTTGAGCAGCGCCTGCTGCACGCCCTCGCCCGACACGTCGCGCGTGATCGACGGGTTGTCGCCCTTGCGCGCGATCTTGTCGATCTCGTCGATGTAGACGATGCCGCGCTGGCACTTCTCGACGTCGTAGTCGGCGTTCTGGAGCAGCGAGAGGATGATGTTCTCGACGTCCTCGCCGACGTAGCCGGCCTCGGTGAGGCTGGTCGCGTCGGCGATCGCGAACGGCACCTGCAGGAACCGCGCGAGCGTCTGCGCGAGCAGCGTCTTGCCGGAGCCGGTCGGGCCGATCGAGCAGGATGTTCGACTTCTGCAGCTCGACGTCGCCGGTCACGAGCTGCGAGTCGATGCGCTTGTAGTGGTTGTGCACCGCGACCGCGAGGATCTTCTTCGCGCGCTCCTGCCCGATCACGTACTGATCGAGCACCTTCTTGATCTCGGACGGCTTCGGCACCGCCGACGTCGACGGTGAGGCTCTCTTCCTGGTCGCACTCTTCCGCGATGATGTCGTTGCAGAGGTCGATGCACTCGTCGCAGATGTAGACCGTGGGCCCGGCGATCAGCTTCCGGACCTCGTCCTGGCTCTTTCCGCAGAAGGAGCACACGAGGTTGCCGGTCCGGTCGTCGCCGTGCTTCGCCATGGCGTCTCCCTAGGCCTTCAGCTTGCCGGGCCGAGTCGACGATCACCTCGTCGATCGAGGCCGTACTCGACCGCCTGCTTGCCGGTCATGAAGAGGTCGCGGTCGGTGTCCTTCTCGATCTTCTTGATGCTCTGGCCCGGTGTGCTTCACCAGGATGTTGTTCATCTGTCTCGCGGAGCCGGAGGATCTCACGCGCCTGGATGTCGATGTCGGTCGCCTGCCCCTGCACGCCGCCGAGCGGCTGGTGGATCATGATGCGCGCGTGCGGCAGCGCAGTAGCGCTTGCCCTTCGCACCGGACGCCAGCAGCCACGCCGCCATGCTCGCCGCCTGCCCGATGCACAGCGTCGAGACCTCGGGCTTGATGTACTGCATGGTGTCGTAGATCGCGAGGCCGGCGGTGACCGATCCGCCCGGCGAGTTGATGTAGAAATGGATGTCCTTCTCGGGGTCCTCGGACTCGAGGAAGAGAAACTGCGCGATGATCAGGTTCGCGACGTCGTCGTCGACCTGCGGCCCCGAGGAAGACGATGCGGTCGCTGGAGGAGGCGCGAGTAGATGTCGTAGGCGCGCTCGCCGCGGCCGGTCTGTCTCGACCACCATCGGGATGAGACTGGCTCTGGTCATGTCTCGTCGAGCTTAACTGCTTTTCCGCCCCCGGCAATCAAGTTTGATGCGACGGTGCCCGGATCGTCGCGTGTTCGCGAGCCAGGTGAGCGCCTTCTCCTGTGCCAAGCGTTCGGCGATTTCTCGACGCGCCTCCGGATGACGATAGAGGTCGGCAAGGCGGTCGCGATCACGCGGCGCAGAACGGATCACCTCGGCGATCCGTTCGTCGATCTCGCCCTCGGTTCGCCGCGATGTGCTCTTGTAACGCAATGCGCTCCAGGACGAGCGCCGAATGCACCGACTCGCGGGCCCGCACGCGCAGTTCGCGTGCGGATCTCGTCCAGCTTCGCCTCGAGCTTCCGGCGTTCCCACCCGCCTTGCGCGTCGTGGACCCCGATCTCAGCGTGCCATCGACTCGAAGCGTTGGGAGGTGAGCGCTTCCGGCACGTCGAACGGGTTGCGCTCGACGACCTGCTCGACGGAGCGCCACCCGCACACTTCGTCGTCGGCTTCACGCTCGGCAGCAGCTGTGAGACCTGCTTGATCTTGTCGCGGAGCTCGGCCGAGCGATCCGCACTCGCCCGTGGTCCTTGGCGAACTCGTCGTCGAGCGCAGGGAGCTCCTTCGCGACCGATCTCCTTCACTTCGACGCGGAACGTCACCGTCTTGCCGGCGACGTCCGGGCTGTGATGATGCTCGGCGGATACTGACCGGGATGTGCGCGCTCTCGCCACGCTTCAGCCCGACGAGCTTCTCTTCGAAGGGCGGAGGAAACGTCCCGCTCCCGACCTCGACGACGCGATTCTGTGCCGTCGGCTCCCGTGCAGCGCGCGACCATCCACGACCCCGGTGTACGCGAGCGCCGACGAGGTCGCCCGGTCTCGACGGTGTCCCGATCGGCGACCGGGACCATCTGTGCGAAGCGATTGGCGGCAGGCGCTCGAGCTGCGCGTCGATCGCCTCCTCGGCGACCGGCTTCCACGACTGCGCTCGACGCTCGAGACGATCGTACCCGCCGACCGCGACGTCCGGCTTGATCTCGATGGTCGCCGAGTAGCGGAGACCTTCGGCCGGCCGGACCTCCTCCGGCGACGATCTCCGGCCGTGCGACCGCCTTCAGCTGGCGCTCCTCGAGGGCGTGCACGAACGAGTGCTGGATCAGCTCGCCGATGACCTCGCTCTCGACCTGGCTGCCGTAGTACGCGCTCGAGCACTTGGCGCGGCACCTTGCCGGGACGGAATCCCTTGATGCGAGCAGCGCTGGGAGAGGCCGCGATACGCGGCGTCGATCTTCGCCTGCACCTCTTCCGGCGGGAGCGCGATGCCGAGCTTCTTCTTGATCGGGCTGAGATCCTCGACGGTGACGTCCACGTCTATCCCTTACGCAGTCCCACCTGCCCTGACAAGTCGCGCCACGGCGTGCGAGCGCCTCGGATGCAGTGCGAGAGGGGGACTCGAACCCCCATCCGACAAGCGGGCTAGATCCTAAGTCTAGTGCGTCCTACCAGTTCCGCCACTCTCGCCCGGATCGCGACGGCGCACGCGACGCCTCGCCGCGACGCTGACACCGATTTCGGTGCTACACCAAAGCCGACGCCGGCGCGCAAAGACCACGGGGCGCATGGTCGACGCGGGCTGCGGCGCCGAGTCGCCGGAACGCTACGAGCCTCGAACCGTGCCGCGGACGCGTGTCGACTCCTGCGCATCCTCGTGGTCGCTCGTGCTCGCCACGGCCTGGCATACGCCGTAGCAGCTTCGCGGGGACGTGGATCTCGCGACGACGTCGATGCGATCGCCGAACAACCCCGCTGCCTCCGCTCCCGTGGCACCGTCAACCTCCGCGCGATCGCGACCTACTCGCACCGACGGCGTCAACTACATTCCCGTTGAACTTCCTTTCGTTGGCGATCGACTCACCAGCTCTGGGGCCTGCATCCCGCGGGTTCCATCTGACGCAACCTGCTGATCCACATCGCCAACGCCGTCGTCCTCTATCTTTCTCCTGCTCGGCCTGCAGGAGTCGCGCGGCGATCGCCGACGGCCGCGAGCCTCCTCTGGGCGCTGCACCCGGTCCAGGTCGAGTCGGTTGCGTGGATCAGCGAGCGCAAGAATCAGTGCTCTCTCGACGCTCTGTTCTTCCTGCTCGCGTTCCGTCGTATACTTGCGCTACTCGGACGCGACCCGGCGCTACGACACTACCTGCTGATGCTGACGTCTGCTCTACGTCGCGCGCGCTGCGTGTCGAAGGTGGAACACCATCGTGCTGCCGGCGCTCTTCCTCGGTCCACGGGATCGTCGGATGCGCCGCCGTCTCCGCGCACGCGACGTGGTCGCGACGATGCCGCTGCTTCGCCTGCGGGCTGCGTCGTGGCGTGGAGCGAACCTCGCACGGCAACCACTCCCACGGCGCGGCGTATCACGGCGGTAGCCCTCGCCGCGACGCTGCGGACCAGCGCGCGACGACGATCCCGCGCTATCTCGTGGAACGTCTTCGCACCGTTCGACCTCTCGCACTACTACCCGGTGCCGCTCCGCGCCTCGTGGTTCGATCCTGCCGGTCGCGGCGGTCCGCCGTGCTGATCGTCGCCCTCGTCGTGCTCACGTGCCGTGCTCGCGGTGGCGCCATCGGCCAGAGGCGTTCTGGCTCGCGTGGTTCGGCATCACGCTCGCGCCGATGCTGAACCTCGTGCCGTTCTCCGGCCCTCATGAACGATCGCTACCTCTACATCCCGCTCATCGGGGCGTCCTGGTGCCCGCTCGTCCGCGCTCGGCGAGCGCGGCTCGCCCGCTTCGGTCTCCTCGCGGCGGCGCCGCGCTCGTCGGCACGGCCTGGCGTCGCGGACTCGGGCTGCGCCTGACTGCGCTCGCGCGTGTCCCGGTCATTCCGGAAACAATCTCAATCTCTGGGCCGACCTAGGGGCTCCGACGCCGTACATCACTTCGGACCAACCCTATGGGCCTCGAGCCGCGCGATGGAAGAGAGAAGCGGTCCTCCGACGCAGGCGCTGGCGGCGCCACCCGACCGCGCCGCGCCTGCACAACAACCTCGGCGGCTTCGCCTTCGAGGAGAACCGGCCTGCACGACGCTGCCGTCGCCTGAGCGCGCGCGCATCAGCTCGCCCCGACCGATCCGGTGATCGCGCTCAATCTCGGTCGCACCTACCTGCGCCTCGGCCGACTCGACGATGCCGTGCAGCACGCTCCAGAGTCGCCACGACACTCGAGCCGCCCTCCTTCTTCCCGCATCTGAATCTCGCGCCGCGCCTATCTCCTGAAGAAAGACCTGACCCGAGCCCGCACCGAATTGATGGTGGCGAAGACCCTCAAGGAAGATCCGTACTTCTGGCAGAGCTTCGAGCAGCGCTCGCGCGCGCCGAGCAACACGGCGGCTGAACGCCGAACGTCAGGCGGCGCCGGCGAAGAAGCGCCGCGGGTTGTCCACCAGGATGGTCGCGATGTCGCGTCCTCGGTGAGGCCGCCAGCCCAGCAGCTGCGGCACGATCGTCGTGAGGATGCTGGTCGGTCGCCAGCTCGGCAGCATCGCCAGGACGTCTTCGTAGCGGTTGGCGAAGGGCACCGGGCGACCCTGCCAGCACACGATCGAGTCGTGCGACAGGCAGGATGTTGCGCGTGTGACCCGAGCGGCGAGCTTCAGCACGTTCTTCACGCGCACCTCGTCAGGGAGGATCAGCGTGATGCCGAAGCGGTCGAAGCCGACAGAACGCACCGCGCTCGGCGAGGCGATCGATGGTAGTCGTGGTCGTCGGTGCCATCGGAATGCCCGACCACCAGCCGGTTCGCGCGGCGACCCTCGCCGGTGACGAGGTCGATCTGGCTCGTGGCCGCACGACGCCTCCTGGGTGTGCGAGATCAGCGGCACGCCGGTCTCGCAGCGCAGCCCGCGCACCGGCCGTGCACGAGCTTCCGCTCGTATTCGGAGATCTGATGCGCCCCGGTCGCGATCTTGACCGCCCCGGCCCGGATTCCGGTGTCGCCGACCCCTTCGGTGATCTCCTTTATATAGATGGCGGTGATCTCCTCGACCGGCAGGTGGCGGAAGGTTGTGCGTGATGCCTTCGGCCTCGAAATACGCCCCGGTCGTGCAGACGATCTGCATGCCGCTCTTCTGCGCCAGCTCGGCCAGGAACTCGACGTCGCGGCCGAGATCCATCGGGCAGGGATCCACGAAGGTCCCGACGCCGAGATCGCGGAGCTCCTGCATCTGATCGACGGCGCGGGTCATGGCCTCGCGAACGCACGAAACGCGGCGCCAACGCGTCGAGATTCCAGCCCGGGAACCCGATCAGCACGTGCTCGTGGATGAGGGTGCGCCCGAGCGCTTCAGGGCGCACGCGTCCGGTCACGGTCTGCACGGCGCGGGCATCGGCGGTCATGGGGTGGTCCTTTCGATCGCGAGGAAGCGTCGCTCGCAATCGACGTAGCAAGCAGCTGCCGGGTGGAACAACGAGCGCCGCGGCGGATCGCGGAACGGCTAGGCGGTCCGTGCGGAGCGCCGCGCCGAGACGCTCGAGGTACTCGGCGCGGGAAATCTCGATCACGCCGAGCGTCCGCAGATGATCCGTCGCGAGCTGCACGTCCAGCAACTGGAACCCGCTCGCTCGCCAACCAATCGACGAGCTCCGCCAACGCCACTTTCGACGCGTTCGGCGTGCGATGGAACTTGGACTCGGCGGCAAAGAGCCGACCGATCGCGACCCGTAGACCCCACCGACGAGCGTTGCACCGTCCCAGACCTCGACGCTGTGGACCCAGCCGAGGCCGTGCAGGCGCTCGTACGCCCGGCGCATCGCGGGCGTGATCCACGTCCCCTCGGCCCGCTCCGCGCATCCGGCGATGACCGCGCCGCACGCCGCGTCGCGGGTGACCCGATAGATCCCGCGTCGTCGGAGACGTCGGAGACTCCGCGATTCATGGAACCCGTCGAGCGGCAAGACGGCTCGCGGGTCGGGCGACCACCAGAGCAGCCGGCCCTCCGGATCCGGCCAGGGAAGATGCCGCTGCGATAGGCGGCGAGGATCGTCCCCGGTTCGAGGTCGCCGCCGGCCGCCAGACAGCCATGTGACGGCGCCGTCTCGGGACGCGGCATCGCGTAGCGACTCGGCGGTGGCTCGGTCGGCTGCGATCCGCTCAACACTCGCGTGCGCCCCGACCGACCATCAGCACGCGTGCTGGGCGTCGTCGATCAGCGCCGCTGCGACGCGAAGTGGCTGCGCAGCTCGATGCATTCCGCGAAACGTCGCCAGCGCATCGATCGGCGCGTCGAACGGTAGCCCGCGGAACTCCGCGATAGGCGCGCTCGACGTTGAAGAGGATCCGCTCGGGCTCGGTCCAACTCCGCATACGGGACCGAGGTCGATGCGCTTGGCGGCTTCGAGCTCGGAGCGTCCGGCATCGAAGTGCCGTCGCGACTCGTCGCGCACGTACACGAGGTAGGCGCGCATCTCGCGCGGTCCCTCGACGCCGCAGAGCGGCCCGTGCCCCGGGACGACCACCTCGGGCTCGAGCGCGACGATCGCGTCGAGCGCCGCCAGCCACTGCGCATACGTGCCTTCCCACCCAATCGGCGTGCACAAGCGAAAGAGCACGTCGCCCGTGAACACGACGCGCTCGCCGGGCAGAGTGGACGATGACGTCGCCGACGGTGTGCGCCGGACCCGACGTAGCGCAACTCGACCCGCGAGCCCGTCGAGCTCGAGGTCGAGCCGGTCGTCGAAGACCGTCTGCGGCGGCGTCAGCTCGATGCCGCTCGAAGTCCCACTCGGCGAGCGCCGACGCAAACGACGCGACCGCCGGGTCCGGGCTCGCTACGGCGTTCCGCAACATCTGCAAGCCGGCCGGCGACGAGTCTTTGCCGAACGCCTCGGCACAGCGCCGGTGCCCGATGATCTCGGCGTCGCCGAACAGCTGATTCCCCCAGCAATGATCGCCGTTGTGGTGCGTGTTCACCACGCGCCGAGCCGGCGCGGCGGCGACGCGGCGATAGGCAATCGATCAGCGCCTGCGTATGGCGGAGATCCCAGAAGGTGTCGACGACCAGCCCTCCGCCGCGATTCACCAAGCCCGAATTGCTCCAGCCGAGCCCACGATCGGGCGTGAGGCACGCGTAGACGTCGTCGGCGATCTCGCGGAGATCCATGGGCGGGGCCATAGCATCCTCGCGCGAGCCACGCGACGGTCGTCGAGCCCCTTCCCCAGCGATGGCACCGGGACCATGATGCCCGCATGGACTTCCTCGGTGACGACGGCGCTGCCCGCGCCCTCCTGATGACCCGCGTGCTGCGCGCGACCATCCTGGTGGTGTGCGTGGCGGCCGCGTCTGCGGCCTGGGCGCATGGGCTCGTCGACCGTGCTCGGGTTGGCGCTCGTGATCGCCGCCGAGGAGACGTGGGAAACCTCCGTCGTGGTCGGGCACTTCGCCGCCAACTCCACGGCGTGCCGCTCCGCGGCGGCACTGATCTATCTCGGCGCCGTCGCGCGCCGTCGCGCGCGCCGTCGCGCGGCTCGCGCGCTAGGTGCGCCTCAGCCGGTCCCTGCCTCGGCTGTTAGAGTTTCCCAAGGCTCACGGATGAGGGATGGGGAGCGCGGGAACGCAGGCGGTAGCGACGGCGGGTGCCCGCGGACGCCCTCGCGCTTCCTCATCGAGCACGTCGCACCCGCCCTCGACGGCGGCCGGTACCCGATCAAGCGCATCCTCGGCGAGCGCTGCGCGGTCGCGGTCGACATCCTCCGTGACGGACACGACGTGCTGGCGGGACGGATCGCCTTCCGCGGCCCCGGCGACGAGGCCTGGCGTCACGCGCCGCTCGCCTACGACTACGATGCGCGATCGCTGGCACGGCGCGTTCGTGCCCGATCGCCTCGGGCGCTGGACGTACACGATCGAGGCGTGGACCGATCCGCTTCGCGACGTGGCGCCACGCGCTCGCCGCTCGGCTCGAGGCCGGGCGCGACGTCGCCCTCGACCTCCTCGGACGGCGCGCGCACTCTGCGCCGAAGCCGCGGCGCATTGCGACCGGCGAGGCCGCCACCACGCTCGCTCGCATCGCGGAGAATCTCGCGTGTCGCGAGCTCGACGCCGGAGCGCGCCGCCCTCGCACTGCACGAGGACTTGTCAGAGCCTGGTGCCGCCGACACCTGCGGCGACGCGACCTCACGCGGCACGCGCACGAGCTCGCCGTCGTCGTCGACCGCGAGCGCGCCCGGTTCGCGTCCTGGTACGAGATGTTTCCCGCGCTCGCACGGCTCGACGCCGGGCCGGCCGGGCACACTCCGCGACGCGGCCGAGCGCTCTCTCGGCGATCGCCGCGCTCGGGTTCGACGTCGTCTACCTGCCGCCGATCCATCCGATCGGCACGACGCATCGCAAGGGCCGAACAACGCGCCTGATCGCCGGCCCCGACGACCCGGGAAGCCCGTGGGCGATCGGCAGCGCCGCCGGCGGCCACACCGCCATCGATCCGGCGCTCGGCACGCTCGCCGACTTCGATCATTTCGTCGCGACCGCGCGCGCGCCACGGCCTCGAGGTCGCGCTCGACTTCGCGCCGCACTGCTCGCCCGACCATCCGTGGATTCGCGAGCACCCGGACTGGTTCACGCGCATCGCCCGACGGCTCGATCAAGTGCGCCGAGAACCCGCCGTACACGTTCGAGGACATCGTCCCGCTCGACTTCTGGTGCGACGACCGCGAGGCGTCTGTGGACGGCGCTGTCGCGACGTGTTCCTCTTCTGGATCGCGCACGGCGTCCGTTCCTTCCGCGTCGACAACCCGCACACCAAGCCGTTCGCGTTCTGGGAGTGGGTGATCGCCGCCGTCAAGACGCCGCATCCCGACGTGCTCTTCCTCGCCGAGGCCTTCACACGGCCGAAGGCCGTGCGAGCGCTCGCGGCGCTCGGCTTCAGTCAGTCGTACACGTACTTCATCTGGCGGACGACGGCGGCCGAGCTGCGCGAGTACCTGACCGAGCTCACGCAGGGCGAGCTCGCCGGAGATCCTGCGGCCGCGCCTTCTTCCCGACGACCCCCGACGTGCTGCACGCGTATCTGCAGACGGGCGGACGCGCCGGCGTTTCGCGTCCGGCTCCTGCTCGCGGCGACGCTGTCGCCGCTCTACGGCATCTACAGCGGCTACGAGCTCTGCGAGGCGACCCCGCTGCAGCCGGGCAGCGAGGAGTACCTCGACTCCGAGAAGTTCCAGCTGCGGCAGCGCGATTGGTCGAGCGCCCGGCAACCTGAACGCCGACCTCGCGACCGTGAACGACCTCCGCCGCGCGCACCGCGCGCTGCAGGTCGTCGACAACGTCGACTTCCTCGATTCCGGAGCACGACCGCATCCTCTGGTACGCGAAGCGCGGACACCGACCCGCAGGAGACCCTGCTGATCGCGGTGAACCTCGATCCGCACCACGCCCAGGAGACGCATGGTCCACGTGCCGCTCGAGCTCATCGGAATCGACGACGCGGCGCCGTTCGAGGTCGAGGATCTTCTGAGCGGTGAGACGCTACGTCTGGCGCGGTCGACGGAACTACGTCCGCCTCGATCCCGCCGATCGTGTCGGGCAGGTCTTCGTCTCCGCCGTTCGAGCCCGACCGCATGAGCGGCAACGACATGCGCGCGTCTGGCCGGGCGCACCGCAGCCGCTCGGTGCCACCTGGGACGGTGAGGGCGTGAACTTCGCCCTCTTCTCCGCGCACGCGACCGCGATCGAGCTCTGCCTCTTCGACGCGACCGCCGACGGCCGCGAGTCGGCGCGCGTCCCGCTCGTCGAGCGTGACCAGGGCGTGTGGCACGCGTATCTCCCGGACGTCCGCCCCGGTCAGCGCTACGGGTATCGCGTCCACGGCCCGTACGATCCGGCGCGCGGCCACCGCTTCAACCCGCAGAAGCTGCTGGTCGATCCCTATGCGCGGGCGCTCAGCGACACCGGTCCCTTCGGTCGCGTCGCTGTTCGGCTACGATGCCGACCGATCCCGCCGACGACCCGCGTCCGAGTACGGTCGACAGCGCCGCCGCCGCCCCGAAGAGCGTCGTCGTCGAGTCCGCGTTCACGTGGGGCGACGACCGACCGCCGCGGACTCCGTGGAGCCGCACGGTCATCTACGAGTGCCACGTGAAGGGGCTGACTGCGCGCCATCCCGACGTCCCGCGGGCCTGCGCGGCACGCTACCTCGGCCTGGCGACCGATCCGGTGATTCAGCATCTGCTGAGTCGCTCGGCGTCACCGCGGTCGAGCTGCTTGCCCGTCCACCAGCCGATCGTCGACCGCGCACCTCGTCGCGCGCGGTCTCACCGAACTACTGGGGCTACAACACCCTCGGCTTCTTCGCGCCCGACGTGCGCTACGCGACCGCCGGCGCCGGCGAGCAGGTCGCCGAGTTCAAGACGATGGTGAAGCGCCTGCACCGCGCCGGCATCGAGGTGATCCTCGACGTCGTCTACAACCACACCGCCGAGGGCGACCACCTCGGGCCGACGCTCTCGCTGCCGCGGCATCGACAACGCCGCCTACTACCGCCTCGATCCCGACGACCCGCGCCACTACGTCGACTTCACCGGCTGCGGCAACACGCTCAACATGCCGCACCCGCGCGTGATCGCAGCTCGATCATGGACAGCCTGCGCTACTGGGTCGAGGAGATGCACGTCGACGGCTTCCGCTTCGACCTCGCGCCCGCGCTCGCGCGCGAGCGCACGACGATCGACACGCGCGGCGACGCGTTCTTCGACGATGATCCGCCAGGACCCGGTGCTGTCGCAGCGTGAAGCTGATCGCCGAGCCCTGGGACCTCGGCCCGGGCGGCTACCGGGTCGGCGACTTCCCGCCGGCTGGGTCGGAGTGGAACGGCCGCTACCGCGACGGCGTGCGGCGCTTCTGGCGCGGCGACGCCGGCCGCGTCGCCGAGCTCGCCTCGCGCCTCGCCGGCTCGCAGCGACCTCTTCGCGCCGAACGGCCGCAACGCCGTACGCCAGCATCAACTTCGTCACCTGCCACGACGGCTTCACGCTCGCGCGACCTGGTGAGCTACGAGCAGCAAGCACAACGAGGCGAACGGCGAGGACAACCGCGACGGCACGCAACGACAACTGGAGCCGCAACTGGGGCGTCGAAGGCCCGACGGCGCGCCGTCGAGGTGCTGCGCCATGCGCGCCAGCACGCAGCGCAATCTCCTCGCCACGCTCGCGTTCTCGCAGGGCGTTCCGATGCTGCTCGCGCGGCGACGAGATGCAGCCACACGCAGCACGGCAACAACAACGCCTACTGCCAGGACACCGAGCTCACGCTGGATCGATTGGAACCTCGATGAGACGCGCGCGCGATCTCCTCGCCTTCACGCGCCAGGTGTTCGCGCATCCGCGCCAGCAACCCGGTGCTGCGGCGGCGCGGCTTCTTCCACGGGCGCGAGCTCTCCGGCACCGGCCTCAAGGACGTCGCGTGGCTCCGCCCCGACGGTCAGCGAGCTGACCGAGCTCGATTGGCACGACCCGAACACGCACGTGCTCGGCATGCTGATCCACGGCCAGGCGACCGACGAGAAGGACGACCACGGCCGGCCGGTCGATCGGCCGCACGCTGCTCTTGCTGGTGAACGGCGGCGCCCGTCCGCGCGCGTTCACGTTGCCGCGGCTCGGGCGGCCCGGGCGAATGGCACGAGCTGATCCACACCGCGCGCGCCGGTACGCGCACGATCAAGACCGAGGTCGTGAACCTGCTCGGCCACTCGCTCGTGCTGCTGCGTTACGAGGATCGCCGATGAGCGTCGTCCCTGCGTCGGCGGCCGCGCGCCGGCTCCGTCACCGGCACCGACACGAGCCCGCACGATCTCCTCGGCGCCCACCCCGCCACGGTCGGGACCGTCTCGGGTGCGATCGTCCGCGCGTTTCATCCCGATGCCACGGCGGTCGAGGTGCTGCGCGGCCGATGGCGCCCCGATCGCGCTCGTCGCCAATGGCGGCGGCATCTTCGCGAGCGTTCCTGCCGGGCGTCACCGTCCCGTTCCGCTATCGCCTGCACTTCCGTTTCGCCGACGGTCGCGCCTGGGAGCGCGACGATCCCGTATCGCTTCCTGCCCACCCTCGGCGAGCTCGACCTGCATCTCTTCGGCGAAGGAACCCATCGTCGCCTGTGGCGGCACCTCGGCGCCCACGTGCGTCAGCGTCGACGACACGACGGGCGTCGCGCTTCGCGGTCTGGGCGCCCAACGCCAAGCGCGTATCGGTCGTAGGCGACTTCTGCGGCTGGGACGGCCGGCTCTTTCCGATGCGTCAGCTCGGCGGCTCGGGCGTCTTCGAGCTCTTCGTGCCCGAGCTCGCGCCCGGCGCGCTCTACAAGTACGAGATCCTGACGCCGCAGAGCACGCTGCGCCTGAAGACCGATCCCGTTCGCGGCCGCCTTCGAGCGTCAGCCCGGGACGGCCTCGCGCGTGGTCGGCGAGAGCACGTACGCCTGGGGCGACGACGCGTGGATGCGCGGCGCGGCGCCGCACGCGATCCGCGTCCGCGAGCCGATGGCGACCTACGAGGTCCACCTCGGCTCGTGGGCGCGCGTGCCCGAGGAAGGCAACCGCTCGCTCGGCTTATCGCGAGATCGCGCCGCGCGCTCGCGGCGCACGCGCGCGGACTCGGCTTCACCCACGTCGAGCTGCTGCCGATCATGGAGCACCCGTTCGAGGGCTCGTGGGGCTACCAGGTCACCGGGTACTACGCGCCGACCGTCGCGCTTCGGCACGCCCGACGACTTCCGCTTCTTCGTCGACATCTGCCACCAGCACGGGCATCGGCGTCATCCTCGACTGGGTGCCGGCGCACTTCCCGCGCGACGACTTCGCGCTCCGCCGCTTCGACGGCACCGCGCTCTACGAGCACGACGATCCGCGCGCGCGGCGAGCACCCCGACTGGGGCACGCTCATCTTCAACTACGGCCGGCGCGAGGTCGCGAACTTCCTCGATCGCGAACGCGCTCTACTGGCTGCGACGAGTTCCACGTCGACGGCCTGCGCGTCGACGCCGTCGCGTCGATGCTCTACCTCGACTACAGCCGGCACGAGGGCGAGTGGTTGCCGAACCGAGTACGGCGGGCGCGAGAACCTCGAGGCGATCGCGTTCCTGCGCGCGCTGAACGACACGATCGCCGCCGAGCAGCCCGGGCGTGCTTCACGATCGCCGAGGAGTCGACCGCCGTGGCCGGGCGTCACGCGCCCGACGACGCGCGGGCGGCCTCGGCTTCACGTTCAAGTGGAACATGGGCTGGATGCACGACACGCTCGGCGTACTTCGCGCACGAGCCGATGCACCGCCGCTTCCACCAGGACGAGCTCACGTTCGCGATGCTCTACGAGCACCGCGAGCGCTTCGTGAACCCGCTCTCGCACGACGAGGTCGTGCACGGGAAGCGCTCGCTGCTCGAGAAGATGCCCGGCGACGAGTGGCAGAAGCTCGCGCAACCTCCGCCTCGCTGCTCGCCTATCAGTACACGCGACCCGGCAAGCAGTTGCTCTTCATGGGCACCGAGCTCGCGCCGTACGACGAGTGGAACCACGACGCGAGCCTCGACTGGCATCTCGGCGAGCAACCGTCGCGCCAGCGGCTCTGGCCCACTTTCTCAAAACGCTCGGGAGACTCTACCGCATCCACCGTGTCTCTGGCGAACCGATCCCGACGACACGACGTTCGCCTGGATCGACTGCGCCGATAGCGATTCCTCGGTCGTGAGCTATCAGCGTCGCGACGGCGACGCCGCACTCTGATCGTCGTCCTGAACCTGACGCCCGTACCGCGGCCCGAGTACCGGATCGGCGTGCCGAGCCGCGGGCCGCCATGGCGTCCTGCTCGACAGCGACGCCGTCGAGTTCGGCGGCTGCGGCTATCTCCGCAGCACGGCGTTCGAGACGGAAGCCCTCCTGGCACGGCCTCGCGCAATCGATCCCTGCTGCCGCTGCCGCCGCTCGCCGCCGTGATCCTGGCTCCCCGAGCATGGCGCGTCCAGCGCTCGCGCGACTCGCCGCACGGCTCGGTATCCTTCCTCGCTACGTCGACACCAGCGGCACGGTGCGCGTCACCTCCGACCGTACGACCGAGGCGTGTGATCCGCGCGCTCGGCCACGACGCCGCCACCGAAGCGGCCGCCGCGAAGCCGCGTTCGGGCCTTGGCCGCCAGGGATGCCGAGCAGCCGCTCTCGCGCCGACGCGTCTCCTCGCCGGCCGACGCGCGCCGCCTGCCGATCGCGATCCCCCCTCGTTCGCCGATGCCGGGACGATCCGCTGGCACGTCGAGATCCGCGACGAGGCGGGACGACGAGCGACGGCGGACGGGCGCCTCGACCGCGCAGGCTCCGCGTCCAGCGCTCCCGCGTCGCCGCTCACGGCTATTACGACGTCCGGCTGGAGCTCGCGGCGCGCGGCCTCCGGCCATCACCGCCGAGCAGACGCTCATCGTGGTGCCACCACGCTGTCCGTTGCCACGCGAACGGCTCGGCGGACGCGCCGTCTTCGGTCTCCTCGCGAACCTCTACGCGGTCGAAAGCGCCCGCAACTGGGGCGCGGGCGATTGCGGCGACCTCGCGACCCTCGTCGACTTCGCGGGAACGATCGGCGCCGCGTTCGTCGGCGTGAACCCGCTGCACGCGCTCAGCAACGTCCGGCGCGAGATCAGCCCCTACAGTCCGGTGAGCCGACTCTATCGGAACCCGCTGTACCTGGACGTGACCGCCGTGCCCGAGCTCGTCGAGACACCGAGCGTCGCGCGCCGCCTCGCCGGGCCGGCGTTTCAGCGGACGCTCGCTCGCCTGCGGAGCGGCGCCCACGTCGACTACGCGGGGTCATGGCCGTCAAGTGGCCGGTGATTCGCGCCCTCCACCGCACCTTCGTCGAGCGCCACCGCGACCGGCCGACCGCGCGCGGGCGCGCCTATCGCACCTACTGCCGCAGCGAGGGAAAGGCGCTCGTCGATTTCGCGACCTACGTCGTCCTCGAAGCGCATCTCGCGCCGCGCGCGGACGCGACTGGCGGCGCTGGCCGCGGCCCTATCGCGATCCGCGTTCGCCCGCCGTCGCCGCGTTTCGTGGCACGCATGCCGAGGCGATCGACCGCGCCATGTGGGTGCAGTTCGAGCTCGACCGTCAGCTCGCCGCTCGTCGCCGAACGCGCCAGCGACGCCGAGCTGCCGATCGGCGTCTCACCAAGACATCGCCCTCGGCTCGGCGATGCGCGGCAGCGACGCGTGGGCGTTTCCCGGACTCTTCGTGCGGGACGGGACGAGCCTCGGCGCTCCCCCGACGCGCTCGCGCCGGCGGGGCAGAACTGGGGTCTCCCGCCCGTCGATCCGCATCGCGCTTCGCCGCGACGGCTATCGCTACTGGATCCGTCTCCTGCGCGCGGCCTTTCGCCATGCCGGCGCGCTCCGCATCGACCACGTGATGGGCCTCTTCCGCCAGTTCTGGATTCCGCCCCGGCGGCCGGGTTCCGAGGGTGCCTACGTCCGCTTTCCGTTGGACGATCTGCTCCGGCATCCTCGCGCCTCGAGAGCACTCGCGCCGGCGCGGTCGTGATCGGCGAGGACCTCGGGACGGTGCCGCCCGGGTTGCCGGCACGGCTCCGCGCGGCGGGCATGCTCTCGACCCGCGTCCTCCTCTTCTCACGCGATCGGCGCGGCGCGTACCTGCGCGCGAAGCGGTATCCCGAACGAGCCCCTGCTCGGGGCCAACACCCACGACGTGGTGCCGCTCGCGGGCTGGACCGCCGCACGCGACCTCGGACTCCGTCGCGCCCACGGCCAGCTCCGGAACGCCGCGGAGCTCGCCGCCGCTCGCCGCGAGCGGCGCGGTGCGATCGCTGCACTCCGTGACCTGCTCGTCGCGGCCCGGCTCTGGCCGGCGGGACGCGCCGCCGACGGAGCCGATCCCCACTTCCGGGCGGCCGTCCATGCGTTCCTCTGTGGCACGCCGTCGGTGCTCGTCGGCATTGCCCTCGACGATCTCGCAGGGACCGCCGATCCCGTGAACCTCCCGGGTGTCGATCTCGATCGTTACCCGAGCTGGAGCCGCCGTGCGGGCCTCACGCTCGAAGCGCTCACGCGCGACCCGCGCATCTCGATCGCTCTCGCCGGTACCGCCCGCCGCGCCTGGCGGCACGGCGCCGCGGAGCTTCGTTCCCGGAAGCGCTGAAAGCACTCGCACATGACCGCTACCGTGACCGCGACGCGGAAGCGCCACGCCGACGCCCACGACAACGCCGACGCAGACGCCCACCCCGAGGGCGACGCCGTTCTGCGGCGACGGCATCGTGGTCCCACCAGAGAATTGCGAGCCTGGCGTGACCGATTGCGGCCTGCTCAGGGCGTGCGTGGCATGTCTCGCATGCGTCTGACGCGCCTCGCTCCCTGGTTCACCGTTTTTGCGACACATCCTCACGCCTTTGCGGAACCAATTTCGTGATGGTGCGTGATTGTCACTTCGACTCTCCTCGCCTAGAGGCAAGCCAAGTCTCTGAAGTGCCGTTTCCGTCGCTCTTCGACCAGCTGCATCGACGATCGAGAACAGGGAGGTCTCCCATGTCGCACAACGTCCATACACCCCACCTTCGTCGCGTTCGTCCGCTGAAACTCGCCGTGATCGCCGTCTCCGCCCTCGCCTTCGTGCTGTCGGCGGCGAGCGCGCACGCCGACGCTGTGCGTTGCAAACGGGAGATCGCGAAGGCTTCCGCGAAATACGCGCAAGCGAGGATGCGCTCGCTCCAGAAGTGCCAGGACGGAAAGCTCACCGGCAAGGTGAGCGGCACGTGCCCCGACGCGAAGACGTCGGAGGCGCTATCCAAGGCCGCCGGCAAGCTGCGCTCCGCCATCGACAAAGAAGTGTGGCGGCGTCGACAAGGATTGCACCAGCGCGGGCGACAACGATTCGCTGGCCTCGATCTCGTGGCCGAGCGCGTGTCCGAACTTCGAGGGCGGCACCTGCAACAACTCGATCAGCAACTGCGACGGCGTCAGCAACCGCCTCTTGTGCGTCGACGACGCGGCGGTGGATCAGGAATCGCCCTCTACTACGGGAGCCTCGTCAACTCGTCGAACACCACGATCAAGAAATGCCAGCGCGAGATCGGCAAGAACGCCGTCAAGTACTTGCGCATGAAGTCGAAGCTCCTCCAGAAGTGCAAGGACAAGGTCCTCTCGGGTCAGAGCGCGGGCCCGTGTCCCGACCCGAAGACGGCGACCGTCCTCGGCATGGCCGAAGCGAAGCGGAACGCCAAGATCTGCAGCGCCTGCGGCGGCGACGACCGCGTATGCGGCGGCTCCGACGATCTCGCCCCACGACGATCGGCTTCCCGTCGAACTGCACCGACGTGACCGTCCCCGGCGGCGCCGACTGCAGCGGCCCGGTCTCCACGTTGCAGCAGCTCGTGACCTGCGTCGGCTGCGTCACCAATTACAAAAGTGAGTGCGTCGATCGTGTCGCGACCCCGTCCATGGGTGCCTCATCCCTCGGATTGCAGCAGCGGCGCCGTGCCTCCGACCTGCGGCGACAACGTCGTCGATCCCGGCGAAGACTGCGACGGCACGAGCGATGCGCGCCTGCCCCGGCAACTGCACGGGTCGTGCAGTGCGCCGGCCCGTGCGTCGCTTCCGAGCGAGATTCCCACCACGGTGGCGTTCATCGGGCGGCCCGGCAGCGAGCTCGACACCGGCTGGACCGGCATCGGTCACGATTCGCAGACCGCCGACAACGCCGCGCTCATGGCGGGCACGGTCTCGAACTGCGATCTCGACACCGGGTCGCCGACCTGCGGTCGGTGTGATCTCAACGGACCTGTCGCCTTCCCGGGCCCGGCGAAGAACTGCGTCTGCTCCAACCTCGCTACTCCCGACTCGAGCTCACTCGCCGCCTGCAATCCGCAAGCGCCGAGCTGCGGCGGCGGTGAGACCGTGCTCGTGTCTCCTCGGACCCCCGCTCCCGATTTCGGCCGGTGCGGTGCCGGTCTGCGTGGTCAGCCGTCTGACCGGGGCGGTCTCGGGGACCGCCAACATCTCCGACGAAGCGGGCCTCATGCCGGCGAAGGCTCCGTGCAACTGCAGCTGAGCTCCGCGGTGCACAACGGCGAGGGCCGTCGAGCAGCCCTGAATCGGTGTACTTCGTTCAGTTACGTATTGCTAAACAGGTCGTTGTGGTGTGATGTCTCAGCGTCAGGGGGCGTGTGTGCTGCCTTCCGGGCTTTGCTCAGGAAGATGAGCCCGCGCAGTTGAACCAGAGAAGAATGCGGTTGAAGAGGTCCGCTATTTTCGGCAGTCTCGTCGTTTGCGACCTGGTGGGCGTTTTCCACGCGATCTTGCCAGACTCGTGACGTGGTCAGTAGGTGCGAGGCAGGAAGGCCGACTTACCGTCGTCGTCGCGTTTGAATGGCGTGATTGGTAGTTTGCGGCCGTCTCGGCATACTGTTCGATCTCTTCACGGTCGACATCATTTAGATAGCTGAGGATGCCCGTCATCCGAGTTCCCGACGGTGGCGACCACCAGAGTCGTGGATGCCACGGTCCATCGCTGTTCACGACAGCGCAACGCGTTGGCGGGCGAGCGCACGTCAACCATATCCCGTGAGCGCGAGCTCAGTCCTTCGCTATCGACTCCGTTGGGTGAAAGGGCCGAGACATCGATCTAAGCGAAGAGCCGGAACGAGGCTTTGCGGATGGTGGCCGCTTCATCGTTGAAGCTCCTGAGGATTTGCTTCAGCGCCTCGTGGGTCATGCTAATCTTTAACCTCTGAGGCGAGGCCGGTGATTTGAACCAGAGTATCCTGCAGGGCCTGGATCTGGTGCTTCAGGCTCTGGCCAAGCGATTCAAGCCTGACTCATCACACTCCCTGATGGTGAGTTGGCGGCGGTATCATCAGCCTTCTTGATCCCGCGAAACCTCAACACAGGATTCGCGATTAACTCCGCGGTGGCGCCACAGCCGACCATGCCATCGGCCTGTTTCCGAGCCAACAAAAATGGCCAACTGATGCTCACCTGACTGTTCTCGATCCATATTTGTCTCCCTGCATATTTGTCTCCCTGAAGGTTCTGGCGATGCAAAGACCGTGGATTGAGAGAATTCCTGCCCGAAGCTAGTACCGGGTACCGGTGAGATGATTCTGTTCAATGGTAAGTTGAAACGCGTTGTTTATTGTGTTAAAAGCGCATGAGTCGTGGCGCAGTCTATTTGCGCTCGTGCACCAGGTCAAACAAAAAACGCACTGGTTCAGTTTGCGAAAGTGGGCACGGGCGTCCCCGCCCACGGTAATCATGCGCAGGATGCGCGGTACCCACATCCAGTTGCCGAGGAAAACTTTCGCATTTAAGGGACGAGTGGGTTCGCCAATTGTTGTGGTCAGCTCCCAACCCTTCGAAAGGGCATTTCAGTCCACGGCTCTCAATTTCACCCCGAAAACGGAATGAAGATGGGGCTAAGATGGTGTCGGGACGTCTTTGTACGAAGCCAGCCTAAGCGACGCCCGGCGACGCCGGGCGCGTAAATATTGGCTCATATCGTTTCGTCAGACTACGTGGTACCCTCCACCAATGTGATTAAATCCGTTGACCGTAAGGTCGTGTGGGTTCTCGACTCCCACCACGCCACCAACTATTCTCGAAAGCAGCCTGGCTACTGATGATCCTCCTGGTGGTCTTTCTCTGTGCGGCGGCAAACTGGAAATGGTCAATCCTGGACTAGTAGTGGCATCGGTCCTGGTTTTGTTTACCGAAACGTAGTGTAAAAGAATTCCTGTCAGCCGACTACGATTCGTAGGGGACCGCCTGAAATGCTAAACTCTCTCCAGGCAAGTTGCTTAAACAGGCACTAGATTGTTTACGAAACGAGAGGACAATTTAATGTCGTGGATTACTTTACAAACGACTTCGGGACCAGAAGAGTACCAGATTAGCGACTTGGATGAAGTAGTCTACTGGAAAACGGAAAACGGGATGATAGCAGTTGGTTACATGGACATGGTTTCAGGTCTCATTAGTCTGAGTGACTTAGAAGCTTGCCGGATGAAACGACCAGAGATTGTTCATGAATCTCTGGGGCAGCAGCTCGACTCTCCTTCCTAACGCAAGCTGTTAGCTTGTGATGGACGCAAACTAACAGTTTGCGTTACGGTTCGACGCTTCCGCGTTTTTCGATCTTTGCCCATGTATCGCGCAGGCCGATCGTCCGATTGAATACCAATTTGTTCGCCGAGCCCCCAGAATTTTCGTCAACGCAATAATAACCAAGCCTTTCAAACTGATATTTTGTCCCGCGCTCTGCGTCTCGCACACTCGGTTCTATTTTGCAATCGGGCAATACCTGTAACGAATCAGGATTCAGATTTTCGGTAAAGTCGTGTCCTTCCGGAACGTCGTTAGGATCTTCTTTAAGCAAAGAGGTTGTCGTAGAGACGAACCTCGGCTGATAGAGCGTGAGCCGCTGAGACCCAGTGAATGGTGGACTTTACCTTTCGGCCATCGGGCGTAGTACCACCGCGGGTAGCCGGATCGTAAGTGCAACGGATTTCTACAACCTTGCCGTCGCTGTCCTTGATTACTTCGGTGCAAGTGACTAAGTAAGCATAGCGGAGGCGCACTTCGCGACCAGGAGAGAGCCGGTAAAACTTTTTCGGCGGGTCTTCACGAAAATCATCTTCCTCAATAAAGATCGTCTTTGAAAAAGGAACTTTGCGGCTTCCCGCCGAAACTATCTTCGGGATTGTTTACAGCGTCCATTTCTTCAACGAGGTCGTCCGGATAGTTCTCGATAACCACCTTTAGTGGCTTCTGCACACACATCACCCGCGGCACAATCTGATTTAAGTTTTGGCGCAGGAAGTATTCGAGCTGCTGTAGCTGAGTAATGCCGTTCGTCTTCGAGACCCCAACACTTCCGACGAAGTTTCGAATGGCTGTCGATGTATAACCACGCCGGCGCATTCCCGAGAGCGTAGGCATACGCGGATCATCCCAGCCTTCAACATGTCCGTCTTCAACCAACTTCAATAGCTTGCGTTTGCTAAGCAGAGTGTGGGTGAGTGAAAGCCGGTCGAACTCATATTGCCGCGAAGGGAAGATGCCAAGGTTTTCGATGAACCAGTTATACAGATGACGATTATTGTCGAACTCCAGAGTGCACATCGAGTGTGTCACCCGCTCAATCGAATCCGACTGACCATGCGCGTAATCGTACATCGGGTAAATACACCACTCACCACCCGTACGATGATGCTCCATGTGGAGGATTCGATACATGACTGGATCGCGCAGACTAAGGTTTGGAGAGCGCATATCGATCTTTGCACGCAGCGTTCGCGTACCATCCGGGAACTCCCCTTTTTCATTCGCTCGAAAAGATCGAGATTCTCTTCGACAGAACGATCGCGGTAAGGGCTGTTCTTGCCGGGCTCGGTCAACGTGCCACGATACTCGCGAATTTCGTTAGCGCTGAGATCACAGACGAAGGCTTTTCCGTCCTTAATTAATTGAATGGCCCAATCGTACAGTTGTTGGAAGTAGTCAGAGGCATAGAAGAGACCGTCCCACTGGAAGCCCAGCCACTGCACGTCTTCCATGATGGCTTCAACGTACTCGGTTTCTTCTTTAGATGGATTGGTGTCGTCAAAACGCAAGTTGCACTTACCGCCAAACTCGGCGGCCAATCCGAAGTCGAGGCAGATAGCTTTGGCATGGCCGATGTGCAGGTAGCCGTTTGGCTCTGGAGGAAAGCGGGTTTGTACACTACCCCCATGTTTGCCGCTCGCGATGTCCTCGATCATGATGTCTCGAATAAAATTCGAAGGCCCATCAGTTGGTCGCGTCTGCGAAGTCTCAGTCGATTCAGTTTCAAAAGGCACGTTTACTGATTTCTCCGTAACTCAGTGATTCAGTTGATCCATAGATTAGCAGTTTAATGAAGTCAGTACTCGGAGCGGTAGCGACCGGGTAACCCTGAACAACCAGCCTACCCGGTCGCTATCGCTGCCGGTACTGACCTCATCACTGATCGTTCGCTTAATGAGCCAATGGATCAAGTGGATCAGTGCTCTGACTCGCCTTAATACTTCTTCCTCGCCGAGGTTTTGCGCGACCAGGAAAAGATCAGGACTCGTTGTTAGTCCGGTCATAGCGATCCTGATTGCATTGCTCACATGACCGATCGAGCCGGCAAAACTTTCCGGACTCTTCTTGTATTGCCCGGCTGTTGGTGCGAAGCCGTGGTCGGAGGCCAACTTCCGGATCTGTTCGAACCAGGCCTCTTTGTTATCCTCATGACGATACGAATCAGCAAAGCCCTTCGCCAATTTGACGACCATGTCAGATCCAACTGGAGCGAAGCGTGGATCTGAAGCATCACTCACTGGTGGAAAAAGCTCCTGAAAGTACAAACCGTACGCTGCGCGGAACTCGTTCCATTTCGCCAGATCCTTACGTTGCACAGCGGGATTTCGCTCGTTCGCAAAGATGCGGTGAACCTGCGGCAAATTTCCGGTTAGAACTGTGGACAACTCAGGATCATTCTCCCGCGCCCAGGTAAGCAAACCTTCCAATGCCTCTTCGATGGGAAGTTGCGCGATAAACTCGCGGCTGATCGATTCAAGTTTCACCAGATCGAAGATCGGACCAGCTACTCCGCAGTCACTCAAACTGAGAGCCGCGGAAGCAGATTCCTCGAACGTCATTTCAGCGAACCTGCTGTTGGCAAGACCTCTTAAGTAATGCAGCACCGCGCCCGCTGGATAACCCGATTCGATGTAAAACGCGACGTCAGCCTCGTTATCTTTTCGCTTGCTCAGCTTGCGCCGGCTCGCTCCGTCGAATTTCATCAGCGGAGCGATATGGGCATACGGTATTGGTTCGAAACCAAGTGCGTTGAATAGTTGCAGATGCACCGGCACTGAAGAGATCCACTCTTCACCTCGAAGTACCACATTGACTCTCATCAACGTGTCGTCAACCACGTGAGCAAAGTGGTAAGTAGGAAGTCTGGGGAGTTGATCGCTGCTCTTCAACAACACGATGTCGTTCACATTGTCCTGGTGCTCGATGCGACCGCGGATCAGATCGACGAACTCGATCGCGCCCGGGTGAATTATCTGGTGAACGAAACCGAATCGTATAAGGCTGTCCGGCTTCGAGTCGGCTCATGACTTCATCCTGCGAAAGATTTCGACAGCGCGCCCAGGAACCGTAATAGCCGGTCTGGAGCTTTGCTGCATTTTGTTCTTCCGTCATCTGGGCCAGCTCTTCACGAGTGCAAAAACACGGATAGGCGTGGCCGTTCCGCAGCAACTCTCGCGCGTAGGTGTGATAGATCCGCTCTCGCTTTGACTGTTCGTACGGTCCCCACTTTGAATTCGAGTCGTTCTCGTCTGACTCTATGTCGAAGTAGTTGAATCCGCGTGCAAACTGTTCGCGCGAACCGGGGACTTCTCGAGCCTGGTCGGTGTCTTCGATTCGAATAAAGTAAGAACCCGCGGAATGGACGTGCGAGATTCTTGCCAAGATTGGCGGTGTAGACCCCGCCGGTGTGCAAAAAACCCGTTGGGCTTGGAGCAAAGCGCGTCACGATCGCGCCGGGCGGAAGATCGCGTGGGGGATAGGAAGATTCCCAATGCGAGGGCTCTGGCAGTTCCGCGTCAAATAACGTATTAATGGACTCAGCAGTAAGCATAGATATCGGGTTCAATCGATCCAAACAGAGTGGGATGTATTCGCGATCCTTACCGCACGCGATCTGTGGGAACACTTGATTGTGCATTACAACATAGATGCCCGGATCAAGTATCCGCACTGCAAACAGACTCTCCGTAAGATTTTGCAAACCATCGCTTCCTTCAAACCCGAGTGGAGTCATCGCGCCCGTTAGCACAATCGGAACCTTCAGCAGCAGGTTAGGGCTTTTCTTCAAATAGAGACCGGTCTGAACCATTGTATCCGTACCGTGAACGATTACGACTGGTGAGGTCTCGCCTAACATTTGTTCGATAAGGCCGAAGTGATCGCGCTGCGGTCAGCTTCAGTCATTTCCAAACTGTCTTTATTCATCAGCGGCGTCACGCGGACATCGCAATCGGGAAGGCGCAACCGACCCAGGTATCGATCGATTTTGCTATCCAGGTTTTCTACCGGTGCTGGTCTGCTCGGAATAAACTTTTTCAATTGTGCCACCCGTAGTGATCCACGTTGACCTTCAGCATCGTCGGATTCTTCCTTGCATAGCTGGAGTTCAATTTCGGCTCATCAACATCTTAACAAATCATCAGTATCCAACGTTCTGGCGAATCACCAAAGTCTGGGGAGGAGGAGGTAGTCTAGCGTGTCTCCTGTCGGACAGGGGCATCGGGAAGCAGCGGCTGATTCTTTTGAGCGGTTTTTAGACTCGAAGATGGGCCAAGATGGGGCACGTGTTGATATGTAGCCAGCCGAAGCGAGGCCTTTGACGACCGCCAGGCGCGTAAATGCTGGCTCATATCGTTTCGTCCGAACTACGTGGTGCCCTCTGCAACATTCTTAAAAGCTTTCTCCATTACCATTCGCAACCGTGGGGCTGTGCTGCAGAGGATCAAGTCAACTTCTTATCGGCATACTTCCGCCTCAGGTGGCTGGCCAGTTCTTCATCGCCACCCGGTAGCTCAGGGGGCTCGACCAGCCCATGTTGAAGTTCGTAAAGTACCTCGACGCGAAATTGCGAACCACCCGTAAGATGGAGAAAACTTTCCTGGGGAAGAGAACGTTGGTGGAAAATATCATCTCCTCAACTTTACAGAACGGCACACTTCCTTCAATCCCTGTTATGTCGTGCCACGGCCGGAGTAGTGAGCTGGTTGATTTGCTCTAAAGAATCTCCTACGGCCACGAAAGGCCTCCGTCCTTTATCCAAAAGGCAAGTATTCCCATAAGCTTGCTCCTATGAAGACTCCGTTCGGCATTAAACTATTCTGCCGCATCTTTTTTAGCTTCCTGTCTGACTGCTTCAAACTGCAACGCGATCTGAACGTTGTTGTCGACCACCAACGAGCCGTTATCCAATAACTGGCTCCACTTGATGCCGTAATCCAGCCGGTTGATGTTGAGGGTGGCTGAACCGCCCAATCTGGTTTGGCCTTGGGAATCCTTGATAACGCCGTAGAATTCCACCGGAAGAGCAATCTGTTTGGTCACGTCCTTGATTTTCAGATCGCCGTGAGCGATGAATGTCTTATCGCTTGTGCGTTCGATTCGGGTCGATCGAAAAGTCATTTCAGGGTATTTCTCGACCTCGAAAAAATCGGCGCTACGCAGATGGTCGTCGCGCAGTGTGACGCCCGTGTCGAGACTCGCTACCTTCGCCGTAAACTGCACCGAAGATTTGGTGATGTCGTTCGGCACGTAAGAGATCGTCGCGGTGTAATCCGTGAACTTTCCCAGGACGATCGCCAGACCCATGTGCCGCACACGAAATCCGATGTTGGTGTGCCACGGATCGATTGGATAGGTTCCGGCCGTTTCCGCCGCAGTTAACGTTGTGTGTTTCTGTCATCAGTGAACTTGGCAGCGTCGAACGCTAGAATCTTGATTGCCGAGTGAGGCGAGTCCCGTACAATCAGCGCTGAACCAATACCGTCAAAGTATCTTGGATTCTTTTTGAATCATTCTGTTTGTCCTGGATGAAGCGACGGGCCGGCGGGTCGACTGCCGGCCCTTGTTTCATCTCCGCTGGTTCGAGCGGAGTTGGTCCGGACTAGCCCGCCCCTCACCTCGAAATCTTCCACCACCTTCCAGCTGCCGTCCGCCTGCTTCCTGAAGACGGTCAAGTAGGTGCCCGCGCTATTCTCCGCCTGTTTGGTCTGCGGGTTCGTATACAGTGATTTTGAACGAGCCGCGGCGGTAGGCCAGGTCACCCGAGGCGGCGACCTCGGTCTTCTCGTTTGAGAGACTCATCTTGAAGTTGGGATCCGCAATATCGTCCCTGATGGCCTTGGACACCGCCCGGCCGTCCTTGGCCGCCGGGCGGCCGGGCGTGGCGATCACCGCGTCCGGCGCGTAATAAGAGTTCACCTTCGCCGAATCCTTCGCCTCGCAATGCGGCCAGAATCTCCTGCGCCGTGCGGGTGACCGCGTCCGTTGCCGGTTCGTCGGGATTGGTCGTCTTGAGGGTGTTGGTTCGTGTTCATGGCCGCGCTAAACTCCGAAATCCTCCACCACCTTCCAGCTTCCGTCCGCCTGCTTCCTGAAGACGGCCAAGTAGGTGCCCTCGCTCTGCTCCGCCTGTTTGGTCTGCGGGTTCGTAGTCAGTGATTTTGAACGAGCCGCGGCGGTAGGCCATGTCACCCGAGCGCGGCGACCTCGGTCTTCTCGTGTGAGAGACTCATCTTGAAGTTGGGATCCGCAAGATCGTCCTTGATGGCCTTGGTCACCGCCCGGCCGTCCTTGGCCGCCGGGCGGCCGGGCGTGGCGATCACCGCGCCCGGCGCGTAATAAGAGTTCACCTTCGCCGAATCCTTGGCCTCGAAGGCGGTCAGCATCTCCTCCGCGAGGCGGTTGATCGCGTCGGCGTCCGTCTGCCCGTCGGTCGGGGCCATGGGAGAACCGGCCTTGCGGGCGCAGACTGCAGCTGGGCATCGGCACAAGGCCGGCGGTGACCTGCGCCAGCACATAGTCGCCCGCCAGGTTTATGATGCCGCCTCGGCGCGACCAGACATCGCCAAGCGCGGCGCGTTCCGGCGATGTGTAGTCGGGGGCCCACTCGGAGATGACAGCCAGCCAGTCGATCGGCCTGGCGCCGGCCTGCACCATGCGCGCCTTGGCGTCCTCATGGGCCTCGACCGAGGCGCCGCCGGAACAGTTGGGGACGAAATAGACCTCGTATCCTTCCTTCTGGGCGGCGAGCACTGATTGTGCGAGGCAGACCTCGGTCACCAGGCCGGCCATGATCAACTTCTTGCGGCCCGTCGCATCGATCGCGGCCCGGACCTCCGGGTGCGACCAGGCATGGGTCGAGGTGCGGTCGATCGGCGTGACGTCCGGAAAAATCTCGGTAAGCTCCTTGAACAGCGGGTCGACGAGGATGCTGCCCTTCGCTCCGATCGTCGTGAGGATGGTAGGAACGCCGAGGTTTTTGGCTGCCTGGGCGAGGCCCGCGACATTGTTGATCATCAGGCCTGGATCGATCGAGTGAACCAATAGGCCAATCCAGGGCTGGTGATCGATGAGCACGAGAACCGAGTTCTCGATGGTCAGTTCGTTCGGATTGTTTGACTGTGTGTTCTTGTCCTTCATCTTTGCTCCTTATGAGTTATGACAATCAAATACATGGAAAACAGTTATGACTCTTTGCCCGGCCCAGGCTTACCTGCTCGGAGGGTATCTTCATCGAGCACCGCTAAGGAGTAGTGCAACCGAATACCCAATGGGACTTCACTGAAAACAGGGCTCGAAAAAGAAATTCAGTGACAGAATCTTAGGAAGTGCCAGGATTCTGGGAGTTAGAAGAGGAGGACTTACGGGTGCGTTTCTTTATGTTAAGTTGTTTGATTTTCAAATCCAGCGTCGACCGGGAATTCCGAGTTTGGCAGCCGCGCATTTGCCCAGCAACTTTTCCGTTGCTTTCCGCAAAGCCACTTCTATGAGTTCCTTTTCTAGTTCTGAAGGTTTTGTTTGAGGGCCTGATGATCCGGGCGAGGTCGTTCGACTTGAAAGCCAAGCCGCACGATCCAGAAGGTATCCCGTTGCAGAGGATTACAGATCGCTCAATGATATTTTGCAACTCACGAATGTTCCCGGCCAATGATAGGACTGACATAAGCTTCAGCGTTTTGTTATCGATTGCTGATTTTTCTTTGCTTTGTCGCATAGCGCTTCACAAGTACTCGACCAGCATCGGAATGTCTTCCTTCCGTTGCGCGGAGAGGCGGCACGATCAATCAGGGAAAACATTCAGCCGGTAGAAGAGGTCGGCGCGAAATGTTCCTGACAGCAAATGGCTGCCGCGCAAATCGCGGTTGGTAGCGGCGATGATTCGAACGTCAGTGGAAATGCCATGCGGCACCTCCCACTCGTTCAAACTGGCGCTCCTGGAGCACTCGAAGCAATGCAATCTGAGTTTCCGCGGGAAGCTCGCCGATTTCATCGAGAAAGATCGTGCCCGGAGTGCGCCAACTCAAAACGACCTTGTCGGCGCTGCATGGCGCGCCGGTAAATGCCCCTCTTCAGGTGGCCAAACAATTCTGAGGCGATGAGCGAAGAGGAATCGCGGCGCAATTCACGGTAATAAAAGACTGGCCTGCACGTTGCGAACCGCTATGTATGGCGCGCGCAATTAGTTCCTTCCCGGTACCTGTTTCGCCCGTAATCAACACCGTAGAGTTGGTGGGCAGCGACTCGCACGATGCTAGAGAGGACAGTCTTCAGAGCGGACGAGGAACCCACGATCTCCTCAAACGCATGAAGGCCTGATCAGATTTGCTTCGCAACGCGAGGTTCTCCTACCGTGTTCGCGTCCTCCTCCGCTCGCTTGGCGAGCGATCGATGTCGGTACCCGTCGCATACCAGCTGGATGACCTCTGCCGTCGTTCGTCCCAGCAGCGGGTTGTATTGGATCAGGAACCAACGATAACGCACTCATCCGGCGGCGCACTCGCCGTTCGTACTCGAATGGCGACCCCTCACGCGAGATCGCGGCCTCGTCCGGCGCTGGTCGCGCAATCTCGCCGGAGTCCTCCGGATGAAAGGCGTCGCCGAAAGTTTTGCGACCCGACTTCTTCTTTCGTCAGGCCGGTGTAGTCGAGTACCGCCTGATCTGCGTCGAGGAATTTTTCCGTCGGCCCCGAAAGGCCGACGATGAGCTGAGGTATTGCATCGATGATGGTTCGAAGTTCAGCTGCCGGATTTGGCGGCAATTTCGTCGAAAAGCCTTCGCCAGCCCCTCCTCAGCACGCTTGCGGTCGTCGATGTCCGTCGACCGGGTTGTACCAACGGACAATGCGACCGTCGGCGTCACGCTGCGGACGCGACCGCGTACAGTGGTGCCAGCGGTAGACGCCATCGACGCTCGACGGCCACGGTGCTCATACATCAAGCGGCTGCCCGGTTTCGATGGCGCGCCTCAAGGCGTCGATCATGCTGTGGAAGGTCATCGGGATGGGACGGCGTCGCTTCCGGTCGGCCCAATTCTTCATTTCCTCGGTCGTCTTGCCGAAATATTCCAGAGACTCTGGCGGTTGACAAGTTCGACCTCGCCTGCCGCACTCATCGTGGAGCACAAACCCGGGAATAGTGTCGACGGTCAGAGCGGAGAGCTCTGCTCATTCGACCGGAGCGCACTCCTCAGCGCGCTTGCGGTCGTCAATGTCCGGTCAACAACATGTACCAGCCGGTTGATACGGCCCTCCCGCGTCTCGCGCTGGCGGAGACGCGAGACTGGAACCAGCGGTACGCACGCCATCGGCACGCCGCTGGCGGAACTCAATGCCATACGGCTGCCCGGTTTCGACTACAGAGCGCCTCCACGCGTCGATGCCACGCGAGGAAGGTCGTCGGGATGGTTCGGCGTCGCTGGTGGCTCCAATTCTTCAGTTCCTCAGCCGTCTTGCCGAAATATTCCAAGACGCTGGCGGTTGAGGGGAGTTCGACCTCGCCCGCGGCATTCAAGGTACGCACACAAGCCCGGGAATAGCTGTCGACGATCAGACGAAAGCGCTCCTCGCCTCTGCTGACGCAGGCATGACCTGTCCGGATGCATGTCCTATTGATGTCATTGCCTGAGTATAAGTAGGTCATGCCCTGCCGCAAAGCGAACGGCCCCTCAACTCCCAGAATCCTGGCATTTCCTAAGATTCTGTCACTCGTATTCCTCCTGAGAGCCGTCTTTCAGTGAAATCGTTGGTATTCGGTTTGCACTACTCGTCGTGATCAATGCTTTGGATGGACAGAATGCCAAGTGCGGCACCGCGCCGGGGTCCCCCACGCCAAGCAGCCCATTAATTGGCAGATGCGACAGCAGTGTGGGCTGATATGACTTTTTAGGATCGAGACAGCGGCGCGAGGAGACTCACGGTATTCATCCTAAGCGGCCAGATTGAAACGCAGGCGATGGCCGAGTTGAAGAGACTCTTTGAAGGCCGAAGCGACTGTGCGACATCGTTCTGGATCTGAAAGACGTCGGCGTTATCGATCGTGACAGTCCCCTTCCTCATGAGTTGTGAGGCGGATGGCGTGAAGCTTGAGAACTGCGGCTTTCATGTTCGCGAGTGGATGGAAGAGAGAAAGATTGAGCGTGCCTTCACGCGGGGAGGGAAAGAATCTATATGAGCATCCAACAACAAAAGGTGATCGCCGTGATCGGCGCGACGGGCCAACGGGGGGCGGAGTTTTACGTGCCCTCAAGCCCGCGGACAATTTGTCTTGTGTGTGGCGGGCCAGCTATACGAAATAGCGGGAATCACCTGTTTGACTCAGAGCATTTCGCCGGGGCTACCATCTTCATTGAGGGCAATCGCCTGAGTAAGCGACATCTGAGCGTCCATGTCGAGCAGAAGAACGCGATGCGTCTTTGGTAAGGCTGCGATGTAGCCGAGCGCCCAGATGGCGCGATGGTTTTCCCAACGCCGCCTTTGAAATTATCGTAGCGATGGTCTTCATTCGGCGAGCCCCTACGCAAATAGGAAGCGGGTAGCAAGAGGCCACTAATCTCCCTGATAGGCGCAGTCCATATCCAAATAGTGGGCCTTACTCACGCAGCCGATCGCTGCAACTGAATAACTTTTCTTGTCAGCTGCAAGCACCTCAATCGATCGGCCCATGCTTTTAGGGCAGCCTCGCGTTGCGGCAGGTATTCGTTGTGGTTGTAATGCGCGAGAGCACGCCCGGCAACACGTGATTGGCGATCTTGGCCGATAGACGGCTCGAAGCCCAAGTCCGGTAACCGAGTAATGAGGGTCCGGCGCAAATCATGAACATGGCACAGCGTGACGTTCGGCAACACGCCTCGCTTGAACATGGCGGCGAGCGCGTTGTTGATGCTGCGACCATAGACCGCCTGCTTTGCTGCGCGGCAGCGCGAATACGCATTGATTATGCGCTTCCCGTTGTCGGCCTCAACTGCTCAAGAATCGCGATTGCCTGCGGCGCGGGTGCACAAGGTGCGCGCGGCCTTTCTTGGTGCGAATGGCCGGAAGTTTCCACGCCCGCCTCTAAATCAAACTCACTCCTCCGCGTCTGGCGACCTCGCGCTCGCGCTGCCCGGTCAAGATCAGGAGTCGTAATGCCGCCACGGAAACAGGATCGGCTTTGCGGCGGGCATATCTCCAGGGCACGCCACAGTTCACGACTTCCTCCATGCGAAGCGTCACGTCGCGCTTATTCGGCCTTGCATCGAAGTCTTTGCGTAGCGGAGCGACGCACGAGACAGCCACCCACTCGCGCGTTTCCGCGAAGCGCCACAGACGTTTCGCTGTAATTAGCACTTCGCCGGCAAGCTGCTTCGCCCGTTTTCCTCGACTTGCCCTTCAGCAATCTTGTCCAGCGCCGCAATGACATCCTGGCGGGTCACGTCGCTAATTTTTCTGTCGCCGATCAACTTGGCGAGCCTGTCCAGCCTTACTGTAGCGGATGTGAGCGGCGCTTTTCTTGCCCGTTGATGTGCTTTGCCATGAACTGCTCAATCACGTCTATTACAGTCGGCCGCTGAGCCTCCGGTCACCTCGGCTTTGCGCTTTGCTTCCACGGCGGCGCGCTTCCGTCCCAGATGGTTCTCCCATTCGGCAACGGATCACGACCGGCCCGGCGCTCGGCCATTGACCGGCGATCGAGCGCCGGGCCGGTCGTGATCCGGTTGCCGAATGGGAGAACCGTCTGGGACGCCGTAAACAAGCACAAGAAGATGACCAGACTCGGCCATCAAGACGTGATTGGCTTTGGTTCATGGCAAGCATCAGCTTTGCTGCTTCATCCCGTCACCAGATCGGCGACTGCGTGACGTGACCACTAAGCAGACGCTCAATCACGTCCTATTACAGTCGGCCGCTGAGCCTCCGGTCACCTCGGCTTTGCGCTTTGCTTCCACGGCAGCGCGCTTCCGTCCCAGATGGTTCTCCCATTCGGCAACCGGATCACGACCGGCCCGGCGCTCGATCGCCGGTCAGTGGCCGAGCGCCGGGCCGGTCGTGATCCGAACGCCAATGAAGTCTGGGAACGGAAGCGCACCGCCAGCAAAAGCGCAAGCCAGCGACCGAACTCAGCGACCGGCGGTGGCAGTTCATGGCAAGCATCAACTTTGTAAAAACCGCTCACATCCGCTACAGGCTGGCAGGCTCGCCAAGTTGATCGGCGACAGAAAAATTAGCGACGTGACCCGCCAGGATGTCATTGCGGCGCTTTCTTGCCGTTGATGTGCTTGCCATGAACTGCTCAATCACGTCTATTAGTCGGCCGCTGAACTCGGTCACCTCGGCTTTGCGCTTTGCTTCCACGGCGGCGCGCTTCCGTCCCAGATGGTTTTCTCCCATTCGGCAACCGGATCACGACCGGCCCGGCGCTCGGCCTTCCATTGACGGCAGTCGAGCGCAGGCCGGTCGTGATCCGGTTGCCCGGCTCATCACAAACGGCCGCACCGCGCAGCACAATATCGCGCACGGCCGATATGGGTGATTAACAGTTCAGTAAAGCATCAACGGCAGAAAAGCATCCCTGGCTTAATTTTCTTAGCTGGCGATGGCGCTGCCTGGACCGATGTGCTTTGCCATGAACTGCTCAATCACGTCTATTACAGTCGGCCGCTGAGCCTCGGTCACCTCGGCTTTGCGCTTTGCTTCCCACGGCGGCGCGCTTCCGTCCCAGATGGTTCTCCCATTCGGCAACCGGATCACGACCGGCCCGGCGCTTTCGGCCTTCCATTGACCGGCGATCCACCGGGCCGGTCGATCCGGTTGCCGAATGGGAGAACCGTAAAGACAAGCTCCGCCATGAAGCTGCTTCGCAAACCGGCATTGACA
>ERZ1370068.1321-contig-11210_pt1 | contig 98021 bp, 117 predicted proteins | sample MGYA00561227_ERZ1370068 | MGnify/ENA primary metagenome ERZ1370068 (study PRJEB38410, sample SAMEA6850437) | metagenome | study: Metagenomic assessment of the ecological functions of the soil: analysis of the soil microbiota associated with the...
GGTCCGACGTGCCGTACCCGCCCGCGTCGCTCGAACAGCGCCACCTCCCGAGCGTCGAGCGGATCTCGCAACGCCGTCCGCACGGTGGTGGCCTACTGATGGCCGAGCGCGTCTTCACCCTGCCCGACCTGGGCGAGGGTCTCGAGGAGGCGATCGTCAGCGCGTGGCTCGTCGCCGAGGGCGACACGGTCTCCTTGAACCAGCCGTTCGTCGAGATCGAGACGGCCAAGCGCGACGGTCGAGGTGCCCGCGCCGTTCGCGGGCCGGGTCGCGAGGCTCCACGTCGCGGCGGGCGAGACGCTGGCGGTCGGCGCGCCGCTCGCGACGTTCGAGGTCGAGGGGGTGACGGGACGGGCGGTCGCCACGCCGGCTCTTCGTCTCCGGCGTCGTCCGTGCGTCCCGAGCGTGATCGGCGGAGACGGGTCGCCGGCGTCGGCTCCCGCCCCGCCCCTCCGTTGCCGCGACGCCCGCGGTGCGGAAGCTCGCGAAGGATCTCGGGGTCGACCTGTCGATGGTCTCGGGGTCCGGTCCGGGCGGGCGGGTGACGCGCGAGGACGTCGAACGGCGCTAGCGACCGTCGGAGCGGTTCGATCGAACGCGCGGATCGCACGTCGGCGAGACGAGCGGCATGCTCGCGCGTCACGACGTCGATGAGGTTCCCCGTCTCGCTCACGACCGACGGGCGATCGCGGATCGGCTCATCAGAGGTCGCCGCGATCCCGCAGGTGACCACCTTCCGGACCGTGGATTGCACGGCCCTGGAGGCCGTGCGGGCTGGACCTGGTGTCTCGCCTCTGCCGGTCGTCGTTCGAGCGCCTCGCCGAGGTGTGCCGGGATCATCCGATGCTCAACGCGGCTTGGGACGGCGACCGGATCCTGGTCTTCCATGAGGTCCGGGTGGGGATCGCCATCGACACCGCAGCGAGGGTTGGTGGTTCCGGTGATGCTCGACGTCGGTTCGCTCGGGATCAGCGAGATCGCCGCCGAGATCGCACGTCTCGCGGAGGCTGCTCGCGGCAACGCGCTGACCCGCGACGACACCGTGGGCCCGACGATCGCCGTCACGAACACCGGCAGCTACGGATCCGAGTTCGGGACCCCGCTGCTGAACCCGGGCACGCGGTGACGATCGCGCTCGGGGTGATCGAGCCTCGGGCGCTCGTGATCGACGGTTCGGTCCAGGCCCGGCCGGCGTGCACGTCTCGCTCACGTTCGACCACCGGGTGCTCGACGGCGCGACCGTGGGGCGGGCGTTCGGCGCGCTGGTCGAGCTCCTCGAGTCGCGCGAGCGCCTGGACGCCCTCCCGCGCTGACCGGTCCGATATCCTCCGGCTCGTGAAGGGCCAGAACCTCGTGACGCCGCAGGACCTCGGCAAGCGCGTGACGTTCCAGTTCGAGCTCCCGAACGGCTACGTCGGCGAGGCGGTGGGCGTGCTCGAGCTCTACGACCACGATGCCGCCACCTACGTGGTCCGCCGCAAGGACGACACGATCGCGCGCGTCCCGGCCCGCGACGTCCGGTTCGGCAAGGTCATCGAGCCCTGAGCGCGGCGTCCCCGTCCGATCTGCTCGACGAGCTCCTGGCGCTCGCGGTGCGGCTCGCCCGGCGGGCGGCCGAGATCCAGCGGGACGGGCTCCGCAACGGGTCTCGCGATCGGTCAGAAATCCGCGGCGGGCGACCTCGTCACCGAGATCGACCGGGCGGCCGAGGGCGCGATCGTCGAGGGGATCCTCGGCGCGAGGCCCGACGATGCGATCCTCGGCGAGGAGGGCACGGACCGAGCCGGCACGACGGGCGTTCGGTGGGTGCTCGACCCGCTCGACGGGACGGCCAGCTACGTGCGGGGTACCCGGGCTTCGGCGTGTCGATCGGCATCGAGGTCGACGACCGCCCGAGCGTCGGCGTGCGTGATCGACGCTCTGGGACGGACCACGGTCGGCGTGGCCGGGCGCCCGGCCGCGCGCGACGACGCGGCGGCCCGGCCGTCGCAGCGGACCGCGCTCGCGGACTCGGTGCTCGCCACCGGGTTCGGGTACGACGCGGCGATGCGCGTCCGCGAGGCCGAGACGCTCGGCCGGATCATCGATCGCATCGCGGACATCCGGCGGAGCGGTTCGGCGGCGATGGACCTGTGCGCCGTGGCCTGCGGCGAGGTCGACGCGTACTACGAGCTCCATCTCGCGCCGTGGGACACGGCCGCGGGCGCGGTGATCGTCGAGGCCGCGGGCGCGGTGTTCCGGCAGATCGACCAGCCCGACGGCGAGGTGCTCACGGTCGCGGTGCCCACGCAGCTGCTCGAACCGCTGCTCGGACTCCTCGGGGATGCGGGCCTGACGGTCTGACGCGTCGGCGCGGAGGTCAGCTCGCCTGTTCGATGTCGTGCAGGACGACCAGCAGGTCGTCGACGTTGAACGGCTTGGCGACGAACGCATCGGCGCCGAGCTCGGCTGCCTTCGCGCGGTCGCGCAGGCTCGAACGCGCCGAGACCACGATCACGCGCGGGCGCTCGTCGGCCGGGAGCGCCTGCAGCTCCTCGAGGAACGCCCACCCGTCCATCACGGGCATCATGATGTCGAGCAGCACCACGCTGGGGTGGTGCTCGCGCACCTCGTCCAGCGCGGCACGTCCGTCGCGCGCCGACAGCGTCTGGTACCCCTCCGCCTCCAGGCTGAACTGGAGCATCCAGACGACCTGTGGCTCGTCGTCGACGACCAGGATCTGCGACGTGGTCTTCGTGCCCATCATCATGGGAACGGTATCGGCAGCGTTCGGCCCGGTGGAATCGGCCTTGCGGCCGGTTTGTGCGGGACCGGCTGGTCTCCCCGGCCGGAGGAGCGCGACGACAGCCGGACGACAGCGGCTCTAGTCAGTCCTCGGCAGGGCCCGTCGTGGATGCCCTGGTCAGGCGCGTACGAGCCCGACGGGGAACGCGGCCGAACCCGACCCCTCGGCGCGCGCTGATCACCTGGTCGGCCCGGTCGGGCGGGACGGACGAGCACCATCCCGATCGCCGAGGTTGAAGGTCGCACGCAGGTCGTCCTCCGGACGCCCCGGTCTCGGCGCGCAGCAGCTCGAACACCGGAGGTTCGGGCCACGACCCCACGCGACGTCGGCCTCGAGACCTCGTGGGAGTGACCCGTGGGACGTTCTCGACGATCCCGCCGCCCGTGACGTGCGCCGCGGCGTGCAGCAGGCCCGCTCGCGGCCGAGCCCGAGCACCAACGGGGGCGTAGATCGCCGTGGGTTCGAGCAGCTCGTCGACCAGCGGCCGGCGGAGCGGCGGGACGACCCCGTCGAGCGCGTAGCCGCCACGCTCCAGCAGCGCGTCCTGACCAGCGAGAAGCCGTTCGCGTGCAGCCCGGACGAGGCCAGCCCGATCAGCACGTCCCCGTCCTGCACGAGGTCCGGGCCGAGCCGCCGCTCCTGCTCGACGACCCCGACGCAGAACCCCGCGAGGTCGAACGCGTCGGGGGCCATCACGCCGGGATGCTCGGCGGTCTCGCCGCCCAGGAGCGCGCACCCGGCCCGCCGGCAGCCCTCGGCGACCCCGCGACGATCGCGGCGCACGCGCTCGGGTTCGACCGAACCCACCGCGAGGTAGTCGAGGAAGAACAGCGGTTCGGCGCCGGTGCACACGACGTCGTCGGCGCACATCGCGACCAGGTCGATCCCGACCGTGTCCAGGCGGCCCGCCCGCCGCGCGATCTCGAGCTTGGTGCCGACGCCGTCCGTCGCCGCGGCGAGGAAGCGGCCGTCGCCGATCTCGAAGAGCCCGGCGAACCCGCCGACGCCCTCGACGAGCTCGGGTCGCGAGGCCCCGCCGCCCAGGTCCCGGATCAGCTCGACCGCCCTGGCGGCCGCGTCGAGGTCGACGCCGGCCCGGCGGTAGGCCTCCGAGCTCACGACTTCGCGGGGTGTTCGAGCAGGAACTTGCCCGCGTGCTCGGGGATCGGGATCGGGTACTCGCCGTCGAAGCACGCGCGACAGAACGAATCGGGGTCCTGGCCGGTGGCGGCCACCATCCCCTCGAGCGACAGGTACCCGAGCGAATCCGCGCCCGACGTAGTCCCGGATCTGGTCGACGGCCAGGTCGGCCGCGATCAGCTCCTGGCGGGTCGACATGTCGATGCCGTAGAAGCACGGCCACCGGATGGGCGGGCACGTGATCCGGGTGTGCACCTCGGTCGCGCCGGCCTCGCGGAGGGCCTGGACGATCTGGCGCGTCGTGGTCCCACGGACGATCGAGTCGTCGATCACGACCAGGCGCTTGCCGCGGACCGAGTCGGGCATCGGGTTGAGCTTCAGCTTCACGCCGCGCTCGCGGAGCGCCTGCGACGGCTGGATGAAGGTGCGGCCCACGTACCGGTTCTTCATCAGGCCCTCGCCGTAGGGGATGCCCGCAGACCTCCGCGTAGCCCTGACGCGGCCGAGTGCGCGGTGTCGGGGACGGCGATCACCAGATCGCCGTCGGCGGGTGCCTCCACGGGCGAGGCCGCCGGCCCAGCTCGCGACGGACCTCGTGGACGGTCGTGCCGCGGAGGCGCGAGTCCGGCCGCGCGAGGTACACGAACTCGAAGATGCACAGCGCGGTGCGTTCGGCCTGCCCGAACCGCGTCGAGACGACGCCGCGCTCGTCGATCCGCACCAGCTCACCCGGGCTCGACGTCGCGCAGGAACGTCGCGCCCACGATGTCGAGCGCGCAGGTCTCGGACGCGACGCAGAACCCGTTCGGCAGGCGGCCGATCGAGAGCGGCCGCAGGCCGTGGGGTCACGCGCCGCGAACAGGCTCCGCTCGTCCATCACGACGAAGCGAGAACGCGCCTTCGAGCGTGGGGAGCACCTCGATGCAGCGCGGACTCCAGGTCCTCGGACGGGTGCCGGGCCAGCGATCGTCGCGACCAGGTCCGAGTCGGTGGTGGACGCGCCCCGGCGCCGCACCACGCTCGGCCAGCTCGAGCGTGTTCACGAGGTTGCCGTTGTGCCCCAGCGCCAGCGAGCGCTGGCCATCGGTCTTGAAGGCCGGCTGGGCGTTCTCCCAGGTGGTCGGAGCCGGTCGTGGAGTAGCGGTTGTGCCCGATCCCGAGGTCGCCGCGGAGCGTCGAGAGGGTCGCCTCGTCGAACACCTGGGAGACGAGCCCCAGCTCCTTGAACACCAGGATGTGCTCGCCGTCGGAGACCGCCATCCCGGCCGCCTCCTGGCCCCGGTGCTGCTGGGCGAAGAGCGCGAAGTAGGTCGAGCCGCGCGACGTCGTCGCCGGGCGCCCACACGCCGAAGACGCCGCACTCTTCCTTCGGACCCTCGGCGCCCACGCGGCGCGATGCTAGCACCGGACCTTCGATCCTCCCGTGACGTTCATCCCGCGAGCAGCTTGGGATCGCGTCCTCGTAGACGGCCGCGATCTCGGCCACGGTCGTCTCGAACAGCCCGTCGAAGACCACCCCGGGCCCGCCGGTCTCGCCGAGCCGGGCGAACGGGACGCCGGCCTCGGCCGCCGCGTCCTCGAGCTCGGTCGTCGCGCTCGGGCGCCACCGAGACCACGGCGCGCGACGCGGATTCGGAGAACAGGCCCACGTGCCCCGGCTGGTCCCCGGCAGCGTCGCGGCGAAGCCGTGACCCGCCGGCGATCGCGGATTCGGCGAGCGCGATCGCGATCCCACCCTCCGCGCAGTCGTGCGCGCTCGCGAGCAGGTCCGAGCGCCGGCGCGCCGATCAGGAGGCGGTGGAGCCGCCGCTCGCGTTCGAGATCGAGCGCCGGGGGCGCCCGCGACACGACCCGAGCACGACCTCGGCGAACTCCGACTCCCCGAGCTCGGCGAACGTCTCGCCCAGCAGGTAGATCGCACAGACCCGTTGCCGCGTGAACGCTGCTGCGGACCGCGCAGGCGGTAGTCCTCGAGCAGCCCGAGCATCCCGATCACCGGCGTGGGCCAGATCGCGCGAGTCGCCCGACTCGTTGTAGAAGCTGACGTTCCCACCGGTGACGGGCGTCTCGAACGCGCAGGCAGGCGTCGCGCGATCCCGCGGACCGACTCGCGCGAACTGCCACATCACCTCGGGACGCTCCGGGTTGCCGAAGTTGAGGCAGTTCGTGATCGCGAGCGGCGTCGGCACCGGTGCACGGCGACGTTGCGCGCGGCCTCGGCGACCGCGTGCGCCGCGCCCAGGTAGGGATCCAGCGCGCCGAACCGGCCCTTGCCGTCCGTCGACAACGCGAGCGCCTTGCAGCGTGCCCGCGATCCGCACCAGCGCCGCGTCGCGCGCCGGGCGGCAGCGACCGTCTCGCCCTGCACGATCGAGTCGTACTGCTCCCACACCCAGCCGCTTGCTCGCCACGTTCGGCGACGCGAGCACCGCGATGAACGCCTCGTCGGGCGGCGTGGTCACCGTCGCGAACGTCGGATCGTCGCCGATCGCGTCCTCGACATCGGCGGAGCCGCCATGCGGCCGCGTGTAGACCGGGCCCGTCGTCCGCGAGCGACCGGGCCGGGACGTCGGCGACCGTGGCGGCGCCGAACCTCACGCGTGAGCCGCCGCCCGGGGACGAGCTGGCCGATCACCGCCGGTCGCGAGCCCCCACCGCTCGCAGACCGCCCGGACCTCGCTCGAGCCGCTCGGGTGCGACGATCGCGAGCATCCGCTCCTGCGACTCGCTCGTCAGGATCTCGAACGCCTCCAGGTCGGGCTCGCGCAGCGGACCGCGTCCAGAGTCGAGCATCGGCGCCCAGCCCGGCCCGGGACGGCCGACTCGCTCACGGCGCACGTGATCCCGGCGCCGCCCAGGTCCTGCAGACCCTCGAGCAGGCCGCGTTCGATCGAGCTCGAGCGAGGCCTCGATCAGGAGCTTGCCGGCGAACGGGTCGCCGATCTGGACGCTCGGCCGCGCGCTCCTCCGCCGCCTCCTCCAGCGGTGCTCGACGCCAGCACCGATGACCCCGCCGATGCCGTCGCGACCGGTGGCCGCGCCGAACAGGACCAGCAGCGAGCCCTCGTGCGCCGTGCGCGACTGCGGCCGTGATCGAGCCGCTCGGCCTGGGCGACGCCGACGCACATCACGTTGACGGTGGGGTTCGCCGTGTGCGCGGTCGGCGAACTGCATCTCGCCGCCGACGGTCGGCACGCCGATGCAGTTGCCGTAGCCGCCGATCCCGGCGACGACGCCCTCGAACAGCCAGCGGTTCCGCTCGTCGGCGAGCGGCCCGAACACGCAGCGGATCGAGCAGCGCGATCGGGCGCGCGCCCATCGAGATCGATGTCGCGCACGATCCCGCCGACCCCGGTCGCCGCGCCCTGGTACGGCTCGACCGCGCTGGGGTGCGAGTGCGACTCCATCTTGAACACGACCGCGACGCCGTCGCCGACGTCGACCGCGCCGGCGTCCTGGCCCGGCCCGACGAGCACCGCCGGGACCCTCGGTCGGCAGCGTTCCGCAGGTGGATCTTCGAGGACTTGTAGGAGCAGTGCTCGACCACATCACCGCGTACATCGCGAGCTCGTCGCGGTTGGGCTCGCGACCGAGCGGTCGCGACGATCCGTCTCGAGCTCGTCGTCGGTGAGCCCGAGCTGCCGGTGGAGCGGTTCGCGACCGCCAGCTCACGCCGAGACCTGCGCGAGCGCGGACGACAGCAGCGACGCGAACAGCGGCTGACCGCCGGTGGCGCCGACGTCCGGATCGACGGCGTGCTCGGATGCGGCATGAGCCCGACGACGTTGCCCGCGGCGTTGCGCACGCCCGGCGATCGTCGTTCGTGCGCGCCGTTGGGGTTGTGCGCGCTCGCCGATCGCGCCGTCCGGCGCGCAGTACCGGAACGACGACGAGCCCGTCGCGTTCGATCCGGTCGAGCTCGTCCGGCGGTCGCGACGAACTGGCCCTCGCCGTGCTTGACCGGGATCTCGAGCGACCTCGCCCGGCGTCAGCTCCGCGTGACACGGCGTCTGCGAGGTCTCGACCCGCAGTCCACCGTCGCCGGCACACGAACCGCAGCGACCGGTTCCGGATCAGCGCGCCCGGCAGCAGCCCGGCCTCGCACAGGATCTGGAAGCCGTTGCAGATCCCGAGCACCGGCACCACCGCGCCTCGGCGAACGCCGCGGACCTCGTCCATGACCGGGCGAACCGCGCGATCGCGCCGCACCGCAGGTAGTCGCCGTAGCGAGAACCCGCCGGGCAGGATCACCGCGTCGACGCCCCGGAGGTCGCGGTCGGCGTGCCAGAGCGCGCACGCGCCTCGCCGCCCATCGTGCTCGACCGCCCGGCAGCGCGTCGCGGTCGTCGAGCGAGCCCGGGAACGTGACCACGCCGATCCGCGGGCCGCCGGCGTCGCTCACGCCCCGCCTGCTCGGCTCGCAGGACCTGGAACTCCTCGATCACCGGGTTCGACAGCAGCCGCGGCGGCCATCTCCTCGACCTGCGCCTGCGCGGCCGCCTCGTCGTCGGCCTCGACCGTGAGCTTGATGTGCTTGCCGACGCGCACGTCGCGCACGTTCGTCCATCCCATGCGCGGGCAGCGAGCCTCGACCGCCTTGCCCTGCGGGTCGAGCAGCCCCGGCTTCAGCGTGCACCAGGACCTCGAACCGCACGTCACGCATGCTCCCGCGACGTTCGGCGCGACCGCGGTCGCGTCGTCGCCGAGGTCACGCCGCTCGGTGCGGTAGTGGTCGAACGGCTCGCCGCCGATGCCGCTCGTACGCCTCGCGGTACTTGGCGGCGGTCGCGTTCGACGACCGTCGCGGGCAGCGTCGGGCGGCGGCGGCTCGTGGTCCCAGCCCGCTCGCGTCCAGCCAGTCGCGGACGAACTGCTTGTCGAACGACGGCTGCGACGCGCCCGGCCTCGTACCCGTCGGCCGGCCAGAACCGCGACGAGTCCGGGCGTGCAGCACCTCGTCGATCAGCGATCAGCTCGCCGTCCGGTCGAAGCCGAACTCGAACTTCGTGTCGGCGAGCAGGATCGCCGCGCTCGGCAGCGACCTGCGGCGATCGCGCTCGTAGAGCGCGATCGACGACCTCGCGCAGGCGCTCGGCGAGCCCGCGCGCCGACCAGGTCGCCGCGTCTCGTCGAGCGTGAGCGGCAGGTCGTGGCCCTCGGCGGCCTTCGTCGTCGGGGTGAAGATCGGCTCAGGCAGCCTCGACGACTCGACCAGCCCGGCCGGCAGCGCGACGCCGCACACGCGACCCTCGCGCCCGGTACTGCGCCCAGCCGCCGAACCGCGTGAGGTAGCCGCGCACGACGCACTCCATCGGGGATCACCGTCGGCTGCGCGCACGAGCGATCGCGCGGCCGGCGAGCGCCGGGCTCGCTCGGAACGGCGCCGGGGAAGTCGCGCCGGTCGCGCCGCTCGCGACGTGGTTCGGCGACGAGGTCGGTCGTGCGTTCGAACCAGAACAGCGAGCACGCCGGTCAGCACGCGACCCTTGTCCGGGATCGGGCGTCGGGCAGGACCACGTCGAACGCGCTGATGCGGTCGGTCGCGACCAGCAGCAGCCGGTCGTCGCCGACGTCGTAGATGTCGCGGACCTTGCCCTGTCCGTGGAGCCGCCGCGGTGCCGCTCAGCCTCGCGGACCTCCGAGCTTCTCCAGGCGGTCGAACACGACGTCGAGGTTCACGCAGGAACCGCTCGAGGATCGAACAGCTCGTCGAGCCGGTCGCCGATCCGCTCGCGCACGCCGGGATCCGCGGCGACCAGCTCGCGGAAGCTACGCGCCCTCGTCCCACGCCGCGGCCGCGCGCTCGCTGCACGATCCGGTAGGCCTCGTCGCGCGGCAGCCCCGCGTCCACGAGCGCCAGCAGCACGTTCTGGCTGAGACGCGATCCAGCCCGCCGCCGACCTGCAGGTTCTCGCGCATCCGGTCCGGTGGATCACGCAGCCCGTCGACGCACCTCGGTCATGTCGCGCGAGCATGAAGTGCGAGCAGCGATCGTCGCGTCGGGCAGGATCACGCGCTCGGCCGACGAGTGCGAGATGTCGCGCTCGTGCCAGAGCGCCGCGTTCTCGAGCGCCGCCTGCGCGTGGCCGCGGATCACGCGCGCGAGGCCGCGTGACGCGCTCGCACACGACGGGGTTCCGCTTGTGGGGCATCGCGCTGCGAGCCCTTCTGCCCTGCGGCGAACGGCTCCTGGACCTCGCGCACCTCGGTCCGGGCGAGGTGGCGGATCTCGGTCGCGATCGCGTCGAGCGTGGAGGCGCAGTGATCGGCGAGCGCCGCCATGAACTCGGCGTGCCGGTCGCGCTGCGATCGACCTGGGTCGAGCGCCTCGGCGGCCGCAGCCCGAGCCGCGCGCACACCAGTCCTCCTCGACGCGCGGGTCGACGCTGCGCGTACGTGCCGACGACGCCGCTGATCGCGCCGACGCTCGACGGTCTCGCGCGCCCGGCGCAGCCGCGTCGCGGTCCCGATCCAGCTCGAACGCCCACACGCGCGAGCTTGTGCCCGAAGGAGGTCGGCTCGGCGTGCACGCCGTGCGATCCGGCCGCCATGCACGACGTGTCGCGGTGCTCGAGCGCGCGGCGCTTCACGACGGCGAGCAGCCGTTCGAGCTCGGCCAGCAGGACGTCGGCGCGCCGTCGCGCAGCTGCAGCGCGAGCCCCGTGTCCAGCACGTCGGAGGACGTCAGGCCGAAGTGGATCCAGCGGCCCGCTGGGCCGATCGAGGCCGGCGACGACGTCGACGAACGCGGCGACGTCGTGGCGGCGTGACGCGCTCGCCGCTGCGATGCACGCGTCGACGTCGAACGATGCGCGCTCGCGGATGCGCGGCGCGCATCGGCGTCGGGGATCGCGCCGAGCTCGGCCCAGCGCCTCGACGGCGAGGAGCTCGATCTCGAGCCAGTGCGCCATCCGGGCCTCGTCGGACCAGACGGCGGCCATCTCCGGGCAGCGCTCGATAGCGGTCGGGATCACAGCTTCGAGGCCCTCCGCCAGGTCGTCCTTGAACCGCCACAGCGCGCTTCTGCACCTCGGCGTCGGCCGACGCCGAGGATCTCGGCGGCGAGCATCGGCCGCGTTCACCGCGCGCGTCGACGCCGACCGTCGCGACCGGCACGCCGCGTCGGCATCTGCGCGGTGATCGCGAGCGCCTCGTTGCCGCACCATCTGCGGCGCGGTGGCGATCGGCACGCCGATCACCGGCAGCACCGTGCGCGCCGCGACCGCGGCCGCGAGGTGGCCCGACAGCCCGGTCGAGCACAGATGACGACCTTCAGCCCGCGCTCGAACGCGGTCCGCGCGTACTCGTCCACCAGGTCCGGGTTGCGCGACGAGGACATGATCCGGACCTCGTGCGGGACATCGAACTTCTCCAGGATCGCGGCCGCCTGCTGCATGAGCGGGAGCTCGGCCGGCGATGCCGACCAGCACCCCGACCAGCGGTGCCGGCGTCGCTCATCTCCGCTCCTCCTTCCGCCGCGAACGCCGCGATGTCCGTCCGGTGACGCATCCCCTCGAAGGAGCACGAGCGCGCTGGCGTGGTACGCGCGGTCCCGCGCCTGCGAGGATCGACGCCCGGTCGCGTCACCGACAGCACGCGTCCCCCGCCGTGACCAGCTCTTACCCTCGCCGTCCTGCCGTGCCCGACATGGAACACGGTCACGCCTTCGACGATCCCGGCCGCGTCGAGCCCGTCGATCTCGAATCCCGGTCTCGTAGGCGCCTGGATAGCCCGCTCGACGCTAGGACGACGGTCACCGCAGGCACCCGGCGTCGAGGCCCGACGTCGGCAGCTCCGCGAGCCGCCGCGTGGCGCACGCGATGCAGCAGCGCGGCGCACTCGACCGGCATCGGGGCACGAGGACCTGGGTCTCGGGGTCGCCGAACCGGCAGTTGAACTCGAGCACCATCGGGCCGTCGCTCGGTCAGCATCAGGCCGGCGTAGCAGGACCCTCGGTACGGGACCCCTCCGCGGCCATCGCCAGCGACGATCCGGTCGAGGATCCCGGTGCGGATCCGCTCCGCCATCGCGTCGTCGACGAACACGGAACCGGCGAGTACGCCCCCATCCCCCGGTGTTCGGGCCCGGTGTCGTCGTCGCCGACGCGCTTGAAGTCCTGCGCGAACGCCGAGCGGGCAGCGCCGTTCCCGCCGTCGGCGAGCGCGAACGCCGCGACCTCGGGTCCTCGACAGGCAGCTCCTCGATGACCACGATCGAGCCCGCGCCTCGCCGAACGCCCCCGTCCGACCAGGCGTGCGCTCGAGCGCCGCGACCGCCGTCGTCGCGTTCGCCGCGACGGTCACGACCCTTTGCCGGCGGCGAGTCCGTCGGCCTTGACCACGTGCACGGCCGCCCGAACGTCGTCGAGCGAACGCCGAGCGCCTCATCAGTCGTCGAGGCGCTCGGGTCCCGCGCCGCCGGGATGCCGCACCGCTCGCATCAGGTCCTTCGCCCACGCCTTGGAGCCCTCGAGCCTCGCCGCCTCGGCCGACGGCCCGAACACCGTGCGTGCCCGCTGCCGCAGAGCTCGTCGGCCAGACCGGCGACGAGGCGGACCTCGGGGCCGACGACCGTGAGGTCGACGCCGTTCGCGTCCGACGAGGTGCGAGCAGGCCCGTCCGGCGTCGTCGGCGGCGATCGTGGCACGATGCGTCCCGCGCGATCCCTGGGTTCCCGGCGCCGCCAGCACCCGGTCGACCGAGGGATCGCGGCGCGAGCCGCCACGCGAGCGCGTGCTCGCGCCCGCCGGCCCCGACCACCAGGACCTATCGCGCGACGTGCGGACGACCGCCGCCCGCGCGGGCGCGGTCACCCGACGTCCGCGGTCAGGCTCTGCTCACGGCCCGGTCCGACCGAGACCACGCCCACGCGGCACGCCGACCGAGCTCCTGGATCCGCTCGAGGTACTGCTGCGCCGCGGCGGGCAGGTCGTCGAACGCACGTCGCTCCGCCGATCTCGTCCTCCCAGCCCTCGAGCTCCTCGTAGACCGGCTCCGCCTTGTGGAACAGCGACTGGTGCGGCGGGACGTCGCTCGAACGTCTCGCCCTCGGCGCGGTACGCCGGTGCAGACCCGGACGGTCTCGAACCCGGACAGGACGTCGAGCTTGGTGACGAACAGCTCGGTCGAGCCCGTTCACGCGGCGCGGCGTAGCGCAGGATCACCGCGTCGAACCACCCGCAGCGGCGCTTGCGACCGGTCGACGGTGCCGAACTCCTGCCCGCGCTCGCCCAGGCGGTCGCCCTCGGGACCGTGATCCTCGGTCGGGAACGGGCCGCGCGCCGACCCGGGTCACGTACGCCTTCGTGATGCCGATCACCCGCCCCACCTCGCGCGGGCCGATGCCGGCGGACGCGAGCGCGTACCCGGTGACGGGGTTCGACGACGTGACGAACGGATAGGTCCCCTGGTCGAGGTCGAGCATCGTGCCCTGCGCGCCCTCGAGCAGCACGTCCTTGCCGCTCGCGCAGCGCGTCGTGCAGGAGCTTGGACGTGTCGGTCACGCGCGGGCGCAGCCGCTCGGCGTAGCGCATGTAGTCGTCGACGATCGTCCCGCGCGACCAGCGGAGCCGCCCGTAGATCCTGCGTCAGGATCTGGTTCTTCTCGCGCAGGACGACGTCGAGCTTCTCGCGGAAGATCTTCTCGTCGAACAGGTCCTGGATCCGCAGCCCGATCCGCGCGGCCTTGTCCCGCGTACGCGGGGCCGATCCCGCGCTTGGTCGTGCCGAGCGCGTTCTTGCCGAGGAACCGCTCGGTCACGCTTCTCGAGCTCGAGGTGGTACGGCATGATCAGGTGGCAGTTGCCCGACGACGACCAGCTTGAGAGGGTCGACGCCGACCGCCTCGAGCCCGTCCAGCTCGTCCAGCAGCACGCAGGATCCACGACCACGCCGTCGGCGATCACCGACGTGATGTGCGGGTACAGGACCCCGAGGGGATCGAGCTGGAGCTTGAGCGTGTGCCCTCGGCGATGATCGTGTGGCCGGCGTTGTTCCCGCCCTGATACCGCACGACCAGGTCCATGCGGTCGGCGAGGTAGTCGCGTCGCCTTGCCCTTGCCCTCGTCCCCCACTGGGTCCCGACGACGACGGAGGCCGGCATGCCGGCTCAGTCTAGCCTCGACGTCCGGCGCGCCTGAGCGCCGGTTCGGCTACGAGCGCTCGATGCGGAAGCTGATCCGGACCTGCGTGTGGTACTCGGAGATCGTGCCGTCCGCCACGACCGCCGTCGTCCCGAGGATGTCCATACGACTCGATGCCCCGGATCGTCTTGGCCGCCTCGGCCAGCGCCTGATGCGCCGCGTCCCGCCACGACTCGGACGACACGCCGACCAGGTCGATCGTCTTGATGACCGCCATCGCCACTCCCTACCTCCCTGATAGACATCGATGAACCGCCGGTAGTTGGCGGCGATCTGCTGACGCCGCGTCCTCGCGACCGAGGTTGCCGTCCACGAACCCCTTCAGCGGATCCCACCAGATCGACCGTCCGATCGCGAACCCGACGTAGCCGGGCACGCCCGAACCCGATCCGCAGCCAGTGATCGACCGCGGCGTCGTCGGCGCCGCGGCCGAGCACGACGCACGCCACGTCCGTCGCGCCCGTCCCGCCGCGTGCTGGCTCGACGATCGTCCCGCAATCCTCGCGCCGGTCGATGCCCTCGATCTTCCAGATGTCGGGCTCGATGCCGCGGTCCTGCAGCTCCGCGATCGCCACGCTGCATCAGCTGGGGCCGCTCCTGCGAATCCAGCGCTGCTCGTCGCCACCGGCGGCCGCGATCTGCTCGGGCGTCGGCGGGACGAGGCAGCTCGAAGCAGGAACTGGCGACCGTGCTCGTGCAGCCAGTCGCCCAGCCGCTTCGAGCCGGCTCGGCCTGGCGCTCGTTCACTCTCCTGGTCGCCCTCGGTGTTGTAGCGCACCAGCACCTTGAGAAGCTCGGGGTCGAAGGTCTCGATGTGCGCGCCGAAGTCCTCGCCGTACTGGAAGTCGAACTCCTCCTGCCCGCTCTTCTCGACCGGCATCGCGAGCTGGAACCCCGCGGCCTTGCCCGTCGCGCGCGATGTCGGCCCCGAACTGCTCGTCCACCAGGACGCCGGCGCTCTCCGCGTCGATGCCCTCGTCCAGGGCCCGTTTCGCGCCCTCGTAGATCACGCGCTTGGCGTCGGAGATCCGCGCCGTCTCCTCCGCGTTCGGCTCCCCGTGACGCCGAAGAACTTCTTCTGGAACGACCCTCGATGGTCGAACGCCAGGATGTACAGCGGTCGGTCGTACCCGAGTGCCATCTCGTCACCCTCCCTGGCGTTCCGGTCGTCCTTGGTCGTTCCTTGGCTCGAGACTGCTCGAACGGGTTCGTGGGCTCCAAGATCTCCACCGGCACGGGCTGCGCGCCGCTTGCGGAACCGCCCCGCGTGCGACGGCGAGCACACCACGAACCCGTAGTGCATCGGGACGGCCATCCGCGGCTCCATCGCCTTCACGAACCCGGCCGCCTCCTCCCAGTCCATCGTGCAGGTGCCGCCGATCGGCACCATCGCCACGTCCGGTCCAGGCTCTCGAGCTCCGGCAGCGCGTCGGTGTCACCCGCGTGGTAGAAGGTCCGCCCGCCGAACTCGAACACGTACCCCACCCAGCCGTTCGTCTTCGGGTGCATGTCCAGCCGCTCCTCGACGGTGTTGTAGGCGGGCACCGCCTGGACCTTGAGCCCGCCGGCCTCGACGGACCCGCCGGGCTCGATCGGCGTGACGTCGCCGGTCAGCTCGTCGGCGACGTCGCGCGGTGCCACGATCGTCGTCGAGGACGTGCGCAGGCGTTCGATCTCGTCGCGGCTGGAGATGGTCGTGATGGCGCGTGCGTGATCAGGATGACGTCCGCGGGCACGTCGTCCGTGATGCCCCACGGGTCGACGTACACCACCGGACCGTCGCCCTGCCACCGGAACGCCGCCTGCCGGAACCACGTGACCCCGTCGAGCCCCATGCGCTGGCCTCCTTCGATCGGGTTCTCCGCCGGTAGTCTTGCAAATCGACGTGGAAGCGCGCGAACCCGACGAGACGCAGGGCGGCCTGCGAGCCTCCGTCACCCTGCTCCGGCGCAACCGGAACTTCCGCCGGCTGTACCTCGCGTCGGTGATCTCGCTGGGCGGGGACTGGTTCCTGCTGATCGCCCTGTTCGGGTTGATGCTCGACCTGACCGGTCAGGCGATCGCGGTGGCGTTCACGATCGCGGCGCAGGACCTCACGTACTTTCGCGGCCTCGCCGTTCGCCGGCGTGCTCGCGGACCGGCTCGACCGGCGCCGGCTCATGATCGCCTGCGACCTGGCCCGGGCGGTCCTGGTGCTCGGGTTCCTCCTCGGTGCGGACCGAGGACCTCGCGTGGCTCGTCTACGTCCTGCTTGCCGGGACGGCGGTGTTCGCGGCCGCGTTCGAGCCGGCCTCGATGGCGGCGATGCCGAACCTGGTGGACGAGCGCGACCTCTCCGGTCGCGAACGCGCTTCGGGGTCGCTGTGGGGCACGATGCTCGCGGTCGGCGGCGCCCTCGGCGGGGTCGTGGCGGGGGTGTTCGGGTCCGATGTCGCGATCGTGGTGGACTCGGCCTCGTTCGTGCTGTCCGCCCTGCTGATCCTCGGGATCCACGCCGACCTTCAGCGGAGCGCCGGACGGTCCACGAACGCCCCAGCCTGCGGGAGGACACCGTCGAGACCGTGCGCTACGCGCGGAAGGACCATCGGGTCCTCGCGCTGCTCGCGGTGAAGTTCGGCTGGGGGTCGCCGGGGGCGTGCTCGTGCTCCCTGCCGATCCTCGCGCTCGGCAGGTTCGACGCGGGCGAGATCGGGCTCGGGCTGTTGATGGCGGCGCGCGGGGTGGGGGCGCTGATCGGCCCGTTCGTCGGCAGGTCCGCCGGCCCGCAGGACCGGCGGCTGTTCGGCGCGATCGGTGGCGCGCTCGCCACGTTCGGGGTCGGGTACGCGCCCTCGGCCTGGCGCCCGCGCTCGGGTTCGCGATGGGCGCGGTCCTCGTCGCGCACGTGGGCGGCGGCGCCCAGTGGACGCTGTCGTCGTACGGGCTCCAGCGCGTCGTACCCGACCGGATCCGCGGACGGATCTTCGCCGTCGACGGCGATGCTGGTCACGCTGACGTTCGGCCTGTCCGCGATCGCTGACCGGCTGGCTCGCCGACGTCTTCAGCGCCAGCGCCGACGGCCCTGGCGATGGGCGGCGTCGCGCTCGTCTGGGCCATCGTCTGGACGCTGCTGACCGGTGACGTCCGGCGCGCGACCATGCTCGAAGGGTGCGGCCCCGCACCCGAGCTCTGCCGGAGCCCGCCGAGGCTGCCGAGCCGCTAGCGCTACGCGTCGGGCGTCCCGGCGGCGGTGGCGGCGTCCCGGACTGGCTCGCGCGGGCCGGCGCGGGCGGCGCGCGCGGCCGGCGGGATCCGGCCCGCCGAACGTCACGCCCGGGCCCTCGCCGCCGAACGCCAACCTGCGGCGCGCCCGGCCTCGCGCAGCGCGTCCTCGACCTCGAAGAACTCCTCTTCCTTGAAGTGGAACGATCGACGCGATGACCACGGAGGGAACTGCTTCACGCGCTGGTTGTAGTCGCGCACGTTGGCGTTGTAGAAGCGGCGCGACGTCTGCAGGCGATCCTCCGTGTTGGGCGAGCTCCTGCTGCAGCGCGAGGAAGTTCTGGTTGGCCTTCAGGTCCGGGTAGTTCTCGACGACGGCGAACAGCTGTCGCAGGGCGGCTACGACGAGCGGTCCCTCGGCGGCCGCCTGGGCCGCGGGCGAGCCGGTGGCCGACGCCGCGGCCGCTCGGGCCCGGGTCACGTTCTCGAACACGGTGCGCGTTCGTGCGACGCGTAGCCGCGGACGGACTCGACGAGGTTGGGGATCAGGTCGTACCTGGCGGCGCAGCTCGTGTCGATGTTCGCCCAGGCGTCCTTGATCAGCTGGCGCTGGGAGACGAAGCGGTTGTACGACACGACGCCGAAGATCAGGATCAGCAGGATGATCCCGCCGATGATCGCGATGGCCCAGCCCACGGTCGTTCCTTTCCGCTGAAGAGGTCGACGCGAAGCCTAGCCCGTCAAGGGTTCGGCGGCGACCCGCGTTATCCTCCCCGCCGCTCCGGACGACGCATCGGGTCGCGGCGGGACCGCCTCCCGTCCCGGCCGGGGTCAGCGCCGTCCCGGCGAGGTTCACGAACTCGTGCAGCCAGTCTCGAGCGGTCCCTCGACCCCGACGGACGGCGGGCCGTACACCAGCGCGAGGGATCCGCGGATCTCGAACCCCACGGCTCGTCGAGGTCGCCCACCCAACGGAGCATCTCGGGACCCACGAGCGCGCGCGAACCCTGGATCGGCGCACCGAACCGCGTAGCCGCGCGCGCCGTCGGCCGCGTCCGACGTCGAGCGGCATCGAACGGCGGATCGCCGAGCAGGGTCCCCACACGGCCGCCTCGAGGACCAGCGGCACGGCCGCCGGTGCGATGGGACCGATCGCGCACCCGAAGCGAACCTGCTCTCCGCGCGCGTCGCGCACGCGAGGTCGAAGCGCTTGACCTCGAGCCCCCGCCACGTTCCCCAGCGGACGTCCTCGATCGAGCCCGCCTCGCACCGAGAGAACAGCGCGAACGGATAGCCGGTCAGTCCAGAACGGATCCTCCCGCTCGAGCTTCAGCCCGAGCGCCTCGCTCGCGAACCCTTGCCCTCGTCCTGACCTTGCGCCGGAGCCCGAGGTTCACCGCGGCGATGCCGCCGATGAAGAAGACCAGCACGATCAGCGGCGGCAGGACCTTCGAGGAACAGCGCCGCCGCGATCGCGAGGCCGAACGCCGCGAGCACCCTGAGCCAAGGGTTCATGCGCCACGTATCTGGAACGCGGGGCACGGGACTGAGTCCAAGCGCCTCGATCCGTGCCTGACGGACGGGCGTCGGCCGCCTAGCGCGCCCCCACGCGCCTCGGGTCACGCCGTACATCGCGTAGTCGCGCGGCGGGCCGGCCGCGTCGGGCATGAACCCGTGCAGGATCCCCTCGAAATCGAACCCGAGCACCTCGAGCACCCGGCGCATCGAGACGTTGTCGACGTCGGTGGTCGCCTGCACGCGGATCGCGTCCTCGCGGTCGAACAGGTGGGACGAGAGCAGCGCGACCGTCTCCCTCCCGATCCCCCGGCCGCGGTCGGCCGCGTCCCAGAGCTCGATGCCGAGCTCCCACACGCCGGGCGGCAGCGCGAACCGTGGGCAGCGACCCTGCACGTCGCCGACGAGACGGCCGTCGGCCTCGACCGCCAGCATGATCTCCGACCCGTTCCGCTCGCCCGAACGCTCGAGGCGCTCGCGCCGCTCGCGCAGGGTGTCCGCGGTCGAGCTCGGCCGGCGGGATCGACTGCATCCGCTCGAGGGCGACCGCGACCTCCTCGGGCCGGAAACCGCGCAGGACCACGTGGTCGCCGCGGAGCTCGATCACGCGTGTGTCTTCTTCCTCCCACAGGAACGGACCGAACGCTCCGAGCGGGACGATCTCGGCGCCGAGCGGCGCCGGCGGGATCTGGTCGAGCAGCTCGCGTTCGAGCTCCTCGGTGCGGCGCCGCATCTGGGCGAGCTGCTCCCGCATCTCGATGAACAGCTTCACGCCCGCCAGGCTGATGCCCTCGCGCTGGGTGAGCTCCTGGATCATCTGGATGCGCGCGATGTCGCGCTCGGAGTACCGGCGGTTGTTGCCGGAGGTCCGCTTGGGCGCGAGGAGCCCCTCGCCGTTCGTACATGCGCAGGGTCTGCGGGTGCACGCCCGAGAGCTCGGCCGCCACGCTGATGATGTAGACGGCCCGCTCCTCGGTCCGCTCGCCGCCGCGTTCGGGTGTCGTCGCTCACGACGCGTCCCTCCCTCACGTCTCCACGCCCAGGCGTCGGCGCGGCGACTCCTTCTCGTTCTCGCGGAGCTGCTTGAGCAGGTCCTTCTCGGACCGGGAGAGCTTCCGGGGCACCTCGACGCTGGTCGTCACCAGCAGGTCGCCGTTCCCGCCACGCCTTGGGGGCGCCCTTGCCCCTGAGCCTGAACGTCTTGCCGTTGGGCGTGCCGGCGGGGACCTTCATCGTGACGGGGCCGTTCAGCGTCGGGACGCGGACCTCCGCGCCCAGTGCCGCCTCCGGGTAGGTGACGGGCAGCTCGAGCGGTCAGATCGTGGCCCGCCCGTCCGAAGAGGGCGTGCTGCTGCACGCGGACCCGCACGTAGAGGTCGCCCGGCTGGCCACCTGCCCTCCGGGTTCGCCCCGGCCCGCGAGCTGGATCCGAGCCCCGTCCTGGACGCCGGCAGGGATCTTCACCTGGAACGTCCGCGTGCGACGCCGGCTGCCGCTGCCGCGCGCAGGTCGGGCACGGCGTCTCGACGACGCGGCCCGACACCGTGACAGACCGGGACAGGTCTGGCTCCATCTGGAACGGGCCCTGGTTCACGGCCGACCGCGCCCGAACCCCCACAGCGGGCGCACGTCGTCGGGCTCGTGCCCGGCGCCGCGCCGCTCCCGTGGCAGGTTCTCGCACGGCGCGGGCCCTGGATCCGAACCGGCACCGTGGTCCCGCGCATCGCGTCGTCGAACGAGATCGTCACGGTCGTCTCGAGGTCGGTGCCGCGCGACGCTCGCTGACCGCCGCCTCGGCCCGCCCCGCCGAACAGCCCGCCGAACAGGTCGCCGAGATCGCCCAGGTCCTCGAACCGCACACCGCCCGGGAAGCCGCCGGAGAAGCCGCCGCCCCGCCGGGAACCCGCCGCCGGCGCCGGCTCCCGTACCCGGACGAGGCCATCTCGCGAACCTGGTCGTACTGCTTGCGCTTGTCCTCGTCGCCGAGCACGTCGTGGGCCGCCGAGATCTCCTTGAACCGCTCCTCGGCGTCCTTGTTCCCGGGGTTGGCGTCGGGTGGTACTGCTGCGCGAGCTTGCGGTACGCCTTCTTGATCTCGGCCGCGGTGGCGTTCTTGGCCACGCCGAGCACCTGGTAGTAGTCCTTCTCGAACCACTCCCGACGGACGTCGCCGTTCATCGCAGGTCCCTCGCGCGCTACGCGCGCTCGACGCTGAACGCTCGCGGGACGGATCACGGTGCCCCGCAACCGGTACCCCTGACGGAAGATCTCCGCGACGTGCGGTTCGCCCTCGCCGTCGCCGGTCTGCATCAACGCCTCGTGCTCGTTGGGGTCGAACGCCTTGCCCTCGGCCTCGATCCGCTCGAGCCCCTCGGCCCGAAGGGTCTCGGCGAGCTTGGCGTAGACGAGCTCGACCCCTTGCGGAACGCCTCGAAGTCGGGCTGCCGCTCGGCGGCGATCAGGGCGAGGTCGAACTCGTCCAGGACCTCGAGCAGCCGCTGGACGAACCGCTGGAGCTCGCGTCGACCAGCCGCTCCTGCGAACGGGTCATCCGCTTGCGGTAGTTCTCGAACTCCGCCTGGAGCCGCTGCAGGTGATCGCGGTACTCGGCCGCCTGCGTCCTCGCGCGCGCCAGGTCGTCCGCCTCGTCGGGCGGCGTCGGGTTCGCCCGATGCCAGCCGGGTGGCGTCGTCGCCCGCCGGTTCGCCGTCGCGGAACCGTCGCTTGTCGACGACGCGGACTTCGGCGGGCGCTCGTCGGGCGTGTCGTGGTCGTGATCGGTCACGAGTCCGCCCCACCGCGATCCGGTGAGCTCGGTCATCGCTCTCCCCTTCGTCCACGATCTCGCCCTCGACCACGTCGTTCTCGCCTCGGGCTCGGCGCCGGCGCTCCGCCGGCGCGCGGCGGCCGCGGTCTGCTGGCCTCCGGCGTCTGCTGGTACATCGCCTGCCCGATGCGCTGGAACGTCCGCATCACGGCGTCGGTCCCGGCCTTGATCTTCTCGACGTCCTCACCCCTTGAGGGACTCCTTCAGCTCCTCGTTGAGCTTCTTCAGCTCCTCGCGGTCGGGCTCGGGCACCTTGTCGCCCCACTCTTCGATCGAGCGGTCGACCTGGTACGTGAGCTGGTCGGCCTGGTTGCGCACCTCGGCGGCCTCGCGACGGGAGTGGTCCTCGGCCGCGAACTTCTCGGCGTCCTGGACCATGCGGTCGATGTCGTCCTTGGACAGGGCCGTGCCACCGGTGATCGTCATCGCCTGCTCCCTGCCGGTGGCCAGGTCCTTGGCGGACGACGTTCACGATGCCGTTGGCGTCGATGTCGAACGCGACCTCGACCTGCGGCATCCCACGCGGCGCGGCGGGAGTCCCGATCAGCATGAACTTGCCGAGCGATCGCACGCCCGGCGAGTATGACCGTCTCGGCCTCGCCCTGCAGGACGTGGATCTCGACGTTGCGTCTGGTTGTCGTCGGCGGTCGTGAAGATCTCCGACTTGCGCGTCGGGATCGTCGTGTTGCGCTCGATCAGCCGGGTGAAGATGCCGCCCTTCGTCTCGACGCCGAGCGACAGCGGGCGTCACGTCCAGGAGCAGGATGTCCTTCACGTCGCCCTTGCAGGACGCCGGCCTGGATCGCCGCGCCGACCGCGACGACCTCGTCGGGGTTCACGCCCTTGTGCGGCTCCTTGCCGCCGGTGAGCTCTTGACGAGCTCCTGATCATCGGCATCCGCGTGGAACCGCCGACCAGGATGACGTGGTCGATCCCGCGACGCTCCTTGCCCCAGTCCTTGACCGCCGAGCTCGAACGGGCTCGCGCGTGCGCTCGACCAGGTCCTCGGTCATGCGCTCGAACTCGCGCGCGCGTGAGCTTCATCTCCAGGTGCAGCGGGCCGTCGGCGTCGCCGTGACGAACGGCAGGTTGATCGTGGTCTCGGCTCACCTGCGACAGCTCGATCTTGGCCTTCTCGGCGGCCTCCTTCAGGCGCTGCAGCGCCATCCGGTCGGCCGCCAGGTCGATCGCCGTGGTTGTTCTTGAACTCCTTGACCATCCAGTCGATCACGCGCTGATCCCAGTCGTCGCCGCCCAGCTGCGTGTCGCCGTGGGTGGCCTTGACCTCGAACACGCCCTCGCCGATCTCGAGCAGCGAGACGTCGAACGTCCCGCCGCCGAGGTCGAACACGAGGATCGTCTGGTCGTGCTCGCTTGTCGAGCCCGTACGCGAGCGCCGCGGCGCGTCGGCTCGTTGATGATCCGCAGCACCTCGAGCCCGGCGATCTGGCCGGCCTCCTTGGTGGCCTGGCGCTGCGCGTCGTCGAAGTACGCGCGGCACCGTGACGACGGCCTGAGTGACCGTGTCGCCGAGGTACGCCTCGGCGTCGCGCTTGAGCTTGCCGAGGATCTGCGCGGAGATCTCCTGCGGCGTCCACTTCTTGCCGTCGACGTCGATCGACCACGTCCTTGTCGCCGATGTGCCGCTTGACGGACCGGACCGTTCGGTCGGGGTTCGTGATGGCCTGGCGCTTGGCGACCTCGCCGACCAGCGATCTCGCCGTTCTTGGCGAACCCGACCACCGACGGGGTGGTTCGGGCCCTTCGGCGTTCGGGATGACGACGGGCTCGCCGGCCTCGAGCACCGAGACCACCGAGTTCGTCGTCCCCAGGTCGATCCCCACCGCACGTGCCATCGAGTTCCTCCTTCGCTCGGACGCTCTTCAGTGGCTCTCGAATATAGAACCTTGAGCGCCTTGGTATCAACTTCGTGCCTGCCTAGCGAGCGACTCCGACTCCGCGCACGATCCCGAGTCCGGCTCGTGCGGTCACTCTCTGGCGGACCCGCGGTTCCGAGCGGCGGGCGGGATATGCCCGCCGATGCTCGTGCGTGCCGGCCTCCTCGCCGTGCTCGTGGTGGTCGCCGGGGGCCTGGCCGCCAGGCGAGCCCGGCTGCTCACCCGTCTCGTGCGGCTCGGCCGCCCGGTCCAGCGCGGCGGCGACGTCCCGCGCCGGGTCGCGCGTGAGACGGCGTCGAGGTCCTCGGCCAGCGCAAGCTGTTCCAACGCGCGCTCCCCGGCCTGATGCACGCGCTGATCTTCTGGGGGTTCCTCGATCCTGCTCACCACGATCCTCGAGGTCATGGGCGAGCTGATCGATCCCGACCTTCGAGCTGCCCCCGATCGGCGGCACCGACTGGCTGGGCCTGGTCCAGGACGTGTTCGCGGCCGGCGTCCTGGTCGGGATCGCGATCGCGGTCGGCATCCGCGTTGTTCCAACGCCCCGAGCGCTTCGTCGGCAGCCACCGGTGGGAGGCCTACCGGATCCTCGGCCTCATCTTCTTGATCATCGTCACGCTGTTCCTCGCGCGCGGGGCTCGGATCGCCGCCGGGCTACGCGCCGGACACCTGGTGGACGCCCGTGTCGACGGCCGCGTCGTCCCTGTTCACCTGGATGTCCGAGGGGTGGCAGCGGGCTTCGATGTGGACCTTCCAGTGGGTCCACGTGGCGATCATCCTGGGGTTCCTCGTCTACCTCGGGTACTCCAAGCACCTGCACATCGCCACGAGCGCGATCAACGTCTACTTCGCGAGCACCCGGCCTCGGGGCGCCTGAGCCGCTGCGGATCGATCTCGAGAGCGCCGAGACCGAGGACGTGCATCTGGGCGCGGCCACGATCACGGACCTCACCTGGAAGCAGACGCTCGACCTGTACGCGTGCACCGAGTGCGGGCGCTGCCAGAGCGCGTGCCCGGCATGGAACACGGGCAAGCCGCTCTCGCCCAAGCTCCTCGGTGATGAACCTGCGCGATCACCTGTTCGAGGAGGGCCCGACAGATCCTGGAGGCCAGGGCCGCGGGCACCGAGCTCGAGCCGGTCCCTCGTGCCGGGATCGTCGACGAGGAGGTCCTGTGGGGCTGCACGACGTGCGGCGCCTGCATGCAGGAGTGCCCCGTCGACATCGAGCACGTCGACACGATCGTCGACCTGCGCCGGAACCTGGTGATGGCGGAGTCGCGGTTCCCGACCGAGGCCGGGCGCGATGCTCCGCAACCTCGAGAGCGCCGGCGAACCCGTGGGGCATGCCGCAGGCGCAGCGCGCCGACTGGGCCGAGGGCTCGGACGTCCGGCGTGATCGAGGAGCGGCTCGACGGCCCCCGAGTACCTGTACTGGGTCGGGTGCGCGGGCGCGTTCGACGACCGCGCGACCTCGATCTCGACGGCGGTCGCCAGCTGCTCACAGCGGGCAGGCGTGTCCTTCGCGATCCTCGGGCCCGCGCGAGCTGTGCACCGGCGACCCGGCGCGGCGCATGGGCAACGAGTACCTGTTCCAGACGCTCGCGCGAGCAGAACGTCGCAGACCCTGCAGGGGCCGGGGTCACGAAGGTCATCGCGAACTGCCCGCACTGCTTCAACACGCTCGCGCAACGAGTACCCCGACTACGGCGGGACGCTTCGAGGTGATCCACCACTCGCAGCTGTTCGCGCGGCTGGTGGCGCGACGGCGCGCTCCGGCCCGACCGGCGAGGCGACCGCCACGCTCACGTACCACGACCCGTGCTACCTCGGGCGCCACAACGGCGTCTACCGCGACCCGCGCGCTGCGCTGAGGCGGTGCCCGGCGTTCGGACCGTGGAGATGCCGCGTCACGGCGAGCGCGCGCTGTGCTGCTGCAGCGGGCGGCGCCCGGATGTGGATGGAGGAACGCATCGGCAAGCGGATCAACGCAGGAGCGCGCCGACGAGGCCGCCGCCACGGGCGCCGACACCGTGGGCGTCGCGTGCCCCTACTGCCTGATCATGCTCGACGACGGCGAGCGGGGCCCGTGGGGGAGGCACCGAGGTGCTCGATCTCGCGCAGAGTGCTCGCGCGCTCGATGTCGTCGGCCCGAACCCTGACCGCGCCCGACCCGCCTGAGGCCCCGGCCGGGTACGCTGCGGCGCCTCACGTGCCTGAACAGGCGCGTTCAAGCCGCCGCCCCGAACGACCGAAATGAGAACTAGACCGAACGGACTCCGGCGTCCCCTCGCTTCGGGGTACTGACCGGAGGTGCGCGCGCGACGCAAGCACGGACCAGAGCGGCGGGCACCGCGAGAAGACCATGCGAGAAGACCATGCCAGAAGAACACGAAGGAGAACGGAGGACGGTGGAAGCGGATGACGCTCGGGGGCGAGGCGACGTCCGCCGAGGGCTTCGGACGACCCGACGAGGTGCTCGAGGTCCCCCGGATCTCGACCGCGCCGGTCGAGGGCGACCGGGCTCGTCTCGCGTACGCGATCCACGACGGGCTCACGCAGGTGATCACCGCGTCCGTCGCTGAGCTCGAGTCGCTCGCGCACCGCGTCGAGGTCGCGCCGTCGGAGGCCGTCGAGGCGCTCCGCCGGGCGGTCGACGAGTTGCGCAGGGCGCTTCGACGAGATCCGCGGCGTCCTCGCCAGCCTGACACCGGCCACACCCGGGGCGGCGCAACCGATCGAGGAGTTCCTGCGGAGCGTCCTGGACCGTTGGCAGCTCCCCGCGACGTGGTCGATCGAGGGCGACCTGGCCGAAGTCTCGCCGTCGGTCCTGGAAGCGGCATCCTCGGTGATCCGGGAAGGCATCGCGAACGCCGCCAAGCATGCGGACAGCCGTGAGGTCGCGGTGCGCGTCCTGGCATCGGATCGTTCGGTCGAGGTCAGCGTCGAGGACCACGGCCGCGGCTTCGAGAGCTCGAGCACGAGCCCGTCGCCGGTCACCTGGGCCTGGACATGTTGCGTCGGCGGGTCGCCGACGTCCACGGAACGCCTGACGTCAGATCGGCGCCGGGCAAAGGAACGCGGGTCGTCGCGAGGCTGCCCCGTTACGGACAAGGAGTAAGCCCGTGAAGGTGCTCGTCGTCGACGACCATGCGCTGGTGCGCCGCGGGTTGGGACGTGATCCGCGAGTGCTTCTCCGACGCAGAGGTGATCGAAGCAGGGAGCGCGACCGAGGCGCTGAGCACGTCCACCGGCACGATCGACATCGCGCTGGTCGACGTACGCATGCCCGATGCCGACGGCCTCGAGCGGTGCACGACGTGAAGAGCCGTTGGCCGGATCTGCCCGTGATCATGCTGACGTTCGACCACGCGCACTACGTCCGCCGCGCGCTCGCCGAGGGCGCCGCCGGTACATGCTGAAGGACGCCACGCCTGAGGATCGGAGCAGGCGATCAACGTCGCACTGTCCGGCGGCGGGAACGTGCTGTCTCCGAAGGTGATCCAGAACCTGCTTCGAGTCGATCGAGGGCGGCGTGGCGGGCGACGGGACCCCGTCGGTCCGTACGGCCGGGTCGCTCACCCAGCGCGAGACCGACATCCCCGCGCTCCTGGCCGAGGGACGGAGCAACCGAGACATCTCGCGCGCGCTGTTCCTGTCGGAGAAGACGGTGAAGGCGCACCTGGCCGCGATCTTCCGCAAGCTGAGCGTCACCAACCGCACGCAGGCCGCGATGGCGGCCGTGTCGATGGGCATCGGGCCGGGGCTGCAGCCGGTGGAGGCGCTCGGCCGCACGATCGGATCCGGGCACTAGCGGAACGTCTCGACGGGAGAACGGCGATGCCGACTGATCGGTACCGGCCCCGCACCGGAGCCGGTATACGAGGACGCGCACGAGGATGCTCTGGTACCGCGCCCTCAAGGCCAAGGCGTCGAACTCGCTTCGCGGACCGCAAGGACGACGCGACCGACGCCCCACCGGGCCTACGCCATCGGCGCCCGACCGGAGCCGAGGACGACGCCGGGTCCCGCTAGGTGCTCGCGGTCGCCGAACTCCTCGAAGAAGCGGCTGGCGGTCGGACCTCGCTGGCCCTGATACTTGCTCTTCGGTTCCCTTGGCGCCGTACGGGACCTCGGCGGGCGTGCTCAGCCGGAAGAACGAGATCTGACCGATCTTCATGTCGGGGTAGATCGTGATCGGCAGGTTCGCGACGTTCGACAGCTCGAGCGTGAGGTAGCCGTCCCACCCGGGGTCGACGTAGCCGGCGGTCGGAGTGGATCAGCAGCCCGAGACGGCCCGAGGCTCGACTTGCCTTCCAGACGCGCGACCAGGTCGTCGGGCAGCGCCACGCGCTCGAGTCGTCGAGCCGAGCACGAACTCGCCCGGGTGCAGGATGAACGGCCTCGTCGCCGGCGACCTCGACCAGCTCGGTCAGGTCCGGCATCTCGCTGACGGACGTCGATGTACGGGTACCGCGAGTTGCGCGAAGACGCGGAACTGGCGGTCGACGTGCAGGTCGACGGACGAGGGCTGGACGCATGCGTCGTCGAACGGATCGATCTCGATGCGGCCCGCCGCGAGCTCCTTGCGGATGTCGACGTCGGACAGGATCATCGCGGCCGGATGCTACCCGTTCCCTCGAGGACGCCACCCAGCGAACGAGCGTGTCGACGGCGGCACCCGAATCGATCGACGCGGCCGCGATCGCGAGCCCGTCCTGCAGCGAGCGTCGCCTGCCCGAGACCTCGAGCGCGGCCGCCGCGTTGAGCAGCACGACGTCCCGTCGCGGGCCGGTCTCGCCGCGCAGGATCGCCAGGGCGATCGCCGCCGAGGTTCCGGGTCACCGCCGCGGAGGTCGGCGACCTCGGACCGCGCCAGCCCGAGGTCCGCGGGGTCGAGCACCGACTCGCGGAGCTCGCCGTCCACGACGTCGTACACCAGGGCGGGGCCGGTCGTCGTCAGCTCGTCCAGGCCGTCCAGCGCCCGGAACAGCCTTCGCCCGCGTCCCGCGCCGGGCGAGCACCTCGGCGAGCAGCGGCAGCATGCGTTCGTCCGAGACGCCGACGACCTGCGCGAACGGTCGCGCGGGGTTGGTGAGCGGACCGAGGAAGTTGAACACGGTCGGCACGCGGAGCTCGCGGCGGACCGGGCTGGCGTGACCCATCGCCGGATGGAACACGGGCGCGAAGATGAACGCGATCCCGGCCTCGGCCAGACAGCGTTCGACGCCGGCCGCGTCCAGGTCGATCCGGACGCCGAGCGCCTCGAGCAGGTCGGCCGAGCCGCAGATCGACGAGGCGGCGCGGTTGCCGTGCTTGGCGACGGGGACCCCGCGCCGGCGACGACGATCGCGGCGACCGTCGAGATGTTGAACGTCCCGCTGCGGTCGCCGCCGGTCCCACACGTCGACGACCGGCGCCGGCGGGTCGACCGGGTTCGCGAACCCGAGCATCGTGTCCGCGAGCCCCTCGATCTCCTCCACCGTCTCGCCCTTTGGTCCGCAGCGCCATCAGGAGGCCGCCGACCTGACCGGGGTCGCCTCCCCGACATCACGAGACGCATCGCCTCCGCCGCCTCGTCGCGGTCCAGGGAGGTTCTGGCGGAGAGCTTCGACAGCACGTGCGGCCAGAGGTCGGGATCCGGCTGCGTCATGGGGCATCGGAGGCTAGCAGGGTGGCCTGGAACGCGGTCCGGCGGGCTCGCTAGACTGGGGACTCGCTCGCTCCGGCGAGCGGCGTTCGCGGGCGTGGTTCAATGGTAGAACGCAAGCTTCCCAAGCTTGAAACGGGGGTTCGATTCCCTCGCCCGCTCGGATCGGCTCGACGCCCGTCGTGCAGCGGACGAGGAGCCATCTACGAGCGGGACGTCGAGCTCGGCCGACGTACGCCGAGCACCACCGGCCCCGTCGGGCAGAGCTCGAACAGCGGGCAGTCCTCGCATCGGGGGCGTCCCGCCTTGCAGATCTCGCGACCCAGGTTGATCAGCCCGACGTGCATCGGCGTCTTGAGCTCCTCGGGCACGAGCTCCTCGAGCAACCGCTGGGCGCGTTCGGCCGAGGTCTTCGGCACCAGGCCGAGCCGCGTGGCCACCCGATGCACGTGCGTGTCGACCGGGATCGTCTCGCGGCCGAACGCGAAGGCCATCACGACCGCCGCCGTCTTGGGCCCGACGCCGGGGAGCGACGAGAGGTACTCGGCGATCTCGGCGTCCGAACGCGACGCGAGCCCCGACAAGTCGTAGCGGCGCTCGCGCCGGTGGATCTCGCGCAGGATCGCCTGGATCCGGGCGGCCTTCGTGTTGTTGAGACCGCCCGAGCGGATCGTCTCGGCGAGCTCGGCCGTGGGCGCGCGAACCACCTCGTCCCACGTCGGGTACCGGGCCCGCAAGAGACCGAACGCGCGCTCGGCGTTCAGGTCGCTCGTGTGCTGCGACTGCACCGTGAGGATCAGCTCGTCGAGCGGGTCCGTGGCTCGGGGCGGCGCGAGCTCCCCGTAGTGCCGCTTCCAGCCGGCGGGCGAGCGCCCGGACGCGGCGGCGGTCGACGGTCACGCCACCGCGGTGGCGTGGTTGCGGAACTGCGTCAGGTGCGGGAGGAAGGTGAGCGGAACGGTGTCCGTCGGCCCGTTGCGGTGCTTGGCGACGATCAGGTCGGCCAGCCCTTCTTGGCCGGATCCGCGTCCTCGCGGTGGATGAACATCACGACGTCCGCGTCCTGCTCGATCGCGCCGGACTCGCGCAGGTCCGAGAGCTGCGGACGCTTGTCCTGACGGCGTTCGGGATCGCGGTTCAGCTGGCTGACGGCGATCACCGGGATCTCGAGCTCCTTGGCGAGCATCTTCAGGCCGCGGCTGATCTCGGCGATCTCCTGCTGGCGGTTATCGACCCTGCGCGTGTGGGACATCAGCTGCAGGTAGTCGACGATGATCATGCCCAGACCCTGCCGGCGGGCGGACAGCCGCCGGGCCTTTGCGCGGATGTCCACGAGCGTGACGTTGCCCGAGTCGACGATGAACAGCGGCGCCTCGTGCAGGCTGTCGGCGGCCTGCGCGATCCGCGACCAGTCCTCGGCGCCGACCCGCTTGTTGCGGATGCTGTCCCACGGGACCCGCGCCTCGCCGCACAGCAGGCGCATGCCGATCTCCCACCGCGACATCTCGAGCGAGAACATCGCGACCGGCAGGCCCGCGTCGACCGCGACGTTGCGGGCGACGTTGGTCACGAACGACGATTTGCCCACGCCCGGACGGGCCGCGATCACGATCAGGTTCCCCGCCTGCATCCCCGATAGCAGGGTGTCGACGTCGCGGAACCCGGTCGGCACGCCGGCGAACGCGGACTCCCGGTTCTGGATCCGCTCGAGGTCGGTCATCGCCTCGTCGACGAGCTCGTGCAGCGAGGCGACCTGGTCCTTCTCGCCGTGCCGGGCCACGTCGTAGATCCGTTGCTCGGCCTCGTCGGCGACCCGCTCGGGTTCCTCGGGCGCCGAGTAGGCCATGTCCATGATGTCGGCCGCCGCGCCGATCAGCCGGCGCAGCAGCGAGGTCTCGGCGACGATCCGGGCGTAGGACGCGGCGGACGAGGGCGTCGGGACCCGGTCGACCAGGTCGGAGATCGCGAGGTGCCCGCCCACCTCCTCGAGGGTCCCGCGGCGCTTGAGCTCCTCCACCGCGGTGATCGCGTCGACGGGATCGCCGCGGCCGTAGATCTCGCGCAGGGTGTCGAAGATCTTGGCGTTCGCGCTCCGGTAGAAGTCGGCGGGACGCACGATCTCGATGACGTCGGCGATCGCGTCGGGCGAGAGCATCATCGATCCCAGCACGGATTCCTCGGCCTCGAGGTTCTGCGGGGGACCCGCTCCGTCCCGGCCTTCGGCCTGATCCGCCGGACGTCGTCCGCAGCCCTCACCAACCCTGCTCCCCTCGAACTCCGATGGAACCGGCGGGCAACGCTAGACCCGTGGAGCCTCCGCTCCCAGCGGAAAACCCCTGGGGAAACCCGATCCGCTGGTCGTGCCTGAAGATTCCTTGTCACTGTGCCTTCCACCTGCGCTTCCCCAGGGGAAAACCCTGTGGATAGGTGTGGTATCGCCCCCCGCCGACACCGGGATCACACGGGTGTGATTCTCGCCTCGCCGGGGAGGCAGGCGTCTAGGGGCGGGCTGAGGTCGGGGGTCCTCGACGGGCTGCTCGTCTGCGCCTACGCACGGGCTGCGTGCTCGAAGGCGCGATCGGGCTTCGGCTCCGCTCGACGACGCCCGTCGACGCCCCCTCCCCGCCCGCCATCACGGCCGTCCGGGTCGGTGCGAGCAATCGTCAGGTCAGACGCGGTCTCGGCCGCGAGCGGACTGCGGACCCGGTGAGCCAAGGCCAACGCGGACGTGCTCGCGTGGTTGGCGCGCCTCAGTCGGCGTGGCGGTATCGGCGTGGCTCGGGAGCTGATCCCGAGCGCGGGCTCGGACGGGGCGGGAGGGGTTCGGTCAGGGCGTCGTCGAGCGGAGCCGAAGCCCTACGCACGTCCGCAAAGCACGGATCCCGCGCGTAGGCGCAGACGAGCAGCCTGAGACCGGACCCCGACCTCAGCGCAACCCGCCGAGGTCGGGTGTCCAAACCTCTATCCCTCCGAAGCCGGATCGGCGGCCGTGACCTCCACCGAGATCACCGGATCGACCTCGGCGAACAGGTGCACCTTGACCTCGTGCACGCCGACCGAGCGGATCGGCGTCGTCCATCGTGACGTCGTGCCGGTCCACCGCAACGCCGGTCTGCGGCTTCGATCGCCGTCGGCGACGTCGTTCGGCGTAACGCTGCCGAACAGCCGGCCCTCCTCGCCCGCGTGCGCGGGCACGGTGATCGGCGACGCCATCAGGCGCTGGGCGACCTGCTCGGCGTCGGCCTTGGCCGGCGTTGACCCGGGCGCCGTGGCGCGCTTGAGGCTGTCGACGTGCTTCACGCCGCCCTTGGTCGCCTTGACCGCGAGCCCGCGGGGCATCAGGTAGTTGCGCGCGTAGCCATCGGCGACGTCCACGACGTCCCCGGGGACGCCGAGCTTGTCGACGGGCTTCTGCAGGATGATCTTCATCGCGTCGAGTACGGCAGCAGGGCCATCTCGCGGGCGTTCTTGACCGCGGTGGCGACGTCGCGCTGGTGCTGGGAGCAGTTGCCCGTCACGCGGCGCGCGCGGATCTTGCCGCGTTCGGACACGAACCGCCGCAGCGTCGCGGTGTCCTTGTAGTCGACGTACTCGATCTGGTCCTTGCAGAAGATGCAGATCTTGCGCTTCTGCTTCTTCTGCCAGCCCTTTGTCGTCCTTCTCCCGCTTGGCGGGTCGCCTCTTCGTCTTAGGTGGCATCCAGCGGTGTCTCCTCGTCTGCCGTGGGAGCGCCGACCGTGGCGGGCGTCCAGTCGCTCGAACCTCCCGAGCGGCCCTGACGCTCGATCTTCGCGGTCGCCCAACGCAGGCTCGGACCGAGCTCGTCGGCCTCGATCTCGACCACCGTGCGCTTGTCGCCCTCCTGGGTCTCCCAGGAACGCATCTGCAGCCGGCCGGTCACGACGACGCGCGTGCCTCGGGTGAGGCTCTCGGCCGCGTTCTCGGCCAGGCTCCGCCAGGCGTTGACGGAGAAGTACGACGTCTCGCCGTCCTTCCACTGGCCCGACTCGTCCTTGTAGCGGCGGTTGACCGCCACGCGGAACTTCACGACGGCGGCCCCGTTCGGCGTGTACCGCAGCTCGGGGTCGTCCGTGAGGTTGCCCACGATGGTGACCTGGTTCTCGCTCGCCATCTCCATCACCTTCCGTTCCCGTGACCGCTCCCCGTCGGATGGCGTGCCGGGGAGGGGGAAGTCGCTGTTCGTTACGCGGCCTCGCCGCGAACGACGATCTTGAACCGCAGGACCTCGTCGGCCAGCCGCAGCGTGCGTTCGAGCTCCGTCAGGATCGTCGGGATCCGCCGTGAACTCCGACCACGACGTAGTAGCCCTCGGCCTGCCGTTCGATCTCGAATGCCAGACGCCGCCGGCCCCAGCGATCGACGTTGCCGACCTGGCCACCCGCCTCGCCGACGACGCGGGTGATGCGGTCCAGCGCCCCGGAAACGACCGACTCGTCGGCCTCCGCGGGCAGGATGAGCATGCCTTCGTACTGCCTCAGTTCTCCACCTCCTCTGGTCTGGACGGCCCCACGGGGGAGCAGGATGTGTGGCTGGCGCCCAGTCTAGCGGCTCGCTGGTCGGGCGACCCTAGCACCCGTGGGTGACACGCTGGAACGGCGATCGGGTCGTCGAACCGTGCTCGGGTAGACTCGCTGGGAACGGCTGCCGTGCACTCACGAAGGAGGCGCGAGCGATGAGCATCACGATCCGCGATCTGCAAGCGTGGAAGGCCGAGGGCAGGCGCTTCGCGATGCTCACGGCCTACGACTACCCCACCGCCAAGATCTTCGACGAGGCCGGGATCCCCGTGCTGCTCGTCGGGGACTCGGTCGGCAACACCATCCTGGGCTACGAGAACACGCTGCCCGTCACGATGGAGGAGATGCTGCACCACACGCGCGCGGTCGCGCGCGGCGTCACGAACGCGCTCGTGGTGGGCGACATGCCGTCCCTCCTCGTACCAGGTGAGCGTCGAGGAGGGCGTCCGCAACGCCGGCCGGTTCCTGAAGGAGGGGGCGCCGGTGCCGTCAAGATCGAGGGCGCGCAGGTCGAGCTCGGTGCACACGCTTGTCGATCTCGGGATCCCGGTGATGGCGCACGTGGGCCTCACGCCGCAGTCGGTACACGCGATGGGCGGCTACCGCGTCCAGGGCCGGGGCGAGGAGGCGGCGCGGGTGACCGATCAGGCGCTCGCGCTCGAGAAGGCGGGCGCGTTCGCGATCGTCCTGGAGGCGATGCCGTCCGGAGCTCGGCGCCGAGCTCACCGACGACCCTGCAGATCCCCACGATCGGCATCGGCGCGGGACCGGGCACCGACGCGCAGGTGCTCGTCTCCCCGACCTGCTCGGGCTGTCCGAACGCGTCCCGAAGTTCGCGCGCGCCTACGTCGACCTGCGCGGCCAGATCGGCGAAGGCCGCGACCGAGTTCGCCGCCGACGTCGCCGCCGGGACGTTCCCCGACGAGGACCACTCGTACACGTGACGGGATCCGGTCATCCGACGCGGTTCAGGAACGCGAGCTGTCCGCTCCTTTGAGCAGCCGAGCCGACGTGCTCGTCGTAGTCGCTCCGACGTCGGGTCGGCGAACAGGTGGCCGGAACCGGGGTAGATGAACAGCTCGGCGTCCTCGACCTCCTCTCACCAGGGCCTCGGCCGCGGCCAGATCCTCCTCCGCCCAGGGGTCCTGTTCCATGAAATGGATCTGGACCGGCACAGCCTCGGGCCATGGGCCCTCGAACTCGGAGGGCGGCAGGGCCCCGTGGTACAGGAGCGCCCCTCGCGCGCCGGGTCGCGTCTGCGCGAGCGACTGCGCGGGCATCACGCCGAGGGAGAAGCCCGCGATGACGATGTCCTCGGGCAGCCCTCCGCCGCCTCCGCACCGCGGCGGACGATCTCCCCGAAACCGACCTGCCGCGCATGCGCGACGCCGTCGTCGACCGTCGCGAACGTCTCGCCGCGCCGTAGCAGGTCCGGCGCGTGGACCGTGTGACCGGCCTCCCGCAGCTCCTCGGCGAACGCGAGGAACCCGGGCGTCTGCCCTTGCGCGTGATGGAACAGGAGCACGGTCGTCATCGGCGACCACTCTAGCCAACGACGGTCGGGACGTCCCCCGTGGAACTGCTCCAGAGTCGTCCGGAGTGCGGCGTCCGCGAGCCGACCGGCTCGGAGGATCGGGGAAGGGATGGTCAGGTGGCGGGATCAGTACGCATCAGGAACTGGCATGTGCAGGCCGGCAGCGAGGACGAGTTCATCGCCCGCTGGCAGGCGTTCATCACCGAGCAGCGCCAAGGCGGCCCCGGGATTCGGCTCGGCACGGCTCCTGCGGGACGCCGATGACCCCGGCACTTCCTGTCGTTCTCGGACTGGGCCGACGCCGCGTCGCGGGACGCTGGAAGGCGAGTCCGGAGTTCGAGCGAGGTCTCAGTCGCCCAGCGACGAGTTCGCGGGCGCGGACTCGCGCAGGTCGCGAGCTTCGAATCGAGGGCTCCTGCCCACCACTTCGCGCCGTCCCGGCCTGCGCGGGACCGGGCCTCCGCGGGCTAACCCGGATGGGCTGTCCCGCCCCGTCCGCGGGACCCTCAGGCGCGACGGAGCGTGCCGAAGGTACGGAGACGGCACGAACGGGTGGGCGCCCACGAGGCGTCCCCCACCGGCGGAGCCACATCCTGGATCTGGCCGGACGTGAAGGCGGGGCCGCCACCCCTCGGCGGCCCCGCCGCCCTTCCGGCACCGGGACGCGAGCCGTGAGCGACGCGCCGGTGATAATCAGCCGGATGCCGAACGCCGTCCGACGGATCGGGCTCGGGACCGCCTTCGCGCTGCTCGCGGGCACCCTGCTGCTCGGTCACGCGCTCAAGGCGCCGTGCGCGGCCGGCGATTGGAGCGACAACCGCCAGTACACGCGGCTGTGCTACTCGGACATCGTGCACCAGCTCGCCACCGAGCAGCTGCGCGGGAACCGGCTCCCCTACCTCGACGCCTGCGAAGTCACCACGCCGAATGCGACGGAGTACCCGGTGCTCACGATGTGGACGATGCGGGCGGCGGCGTGGGTCTCGGGCCCGAGCACCACCGGGCTACTTCTACACGAGCGCGATCATGCTCTGGATCGCCGCGTTCGTCATCGCGTTCTGCCTGTACCTGCTCGTCGGCGATCGGGTCCTGTACTTCGTGCTCGCCCCCACGCTCGCGCTCTACGCGACGATGAACTGGGACCTGCTCGCGGTCGCGCTCGCCACGGTCGGCACGCTCGGCGTACCTGCGTCGCAGGGACGGCTGGTCGGGGGTGCTCCTGGGGCCTGGGGGCCGCGGCCAAGGTCTTCCCGATGCTCCTGGTCGTCCCGTTCGTCGCCGGCCGCTTCCGCGGCAGGAGAGCCCGATCGTGGGTTCCGGCTCGCGTGGACCGCCGTCGCGACCTGGGTGGCGGTGAACCTGCCCTTCGCGCTCCTGGCGCCGAAGGGCTGGTGGGAGTTCTTCCGCTACAACACGGCCCGCCTCGCCGACTGGGACAGCCTGTGGTACGCCGCCGTGCGAACGCACCACCGGCCAGACCTGCACGAACACGCGGCTGGTCAACCTGGCGTCCCTGGGGCTGTTCGTCGCGCTGGGTCGCGGTCGTGTGGGTCATCAAGGCGCGGCGCGACCCGGGTTCCCGCGATGGACGCTCGGGTTTCCCGATCCTGGTGCTGTTCCTGCTGACCGAACAAGGTCTACTCGCCGCAGTTCAGCCTGTGGCTGCTCCCGTGGTTCGCGCTCGCCTTCCCGCGGCTGGGGTGGTTCGTGGCGTTCGAGCTCGCGGACGTGGCGGTGTTCGTCACGCGCTTCTCGTGGTTCGGCCGGTACCTCGGCCTGGACGACGGGGCCGCCGGGTTGCCGGTGGGCGTGTTCGAGCTCGCGGTGGCGGTGCGCGCGCTGATCCTGGTGGCGTGCGTGATCGGGTGGATCCGAGGTCCGCGCGCGGGTCCGGCGCCCGCCCCAGACGAGGATCGCCCGCGACCGCGGCAGGTCCTCGCGTGAGCTCCCGCCACGACGCGAGCGAAGCGCCGGGTCCGCCTCCGTCCCCGCCGACCTCGGACGGAGATAATCGGGCGGTGCCTGAACCCACCACCGCCTGCCCGGCCACCGGGACGACCTCCACGCGGACGATCGGGATCGGCGTCGTGTTCCTCCTCGTCGCCGGGACCCTCGCGGTCGGCTTCGCGATCAAGGCACCGTGCGTCCTGCACGCGACTGGAACGACGGCCGTCCGTTCACGCTCGGCTGCTACACCGGATCTGGTCGGTCTGATCCAGAGCGAGCAGCTCGACCGGCGACCGGCTCCCGTACCTGGACCCGTGCCAGGGCGTAGCCGAGGACAGCACCTGCGACGAGTACCCCGTCGTCACGATGTGGACGATGCGTCTGTCGGCGTGGGCGTCGGGGACAGCACCACCCGCTTCTTCTTCGCGAACGCGATCCTGATGTGGATCGCGGCGCTGTGGACCGCGTTACCTCCTGTACATGATGGTCGGCCGGCGCGTCCTGTACTTCGCGCTCGCGCCCACCCTCGCGCTCGCGGCGACGAACAACTCGACCTGCTCGCCGTCGCGATCACGACGGCGGCGACGTTCGCATACCTCCGCAGACGCGACGTCATGGTCCGGGGTGCTGCTCGGGCTCGGCGCGGCGGCCAAGCTCTATCCGGCGCTTGTTCATCGTCCCGTTCGTCGCCGGCCGGTTCCGCGGCAGGGAACCCGACCGGGGGATCCACCTCGCGTGGGCCGCCGCGGCACCTGGATCGCGCTGAACCTCCCGTTCGCGCTGTGGGGGACGACGCGGCTGGATGGAGTTCTTCACAACAACAGCAAGTCGCGCCCGCCGAGCTGGAACAGCCTGTGGAACGCGGCCTGCAAGCTCGCGACCGGCCAGGGGTGCGACGAACACGAGCCTGATCAACATCGCCTCACTCGCGCTGTTCATCGCGATGGGTCGCGGTCGATCTGGATGGTCAAGGCCCGGCGCGATCCCGGCTTCCCGCGGTGGACGCTCGGGTTCCCGATCCTGGTCGTGTTCCTGCTGTCGAACAAGGTGTACTCGCCGCAGTTCAGCCTGTGGCTGCTCCGTGGTTCGCGCTCGCGCTGCCCAACCTGCGGCTGTTCATCGCGTTCGAGGCCATCGGACATGGTGGTGTTCCTGACGCGAGTTCGCGTGGCTCGGCGCGAGCAACGGGGTGCACGGGGGTCTGACGGAGATCCCCACCTCGGTGTTCGAGCTCGCGATCTTGGTGCGTGCCGGGATCCTCGTCCTCTGCGTGATCGACTGGATCCGCCGGCGCGAAGCCGCGTCCCACGGACCCGAACCGCCGCTGCCGATCGCCGACGAGGTGCCCGAGCCCGTCCCGTCGTGACGCTATGACGGACCCAACCCGAGCGTCCCACCTCGGCCGAGCGTCGGTCTCGGACGGGACCCCACGACCGAACGGCCCGCGAGCGCGATCCTGCGAGCCGTCCGCTTCTGCCTCGTCGCGTTCGTCGGCCTCCGCGTCGCGATGTTCGTGATCGGCGTGATCGGCGTCACGCTGTTTCCGCCGCTGCAGCGCGGTCGGGGTGCCGGGGTGGCCTGCGCCCGCGTTCGACCCAGGATGGCACAACGCGCTTCGCGGCGTGGGAGCGGTTCGACGCGCTGTGGTTCCTGCGCATCGCCGAGGGCGGCTACCGGCTCCGAGACGGGAGCGCCGCGTTCTTCCCGCTCTACCCGCTGGCGATCCGCGGGCTCTCGTTCGTCGCTCGGCGGTCACCCCTCGCGGCGGCGACGATCGTGTCGAACGCCGCCTTCTGGGGCGGCCTGGTCGTCACCTACCTCCTGACCACCTCCGAGCTGTCCGAACGCACCGCTCGCACCACGGTGCTGCTGATGTGCGTGTTCCCGACCGCGCACTTCTTCCTGATGCCCTACAGCGAGTCGCTGTTCCTCCTGCTCTCCGTCACGGCGTTCTGGGGAGCCCGCCGTCGGCGATGGTGCGGTCGCGGGCGCCGCCGGGGCGCTGGCGGCGCTCACCCGCAGCATCGGGGTCGTGATCGCGCCGGCGCTCGTGATCGAGGCGCTGCACCAGCGCGTCGAGCGGCGCGGACCGGCGTGGCCCGGTTCCTCGCGGCGGCGGCCACGGGCTGCGGGCTCTTCGCCTACCTCGGCTCCTGGTGGCTCCGGGCGGGCGAGTGGCTGGCCCCGGTGACGTTCCAGGCGAACTGGGAACGCACGTTCTCGTGGCCGTGGGTGACCCTGTGGGACGGGACGGGCGACGCGTTCCGCTACCTCGGCGAGATCAACGGTGGCTACTGGCTGCTCGACTGGCTGATCGTGATCCCGATGCTCGCCGCCTCGGTGTACGCGCTGGTGCGCCTGCGGCCCGCCTACGGCGTCTACCTGTGGAGCGCCCTGCTGATCCCGCTGACCTTCGTCTTCCAGGACCGGCCGCTGATGTCGATGCCCCGGTTCGTCCTGCCCCTGTTCCCGGCCTTCTGGGGGCTGGCGCTCGGGCTCGAGCGGCTCCGGATCCCCGGTCCAGCCGCGCTGGTCGTCTGCGCGTTCGGCCTCGGGATCCTGTCCGTCGCTGACGGTCAACTGGTACTACATCTTCTGACACGTCTTCTGGCGCGTCCCGGCCGTCCATATAGGATGGGCTCGCGCCGTCGAGGTCCCGGAGGGAGAAGCGTGACGATTCGGGTAGCGATCGCGGACGACCACTCGCTCGTTCGCCAGGGGCTCCGCCGGTACCTGGACATGGCCGACGGGATCGAGGTCGTCGGCGAGGCCGCCAACGGGCAGGAGCTCGTCGACCTGGTCATCAAGGAGGAACCGGACATCGCCCTGGTGGACATCCGGATGCCCGAGATGGACGGCCTCGAGGCGGCCCGGAAGATCCGCGAGACCCACCCCAAGACCGGGGTGATCATGCTCACCGCCTACGACGACCGGCAGTTCGTGGTCGAGGCGGTGCGGAGCGGGGCCCGGGGCTACGTCCTGAAGGCCCGCGACGCGGAGCACCTGATCCAGACCGTTCGCCTGGTCGCCGGCGGCAACATGGTGATCGACCCCCAGCTGGTGGTGGCGCTGGCCGAGGAGCTCTCCCAGGCCAAGGAGCGGGACCGCCGGGCCGAGACCCTGACGGCGCGCGAGATCGAGGTCCTGCAGCTGCTCGCGTTCGGGCACACCAACCGCGACATCGCCGAGCGCCTGTACATCTCGCCCGACACCGTGAAGACCCACCTCGAGCACATCTTCGAGAAACTCGGCGCCTCGGACCGCACCGCGGCCGTCGCCGAGGCGCTCCGGCGTCGCCTGATCGAGTAAGCCGTTCCCGTGCCCGGCGGGACGATCCTCCGCGTGGACTAGTCACCACGGGCTACGGCCGTGCCCGCCGGACGGCCTAGGGCCGGTCCACCGGTTGACCCCGGTCGGGTGATGGAGGCGCGAGGCCGCCTGCTTCATCATGGACGCTCGAACGATGTCCACGCAGACACAGCGCAGGGCTCCGTGGTTCGCGCCCTTCGTCCTGCTCGTCGCGGGCGGCGGCGTGGCTTTCGCGTACGCGGTCTCGAGCCGCTCCGGCGCCGCCGCCGAGATCCGGTTCCCGGTCGTCGCGGTCTCCTGCCTGCTGTCGGCGATCGTGATCTTGCTGCGGAGCCGGCATCAGGACGCGTGGCGGAGCGCCCGCTCGCTCGGTCTGGGGATCGCGGCCATCGGAGTCGTCAGCGGCGCGCTCCTGATGACCGACGCGACCGGGCCCGAACCCCCAGGCTCGGGCTGTACGACGTCGGCTTCCTCGCGGTGGGCGTGCTGTTCCTGATCGCCGTGGCGATCGAGTTCCGCGAGCACGTGGCGCGCGAGGACCGTCGCGAGATCGCGGCCGACGTGGCCCTGCTGAGCGCGGCGATCGGCACGATGCTGTTCCTGAACCTTCGGCCCGAGTCGAGCACGGACCCGGCGAGCGCCGCCTCCTCCGCGGAGTTCGCGCTGATCATCGCCTCGGGTGTCTCGGCCTACGGCGCCCTCGCGCTCGCGCGACCCAACGTCGCGCACCTCGGGATGTTCCTGTCCGTCTGCGCGATCTGCGTGGGCGTCTACGAGTTCGCGGAGCTGTGGCTCGACGCGTCGTTCGAGGTCGGCCGACCCGAGGTCGACCTGCCGATCGCATTCGCCGCGCTGTTCCTCGCGGCGCTCGTGAGCGTGATCCCGCGCAAGGTGACCGAACGTCGCAGGACCCTGCCCGGTACGGCCGGGCGATCCTGACGACGCTCTCGGTCGCGGCGACCAGCGCCGCGCTCGCCCTGGTCGCGGTCGACACGCGGAGCTCCACGATCGGAAAGGACCAGGCGTCGCTCCTGATCGGCGTGCTGGCGGCGGCGGTCGCGCTCCGCATCCTGGTGAACCAGGTCCGCGGGACGCAGTCGCAGCGGGCGGTCCACGACGCGCTCGATCAGAAGGAGAGTCGCGCTGCGCGAGACCGACAAGGCGCTGTCACGGCTCCAGCGCGCGAACGAGACCCTGCGCGAGTCCGAGGAACGCCTCCGCACGGTCTTCGAGGCCGCGGTCGACGGCATCGTCGAGCTCGACCCTCGGGACGTGGTCGTGCGCGCCAACGGCGCCTTCTGCAAGATGGTCGAGCTCCCGCAGTCGCTCGTCGAGGGCCAGCCGTGGACCGCGCTCGCGGCCTCGATCCAGGCCGACGACCATTTCGCGTCGCTCCCGGTGACCGGGCAGGGGACGCTCCAGCGCGAGGGTCACGCGATCTACCTCGAGTCGCGGACCTCGGAGATCCCCGGGGACCCGCCCCGGCGGCTGCTGCTGGTCCGTGACGTGACCGCCGCCCGGGTGGCCGACCAGACGATCCGGTCGCTGTTCAAGTTCCTGCAGGACCGAGACGAGGACCGGACGCGGATCATGCGCCGGACCAACGCGGCGATCGAGGGCGAGCGCAACCGCATCGCGCGCGACCTGCACGACGGGCCGGTGCAGGGGGTCTCGGCCGCGTCGCTGTCGCTCGAGGCCGTGCTGCTGATGCTCAAGGCCGGCGAGCTCGACGAGGGGCTCGGCATCCTGTCCAAGGTGCGCCCGAGCTGTCGGAGGAGGCGGACAACCTTCGGCGGCTGATGTCGGGCCTGCGCCCGCCGCTCCTGGAGGAGCGCGGGCTGATCCCGGCGCTCCGGGAGACGGTCGACCGGTTCGGGCGCGATAACCACGTCCACACCGAGTTCTCGGGCCGCGCGAGCGGCGAGATCCCGCAGGACCTGGAGACGCTGGCCTACCGCGTCGTCCAGGAGGCGCTGTCGAACTCGGCCAAGCACGCGCACCCGGTCTCGGTGACGGTAGCGGTGGAGACGACCGGCGGCCAGCTCCGCGTCGAGATCATCGACGACGGCGAGGGCTTCGACGCCGGCAGGGCCCGCGAGTACCTGCAGAGCGGGCGGGTCGGCCTCGCCTCGATGCGCGAACGCGTCGAGCTCGCCAACGGGACGTTCATGGTGCACTCGGCGCCCGGCAGGGGACGACCGTGGTCGCGTCGCTGCCGATGGGCGCGGTCCCGGCGGCGCGGGAGTTCTCGAGCGACGACGAGACGCCGGAACCGGCGAACGACCCGGCCTCCGGAACCAACGGCCGGCGGTCCGCGCTTCAGCTCGAGTCGAGCAGCGCGGGCGTTCGGGCAGCGCCGCCGGCGGGGACGGGCTCGGCGACGGAGAGGGCGACGGGCTCGGCGACGGGCTCGGGCTGGGCGACGGGCTCGGGCTGGGCGACGGGCTCGGGCTCGGGCGACGGGCTGGGCTTCGGGGCGAGGGCGACGGCGTGACCGACGGCGCCGGCGGCGGCGGCGGGGTCGGCGCGCCCAACGTGTAGCCCTCGAACGACGGCGTCGCGAAGTCCTTGATCTGCATGTTCGCGGTCGCCTGCGACATGAAGTCGTGCCAGATCAGCGCCGGGATCGTGCCGCCGAACACCGCGGAGTAGCCCTCGACGTTCTCCAGCGGGATCTCGCCCTGCGGGTACCCCACCCAGACGCAGGTCACGAGCTGCGGCACGTACCCGCAGAACCAGGCGTCGTGGTATTCCTGGGCGGTCCCGGTCTTGCCGGCGGCGGGACGGCCGATGCTCGCCGCGGTGCCGGTGCCGCTCGAGATCACGCCCTGGAGAGCGTACGTCACGAGGTCGGCGTCGTTCTGACGCAGGACCAGCTTGCCGCGACCGCCGATCCGCAGGTCGGTCTTGCCGTCCGCGAGGTCGACCCGCTCGAGCGGCGAGGCCCGGTGCCGCCACCCGCGAGCCGCGAGCGTCGCGTAGGCGTCCGTCATCTCGAGCGGCGTGACCGCCTGCGTCCCGAGCGTGATCGAGCACACGGGCTCGAGCGGCGACCGGATCCCCATGCGGTGGGCCGTCTCCACGATCGCCTCGGGCGTCACGGCGGACGCGACCTGCGCGAAGACCGTGTTCACCGAGAACGCGGTCGCCTGCAGCAGCGTGAAGTCGCCGCTCTCCTCGTCGGCCGCGTTCGAGAGCTCCCAGGGCGCGCCGTCCGTGTAGCACGCGGGGTCCGGGATCGTGATCGAGGCCGGGCCGTGCCAGCGCGTCGTTCAGCGAGTAGCCCTGCTCGATCGCGGTGGCGAGCGTGAACGGCTTGAACGCCGAACCCGCCTGCCGCCCCGAACCGCCGTCGCCGGTCGCGAGGTTCACCTTCGAGACCGCGAAGTTCTTCCCCCGTACATCGCGCGGACGGCCCCGTTGCGAGGGTCGATCGCGACGACCGCCGCCGCGGGATCGCCGGGCGTAGGCAGCCGGTTGGCGACCGCCTCCTCGGCGTAGTGCTGCATCTGCGGATCGAGCGTCGTCGTGACCTGCAGCCCGCCGCCGAACACCTGCCCCTCGCCGTAGCGTCGAGATCAGGTCGCGCCGCGTGTAGTCGAGGAAGTAGCCGAGCTTGCCGGGAAGTTCAGGCCGACCTCGATCGGGTCCACCTTGATCGGCCGGGCCTCGAGCTGGGCCGCGCGCTCGGCGGTGAGGTAGCCCTCGGACGCCATCTGCTCGAGGACGTAGTTCGCGCCGATCCGTCGCCTCCGGCTCGTGCTCGACCGGGTCGTAGAACGAGGGCTCTGACCATGCCGGCGAGCAGCGCCGACTCGAGCGCCGAGAGCTCGGACGCGTCCTTGCTGGAAGAACGCCTGCGCGGCCGCCTGGACGCCGTACGCGCCGCGACCGAAGTAGACCGTGTTCAGGTACTTGGCCAGGATCTCGTCCTTGGTGAACTCGCGCTCGACCTGATCGCGAGCAGGCTCTCGCGCACCTTCTGCCCGAGCGTCCTCGGCGGGACCACGTAGGTCTCGACGCCCGTCTTGGGATCCTCGGAGTACCTGGCCGGCGTAGACGTTCTTGACGAGCTGCTGGGTCAGCGTCGAGCCGCCTTGGACGATCTGGCCGGAGACGAGGTCGGTCCACGCCGCGCGGAAGATCCCGGTGACGTCGATGCCGGGGTGCTCGTAGAACCCCTTGTCCTCGACGGCGATCACCGCGTGCTGGAGCTGCAGCGGCATGTCCGAGAGCGGGATGATCGTCCGGTCCACCGTCGAGTGCAGGGTCGCGATCTGGTTGCCGTCGCGGTCGTAGATGTAGGTGGTCTGCAGCGGCGGGGGCGTCTTGGGGAGCTCGAGCTGCGAGTAGACGTAGAACAGCGTCAGCAACAGGCCGATCACGGCAACGAGGGCACGACGACGAACACCCACCACCAGCGGCGGAGCCAGGCCTTGAAGCCTTTCCGCTTCTTGAGGGGGCGTGCTTACGACCCTTGGGTGCGCGCGCGGGCGCGGTCTTGACCGCCAACTCGTCGTCAAGTGTAGTCACGGGTGCGCCATTTCCCCTACGCGACCTGCGGAAACGTCGTGGAGTTCCCGTGGAGACTGGCGAAGGGGTCCGGATCAGCCGGCGCGGGCCACGAAGGCCTCGTGCAGGTGGTTCCAGTGGCACTCGGTGCAGACCTCGACCACGTAGCACCAGGAGCCGGGCCGGTCCGCGGCCATGTCGAGCCCGACGTCGAGCGGCCACACGCGCCCGTTGTCGTGCTTGAGCCCGTCCCCGTAGACGTAGGTCACGAGCTTGAGCCTGGCGTCGTGGCAGACCGGGCACTCCCGGCGGGTCTGCTCCCCCACGTGCTCGGCGGCGCGCATCAGCTCGGGGTGGGCGTCGCAGATGTCGGTCCACGAGGCGAGGCCCGTGCGGACCTGGTTGATCAGCGCGCGCTTGGCGAGCGAGTAGTCCACCGTCGCCAGCAGGTGGCGGCGGCCTCGCTTGACCGGGAGCCGTTGTCGCATGGCAGCCATGGTCGAGGCATCGTACACCCGGCTCCCGACGAGGGCGGGTTCGATCGCTCGGGACGTTCAGGGGACGGGGAGGTCGACCTGGGCACGCGCCTCGGCCCGCACCGTTCGGTCCCCGCGACGAGGAACAGGTCGCCCACCGGTAGCCGAACGGTCACGGTCGCCTCGAACGTTCCTCGGTCGCACCCGCAGGTCTCGAGCGCGGCGCCGTTCCGGGCGGCGTACTCGGCCGGCGAGCTCCGCCGGTTCGGGGCCCGGCTCGTCGATCGCGAGCGCCTGTGCCGCCGCGAGCGCCGCCGCGTCGGCGGCCGTCTGCGCTCGCGACGCCGCGTGGAGCACCCGGGCGACGTCCGAGGCGCCCATCGCGAGCACCACCAGGGCCGCCATGACCGCGGCGCTCAACACGGTGATCGAACCCCGCTCGGCCTCGCTGCCGGGCGTTGCGGCGACGCGCGCGAGCATCCTCGGCGTCGCCTCGGGACCGGTCGGTCGATCACGCGAACTCCTGACGCATCGTCGCGCTCGCTCGGAGCGAGACGGACTCGGGGAGCAGCCACCCCGCCAGCAACGACGCGACCGGCGCGTCGTAGCGTCACCTCGACCGTCACCGGCGCACCACGGGCTCCGCTCCACGTCGCGTCCACGTCGATGCGTGCGGGATCCAGACCGACGGCGGCGGTCCGGACCGCGTCCTCGACCGCATCGCTCGACCCTGGACGGCGGCCTCGCGCGCGCCCGCGCGCGAGGCCTGCGTCAGCACGAGGGAGTCGCGGGCGATGACCCCGACCTGCACGAGCGCCAGCAGCAGGAGCAGCAGGATCGGCAACAGCAGGGCGAACTCGACGGCCGCGGAACCGCGTTCGTGCGCGCGATCAGCCGGCACTGCCGGCAACCTGATCGATGATGGAGTCGAAGAACGCCGGCAGCTTGCCCGACGATCGCGCCCACGCGATCAACACCACGGCGACGGCGGCGGCCGCGAGGATCACGAGCGCGTACTCGGCCGTCGTCTGCCCCGCCTCCTCGGAGATCCGGTGGCGCGCGCTCGCACGTAGCGGGCACGGACGTACCAGGACAAGAGCATCCGGTTCACCTCCTCTCAGGCGATCGATCGAACGGTGGTCAGCAGGACCGGGACCACCGTCAGGAGGAGGAAGGCGGGGAGGACGAGGAACACGAGCGGGAAGAGCATCTTGACCGGCGCGGTCCGAGCGCGTTGAGCGGCGGCGGCGCGTCGAACCTCGCGAACGTCGGAGGCGAGATGCTCGATCTCCTCGGCGAGCGACGACCCGAGGGGAGTCGGTCCGCGCCAGCGCGCCGAGCAGCCGCTGGAGGTCCGGGAGCGCCAGGCGATCGCCCACGACGATCAGCTCGTCGCGCCATCGACCGCCCAGGTCGCTCGCATCGAGCACCGACCGGAGCTCGTCCGCGAGCGGGCCGCGTGGCGGCCTCGACCGCGCGTCGGAACGCGAGCTGGGGCGGGAGGCCGGCCGACGTCGCGACCGCCAACAGGTCCAGGAGCACCGGGATCTCGCGATCGGCGGCCGCCGACGTTCGGCGGGCCAGCCGAGCGAGCACCAGATCGGGGACGCGCCAGGCGACCGCGGCGGCCGGGGCGCCCAGGACCGGCCCGACGATCGCCGAACCCGCGAGCATCGCGCGCGGCGGCGAGGAGCGCCTTCGACGCGACGACCTCTCGCTCGCTCCTGCTCCGCGCCGCTCCGGTCCAGACGTGTCGTCGTCGTCCGCGAGAGGCGGATCTCCTCCGCAGGATCGGCCAGCCGCCGACGACCTCGAGCACGTTCCGGATCGCGATCGTCCGGCGTCGGACGATCGCGCTCGACGCCAGCGGATCGGATACCGCCGGCCCGGACCGAACGCCCCGACCGCGAACGCGGCCCCGAGGCCCGCCTGGATCGCCACCAGCGTCGCGCGTCACGGCTCGACCCGAAGGAGGTGTCGGATCCAGACGTACGCCGCCCCTGCAGGGCGAAACCGACACGCGATCGCCGCGACCCCGCCGGCGTCTCGTAGGCGGCCTCGCAGATCTCGACGGGCGATCACCGACAGGAACAGGAAGAACCCGATCGGGAGCAGGCCGAGGATCGTGGCGGACAACCGCGCCTGCGCCGTGAGCGACTCGAGCTCGCGGGACGACGCCCGGCGATCTCGGAGCGTCCCGGCGAGGTTCTCCAGGCTCACGGCCAGCGAGCCGCCCGTCCGCCGATGGAGCTTGAGCACGCCGGCGACGAGCCGGGCGTCCGGACCCCCACGTCGCGGGCCCAGCCGTCGATCGACTCGTCCATCGGATCGCCGAGGCCGGTGCGATCGGCGAGCCGGCGGAACGTCGAGCCGAGGAGCGGATCGAGTTCGGTCGCGGCCAGCCCGATCGCCTGGTGCAGCGAACGACCCGAGCGCATCGCGGAGGCGATCAGCGAGACCGCCTCGGCGAGACGTTCCTGCGTCGCTCGCTCCGCGGCGACGGTTGCGACGCCGAGCGACCATCGTCGGCGCCGCCAGCACGACCAGGGTCGCCGCGATCGAACCGGCGAGCCCGGCGAGCCGGCCGCCGAGGAACCATGCCGCGACGGCGCCCACCGCGACGAGGACGTTCCTCGGCGGCCGGAACGTCGGCGTCGGCGATCCGTCCGTCGACACGAGCCCGGCGAGCAGCCGCCTCGAGCGTTCGGTCACCGTCAGCGCGCGCGAGCAGCGTCGTCGAAAGGACGACCAGCCCGGCGACCGCGACCGCCGCGATCACGAGGGTTCCCACGCATCGATGCCGGCCTCGAACAGCCTCGGGTCGACGTCCTGGTCGCGTTCGGCGAGGGAGGCGACCACCCTCGGTGCGATCCCCGTGCAGACGAAGGCGCCCTCGCGCCCGATCCGAGGGCGGAAGCCGAAGATCTCGACGACCACCGGTTCCCCCGCCCCGTCGAGCTCGTCGACCGCCGCGACCTGGAACACGACGCGTCGGCCGTCACGCAGACGCGCGGTGTGCACGACGACGTCGATCGCCGATGCGACCTGCGCCCGCACGTGGGCGACGGGGAGGTCGACGTCGGACATCAGCGCCATCGTCTCGAGCCGCCAGAGGGCGTGACGCGCGGAGTTCGCGTGCGCCGTCGAGAGCGACCCGTCGTGCCCGGTGTTCATGGCCTGGAGCATGTCGAGCGCCTCGCCGCCGCGGACCTCTCCGACGACGATGCGATCGGGCCGCATCCGGAGCGCGTTCCGCACCAGGGTCCCGGACCGTGACCTCGCCGCGACCCTCGACCGTCGCCGGCCGGGACTCGAGGCCGATCACATGGGGTTGCGCGAGTCGGAGCTCGGCGGCGTCCTCGATCGTGATCAGCCGTTCCTCCGGCGGGACGAAGGAGGACAGGACGCCCAACAGCGTCGTCTTCCCCGAACTGGTCCCGCCCGAGATCACGATGTTCATGCGTCCCTGAACGCATGCCGCGAGGAACCCGAGCATCCGCGGTCCGATCGTCCGGTGCTCGAGCAGGTCACTCCGGGCCGAGGGGGACGGACGAGAACTTGCGCACGTTCACGACAGGACCGCAGAGCGAAAGAGGCGGCACGATCGCGTGCACCCGAGAGCCGTCCGGAAGTCGCGCGTCCACCCAAGGTGACGTTGCGTCGACCCGGAGACCCAGGGTGCCACGATCCGTTCGATCACGTGGAGGACCGCCTCCTCCCCTCAAACAGACGGTCCGCCACCCTCTCGATCCGCCCCTTCCGCTCCACGTAGACGTCGTCGGGTCCGTTCACCATCACCTCGGTGACCTCGGGGTCCTTGAGCAGGAACTCGATCGGACCCATCCCGACGACCGCATCCGAAACCGCGTTCACCACGTCCGCGAGCGCGTTCTGCGGCAGCATGTGGCCCTGCTCCCGCAGCAGCGACAGCGCCTCCTCCCGCACCCGCAACCGGCGCTCGGCGCGGGGCATCGCGTCGAGCTGCCGTGCATCCACCCGGCCGATCAGCCGCTCGTGCAGGCTGCGCCGGACGTCCACGAGCGCATCCGTCGGCTTCACGACGCCTCCTGCGCCCGTCGGGCCAGCCCGTCGAGCGCGCGCCCGATCCGCCCGCGCATCGGCACCAGACGGCCGTGATCCTGGTGCTCGACCGACCGCGCGATCGGAGGGGATCACGGCGATCGGGGGCTGCCCGAAGACGCGTTCGACGTCGCCGGGCGTGATCTCGGATCGTCCGGCTCGGTTCACGACGAACGAGCAGCGCCCCTCGAGCGCCGCGACCTCGATCGCACCGCTTGGCGTCCCGGAACGAGAGCACATCGAGCCCGAGCACGACGAGCACGCGGTCCGCGACCTCGAGCCCGGCCAGCGCGATCTCGTCGAGCGCGCGCGGGACGTGCAGGACGACGACGTCGCACGATCGCCGCGCGGCGCCGAGATCGCGGCGCGGTACGTCGGGGCCCCGGTGCTCGGGAACCGCTGCCCGTGCGCGGGCGCGAGGAGCGCGGCGAACCCGGCCGGATGCCGCCAGGCGAGCTCGTCGACGTGCTGGGACGCCACCTCGTCGCCCAGCGGGACCAGGTCGGCGATCGTCCTCGGCTCCTCGTCGGCGGGAACGCCGATCGCGGCCGAGGCATCCGCGAAGACCACGTCGAGATCGACCAGGAGGCAGCGCCGATCGCGCTTGGCGAACGCGGCCGCGAGGTGCGTGGCCACGAACGTCGCGCCGGCACTCCTCGCGCCGCGTAGACGGCGAGTACCGGCGCTCGCTCGCCGCTCGACTCATCCGGCTTGGATCCGACGCGCGCCGCGGCGAGCGCGAGCTCCTCGCGCTCGGCGGGCCAGAGGAAGAACCCGGTGGCTCCGCCCGCGGATGGCGCGGCGCAGAGCGCCCACCGATTGGCTCGTGTCGACGGCGAGCAGCGTGCTGCCGTTCAGCGACCCGCGCGAGGGACGAGCGAAGGTGCGGCGACCACCGCATCGGGCTCGAGCTGCCGAACGGCCTCCGCGAGCCTGCGCGGCGTCCACTGGCGGTCCCGACGACGCGAGCACGACCCGTCCGATCGAGGGAAGTGCATGACCTCCTCGGCGACGTCCGGCGTCTCGAGCGCGAGCACGATCCGCGCGACCTCCTCCATCTCCGCTCCACGTCCAGGGGGAACGAGCCGACCAACGAGAGGGGAGATCCGTTTCCGGGGAGTGGCGGCGAACCGCGTGCGCGAACAGTACGCGCTCGCGCGAGCACCGGACAATCGCCAGGGCAACCGATTCGGCGTTCTTGTCGGGCGAGGGTGGCTACGGAGATCTCGGTCGACGACGTCGCACGAATCGCCCGCGCGCCGCCGAGATCGCCGGCGCGGTAGGCCGGGGCGCCGGTGCCGCGGGAACCGTTGCCCGGTCAGCGGGCGCGAGGAGGGCGGCGAGACCCGGCCCGGATGCGGCCGAGGCGAGGCTCCCTGGACGTGCTGGGACGCCACCTCGTCGCCGGAGCGGGACCAGGTCGGCGATGCGTCCTCGTCTCCTCGTCAGCGGGGACGCCGATCGCGCGGCCGAGCGCATCCGGCGAAGACCAGCGTCGAGATCGACCAGGGATGGCAGCGCCGATCGCGCTTGGCGAACGCGGCCGCGAGGTGCGTGGCTGCACGAACGTCGCGCCGGCGCTTCTCGCGCCGCGTAGATCGGCGAGTACCGGCGCCTGCTCGCCGCTCGTGCTCCATCGCGGCTTGGATCCGACGCGGACCGCGGCGAGCTGCGAGCTCCCTCGCGCTCGGCGGGCCAGAGAATGAACCCGGTGGCTCCGCCGTGCGGATCGGCGCGTGGCGGCAGAGCGCCTCACCGATTGGCTCGCGTGTCGACGGCGAGCAGCGTGCTGCCGTTCAGCGACCCGCGCGAGGGAACGAGCGAAGGGTGCTGGCGACCACCGCATCGGCTCGAGCTGCCGGACGGCCTCCGCGAGCTAGCTGCGCGGCGTCCAGCACGGCGGTACCCGACCCGACGCGGCTACGACCAGTGTCGCGATCGGAGGAAGTGCATCAGACTTCCTCGCGCAACGTCCGGCGTCTCCAGAGCGCGCAGCACGATCCGCGCGACCTCCTCCATCTCCGCTCCACGTCCAGGGGGAAGCCGACCGCCAACGAGAGAGGAGATCCGTGTTCCGGGGAGTGGCGGCGAACCGCGTGCGAGAGCGGTACGCGCGCGTCTGGCAGGGCCGGGACCACTGTCACCAGACGGACCGATTCCGCGCGTTCTTGCCGAGGCGAGGGTGGCTACGTAGATCCCACGGTCAGCCGTTCAGACCATCTTGTCGATCCTCGGAGGGATGCGCGAACGCATGACGTTGCGAGCCAAGAGCGTGTGCCTAGGTTCGGACGGAAGGGTCGATCCGCGATTCGGTCGTGACAGACAGCGCCGAGGAGGTGACCCGGAGAGGGACCGAACTGAGGCGGATCACCAGCTTCTCGGATTCCATGGCAGTCGGCAGGTCTTCGAGGGAGTATCGACGGCGATCGGAGGGATGATGCGCGAAGAAGAGGATGTCGGCCTGTTGGTGGGGGCGGTAGCGCTGTTGTGGTCACTGGCCCTCACCCCGGTGAGGCAACGCGACCACGGCGGCGGTGCCACCGCCGGCCGGCACCAACACGCAAGCCGGCGAGATAGCCGCCTGTGCAGCGCTCCGCACAGCGTTCCAGCCACACCTTCCCTCCTGACCCGCTGGGCCCCGTGCCAGTGGGACATGCGAGCGATCGGTGCCACCTCTGCCGGTTCGTATGCGGTGAACCTCGGGCGCGGGCGCGCATCGGTGACATGGACACGGGCATCGACCTCACGAACCACCGACATCATGCCGAACGTCGATGTCGCCGCGTCGTGCGTGTTCATCTACGCCGACACGCCGACGTCGATCCCGGCCGAGCAGGTCACGCGCGGGGACTGCTCGAACAAGGCCGCCCTCCAGGACCTCGCCGGGCACGGCACGCACACCGCGGGCACGATCGCCGCGCCGATCAACGGCATCGGGATCGTCGGGCGTCGCCCCGAGGCCACGATCGTCGTGCTCAAGGCCGGAACGGCCAATGGGCTACTTCTTCACGCAGTCGGTCGTCGACGCGCTCAGGTACGCGGGTGACCAGCACCTCGACGTCGTGAACATGAGCTTCTTCGCCGATCCGTGGCTGTTCAACTGCCGCAACGACAAGGAGCAGAAGGCGATCATCGCAGGCCATCTCGCCGGCCGCACGCTACGCGCAGCAGCAGCGGGCGTCGTGCTGGTCGCGGCCGCCGGCAACGAGGGCATCGACCTGAACCACCCGATCCACGGACGAGATCAGCCCGGACTTCCCGCCGGGTGCGGCGACCACGCGACCGGTCAACAACAACTGCGTGGTCCTGCCGACCGAGATCCCGGGTGTGGTGGTCGTCACGGCGACGGGAGCCGAGAACCTGCTGTCGTGGTACTCGACGTACGGCAACATCACCGACGTCACCGCGCCCGGCGGCTCGCGGTTCCAGACCCCACGTTCGATCCCGAACCGCGGACGGGTCCTGCGCGCCGTACTCCTCGACGGCGGGCGACCTCGACCTCGAGGCGGCACTGGGACGGCTCGTCGTGGACGCCAGGCGGCAACTTCTACGCGTGGCTGAACGGGACGTCGATGGCGGCGCCGCACGCGGCCGGCGTTGTCGCGCTCATCCGCTCCGCGTTTCCCGACATGCCAGAGGTGCCGTGGTGGCGATGCTGCGCAGCACCGGCGACCGGTATGCCCCGCCCCGCTGAGCTCGATCCGGGCGTCGAGTTCTTCGGCGCTCCCGAACAGTTCTGCTCGGGGGCATCGGCAGCAACAACTTCTACGGTCAAGGGCTCGTGAACGCACTGGCAGCCAGCCAGGTAGTCACGCACCTTCGCCCGTGATCGCCGCGGCCCGGCTCTCGGGGCCGGGTCGCGGCCGCGGGCTTCATCGGCACGCCGAACGCAGGTCGCACGGCCGGCGCGGGAATCGACGTCTCGACGGCCACGGGCCTGAACGCGCGGCGCGATCAACCGCTCGATGACTGAGTCGACACGCACCACCAGCGTCGAGGTGCTCGATCGGGCTGACGCTGACCGCCCGCGAGTGCGGCCAGGTCGGCCCACTGATCGGGAGGTGGGTCGTGACGTCGGGGTCGTTCACGGTGACGATCGACGCGAAGCCGGAGGTCGTGGCCGTGGGTCGCCGATCTTCCAAGCACGCCGACTGGTCGCCCAAGCCCTACCGGATCGAGTGGCTCGAGGGCGAGCCGAACGCGGTCGGGAGCCGGTTCCATTCGGCGGGGTGATCCCGGGCGACAAGCACCACGAGAACGAGGGCCAGATCACCGAGAACCAGCCGACGACGCGGTTCGCGTTCCGCTCGAGCGACCCCAGTGGCGAGTACGCGCACACCTACACGCTGACGCCGAACGGCGACGGGACCGACGTGACCCACGAGGTCGAGTTCGTCAAGATGCGCGGCATCGCCGCGGTGCTGCTCCCGCCGGTCTTCGCGCTTGTCGGGCAAGCCCCAGGGCCGCAAGCGGATGGAGGTCCTGAAGCACGAAGGTCGAGGGGCTCGTCCTAGCCGATCCGCCGCCCGAATCGGTGGACGAGGGGTACCTTGGCACGATGCGCGCGCTCGAGCGGTTTCCGAACGGTCGCCATCGTGCTCGTCGCCTTCGCCCTCGGCGATCCCCGGCGTGACGGCGTCGTCGGCATCGTCGATCGCGTGACTCCGGACGATCCAGGCCCGCCTGCACGATCAGTGGAACGAGCGGCGAGGACCATCTCCGCGGCACGTCGGGCCGGACGTGATCTGCGGCAGGGGTGGTCCGGACTTCATCGACGGGAAGCGAGGCGGGGACCTCATCTTCGGCGGCGCCGGTCAGGACCTGGTGACCGGAGGGATCGGAGCCGACACGTTCCGAGGCGCAGACCGGCCGGGACATCCTCTACGGCGATGAGGGACGCGACGAGCTGTTCGGGGGTCGCGCTCGAGACGACGCCAGGGGCGGCCCCGGCCGGGACCGCATCCTCGGAGGCGTCGGCAGCGACTTCTGCCTGCAACGCGATCGACGGCCACTTCGGAGACCGGTGCTCGGAGGATCCCGGTTCGACATCGGCGACATGGACGCCGGCGACCACCCTCGACCTCGGTCGAGCGCAGTCACCGACAACGGGTGCTTCGGCGGGTGAGCCCGAACGGTCAGAACGCCGCCCCGACGAGGAGGAGCCCGTGACCGGGATCGAGATCCGCAGGTTCGAGCAGGCCGACGAGACGCGGACGTTCGAGCACGGTTCGTTCGAGCTCGTGACGATCGGGGGCGTCACGATCGGGCAGGGCGAGCTACGAGCCCGGCTGGGTGTGGTCCGAGCACGTCGGCAAGCCCGCCGGAGAGGCGCTGTGCCAGGTCGGAGCACGTCGGGCTCGTCGTGTCGGGACGCGCCGCGGTGAAGATGGCCGATCGGGACCGAGGGCGAGCTCACCCCGGGCGACCTGTTCTCGATCGGACCGGGTCACGACTCGTGGGTGATCGGCGACGAGCCCTACGTGTCGCTGCACCTGCTGGGCGCGAGCGAGTACGCGCGGCGCTAACCAGCCATCGGTTCCGAAGCCTCAGGCCTCCGAGGGATGTCGCCACACCTGGGGGTCCACCGCGATCGATCCAGCGGGTTCAGTGATCGGCCTCTCCGAGTGGCGCGAGCGCCGCGAGCACGACCCGATGACCTCGTCTCGACCGCGCGATCGCGCGCCTGAAGGCCTGCTGCGCCGCAGCGGCTCCGGCCGCCTCGCCGCTCGGGTCGAATCCGAGCTCCTCGCGATCAGCCGGCGCCGTCTCGGCCGGCGCTACGAGGACGCACGCCGCCGAGCGCGCCGAACGCCTGGCCGAGCGTCTGAACACCCTCCGCGCGCCGCTCCAGCTAGGCACGCCTCCTGCCCGACTTCGGGCACCCTCGGAACCTCCGGCCCGGATGCGGTCAGCAAGGCGGACCGGAAGCTTCCGGGAGGGAGAAGCGCCCCGGCGCACGCTCGCGCCCCAACCCGCCTGGGCGTGCCGGCGCGGGGCTACGCTGGGTGGCCGGCCACGAGGAACAGGCGAACCGGAAGGGACGGGGTGAACGATCGGACCCACGGACCTCACGCGGGCTCGCGAGGGGCGACCTCGGCGCGTTCGAGGACCTCGTGCGCCAGTACCAGGGCGACGTCTGGCGCTTCGCGTACCACTTCACGCGCGACCGGTCGCTGGCCGACGACGCGTCACGCAGGAGGCGTTCCTGCGTGCGTTCCGGTTCCTCTGCGCGGGTTCCGAGGGGGACCCAAGTTCACGAGCTGGCTCTTCCGGATCGCGCGCAACTGCGCGATGGATCAGATCAAGGCGCGCAACGTCTACGTCGAACGCGTCACCCCCGATCGCCGCGACGCACGGCCGACCCGCAGGCGCGCGTGGAGCTGCACGCCGCGCTCGATGCGGTCTCGGCCGAGCACCGCGAGCCGTTCCTGCTCGTCGAGGTGTTCGGGCTGTCGTACCAGGAGACGGCCGACGTGCTCGGCGTGCGTGTGGGGACGATCAAGAGCCGTATGCACCGGGCGCGCCGAGCGGATGATGGACGCGCTCGAGGTCGAGGAGGAGGCCCGGTGAACCACGATCAGGCCGAACGCCTCCTGTCCGCGCGCATCGACGGCGAGCGACTGTCCGCGCGCGCGACCGAGTCGCTCGACCAGCACCTGGAGACCTGCGCCGAGTGCCGCGCGTTCGAACGCGGCGCCTACCGGTTGCGCGAGGCCGTGCGGTTCGAGGTGGCGCCCGCCGTCCCCGACCTGGTCGACGAGGTCATGAGCGCCGTCGGCGCGCGAGACCGAACGGCCGCGCTTCGCGGCTGCGGGTGGTTCGGCCGCAGAGCGTCGCCCCGCCGCTCGATCCTGCCGCAGGCTCGCCCCCGCCGCCGCGGCGCTCGTCGTCAGGGCGCGCTGATCGGCAGCCTGGTGGTCGGGGGCCCTGGCAACGGCCCGAGAGCCGGCTCGGCGCTTCGCTGCCACCGACGTCGTCGAGGGGATCTCGGCCGCCGGCGCGATCTCGACGCGTACCAGGCCTCGTTCGCGATCGACGAGCGGCCACCTCTCCCCGACGCGCCCGAACGCCACCTCGACGATGCGCGTGTGGTTCGAGGCGCCCGAACGCTTCCGCGCCTCGACGTCGTCGACCACACCGACTACCCGGACGGCTGACCACGCCGACCGATCGCTGAAGCTCGTCGGACGGCTCGACCTCGTACGCGCGCGGGACTGGCGCCGTGCCCGACGGCGACCTGTCCGCAGCGCGAGTCCGTCGTGCGCAACCGGCTTGCCGTTCCTCGACCGCCGCGGCGGCGGCCCCGACTGACCTGGTGCTGCCGATCTCGACGCTTGGCCGACGCCGACCGGCTCACGGTCCTCGGACGCGGAACGGTGCTCGGCCGGCCTGGCCGTTCGGGTCGAGGTGCCGTTCGAACGCGCGGAGCCGCTGTTCCCGTTCCTGTCGATCGGCGGCGACTGGCGGCCGTTCTTCCCGAACGACCGCGTCCGCATCTGGCTCTCCGACGAGCGCAACTGGTTCCCGCTGCGCTGGAACGTCTACCCGGCGACGGGCGACGAGCGCGACGCCTGGGCGCTTGCGGTTCGGCCTTCCCGACGAGCCCTCGTTGCGTTCGGTCTTCTCGGTGAGGGCGCTCCACGTGAGCCCTCGACACGCCGGACGCGAGCGTAGTTCGACATCCCCGCGACGGGATCCTGCGCAGGATCAGGGCGCTTCGCGCGGTCGAGCTGAGCGACGTGCGTCGGGAGACCGGGTTCGAGCCGGTGGCGCCCGAGCACGGTCGGCGGGCCTGACCGGCTACCGCGTGGTCCTGCCGCGGGACGACGCCGGCGAGACGCTCGTCGTCGTACGCGGACGGCCTCGCGTTCCTCAACCTCGGGCGAGACGCGTTCGTGGAACGGTGACGCGCCGTTCGGCCCGGTCGGCGTGCAGGCCGAGGAGGTCCCGCTCACCGGTGGCGGGCGTCGCGTACTACGAGCCGGCCTCGCGGGACCACGCGCCGTCGCATCGCGATCCACGCGGCCGGGACCGACCTGTACCTCGAGTCCAACCTGCCGCGCTCGCGAGCTGCTCGCGGCCGCGCCGCGGCGCTCCCGGTGCAGGGTCTCCCGATGCCCGCCGCGTGGACGCACCGCCGGGTCGGGCGCGGCGACGGCCGTAGCGGGTCTCGCTCGAGACCGCTCGGGCGTCCGTCCCGTTCCTGATCGAGCTCCCGAGCGAGCTGCCCGCCGGGTTCGGGCTCCGCGAGCGTGGAGCTGGTGGACGCCGGGTACGGTGCCGGGGTGACGCTGTACCTGAGGGACCAGACGCCGACGCCGGCATCGGCACGATCCGGCTGCACCTCGAGGCCGCGAGCGTGCCTGCCGCCGGCGACCTCGGCCGACCAGTCGGCGGTGGACGTCGGCGGCTGCCGGGGCGGTTCACCCCCGACCGTTCGCAGCTCGGAATGGATCGACGGGTGGCCTGTACCGATCGCTCGACGCGCCTGGGCTCGCGCTCGACGAGCTCCTCGCGATCGCGACCTCGATCGGCGGGGACGGGCCAGACGGATGAGCTGCAGGATGAGCCGCCGCCGTACCGCGGGGATCGCGGCGGGCGTCGCGATGGGCTTCGCGCTCGGCGCCACGCTCACGCTCGCGATCCAGGGGTGGGCGAACCTGCCTGACCCCGGCCCGTCGGCCGAACCACCCGCCGTCCCCACGACCGAACCCCAGCCGCCCGAGGCGCTTCCTGGTCTGGACCTCCGGCGGCATGCCCGACGGGTTCCGAGCCGCCGTCGGGCGCCTCGACGGGATCCAGCGTTCGGTGGTGGTCGCGAGCGACAACACGTGGCTCGAACCGATCGTGGTCGGAGCAGGGCGAGGTGGTCGACGACCCGAAGCCCGGGCTTCGCGATCCCGCTCGAGGTCGCGGCGGTCGACCCCGAGGAGCTTCGCGCCGTTCCTGCCGCCCGCGGACCGATCCGACGCGCTCGCGCTCGCCGACGGCCAGGGGATCCTCGGCGAGAGCAGCGCGCGGCTGCGGGTCTGGGCCCGGGGCGGTGCTGAGGTTCGGCGACGTCCGGATCGAGGTGGCGGCGATCCTGCCCGACGAGCTGGTGGGCGCGCACGAGTCTGATGGTCTCGCGCGAGGTGGGTCGGTCGATCGGGGTGACGCACGGACCGCTACGCGCTGGTCGTGCCTCGAGCACGCCCGGACCGCCGCGCGCGGTCGAGCGGCTCCTGATCCGATCCTGCGCCGCCGACCCTCGAAGGTCCGCGCCCCCGGCGACACGCCGTACTTCCGCCAGGGCGACGCGGTCCTGCCGCCCGGTCCGGATCAAGCTGCTGTTCGGCGAGTTCCAGGCGCGGCCCGAACCCGGCAACCCCGGCTTCCTCGATCTCGACCCGGCGTGGGTGAAGCAGAACATCGACACGCAGCACGTCCCTCTGCTCGGAACGGTGACCTGCAACGTGTCCCTGTTCCCGCAGCTCCGCGGTGTCGTCCACGAGCTGATCGACCGAGGGCTGCAGGACACGATCCACTCGTACTCGGGCTGCTACTCGCCCCGGCACATCAACCGGATCCCGAGCGCGGGCCTGTCGCATCACTCCTGGGGCATCGCTGTCGACCTGAACGTCCAGCAGGGCAACCTGTCTCGGACAGACGCCGCACCAGGACCCGCGGCTGGTCGACGTGTTCGAGCGGTGGGGTTCGTATGGGGCGGGACGTTCATCGAACCCGACGGGATGCACTTCGAGTACCGGCGCGAACCCGCCGGCGACTGACGCCTCGCAGCGATCCGGGAGATGCGCGAAGGGAGCAGCGAGCATGCGCAGTCTGCACTCTGCTCGGTATCCGGCGGCCGGAGCCTCAGGGTCCGAGCATGCCTCCCGCGGCAAACGCGCGTGGGTTTCTGCTCCCTTCGCGGTCGCCCGAAGGCGACCCGGCCATCGTACACCCCTGGCCTCCGCGCCGCGCGAACGACGTTCGGTGGCTACGCCGCGGTGGTGCGACGACCGGACAGCCGCGACCTCACGACGAGCCAGAGCACGATCGCGGCGGCCGCGCTCGCGGCGACCACGCCGGCGGCGACGCGGGTCCTCGGGATGCGGCGGCCGTCTGGACGATCCGGGTCCGGAGCCGGACCGGGCGCCGGAAGTCGCGGGATGTCCCAGCCCTCGGTCTCGGCCTCCCTGCGGAGTTCCCGGTCCGGGTTGACCGCGACGGGATGACCGACGGTCCGCAGCATCGGGAGGTCGGTCGAGGAGTCGCTGTACGCGTACGACGACTCGAGCTCGATCCCTCGAGCCTCGGCGAGCGATCGGATCGCCTCGGCCTTCGCTGTCGCCGTAGCAGTAGAACTCGAGCTCGCCCGTGTAGCGCCCGTCCTCGATGCGCGCGCGTCGCGAGCACGCCCGCCACGCCGAAGTGCCGCGCGAGCGGACGGACGACCTCCTCGGGCGAGGAGCTCACGATGTAGATGTCCCGTCCCTCGGAGCGGTGCAGCTCCATCAGGTCGAGGGCCTCCTGGTACACGAACGGGTCGATCACGTCGATCAGGACGTCCTCGACGAGGCGTTCGACCTCGTGCCGGTCCCACCCCGCGTGAGCTGGAGCATCCCTCCTTGAGCCGGTCCATCTTCTTCTCGTCGGCGCCGACCAGCGCGTAGACGAGCTGCGCGTACGCGCCGCGCACGAGCTGCCCGCGCGTGACCATCCCCGCCCGGTACATCGGCCGGGACAGGGCGAGCGAGGACGAGCGCGAGATGATCGTCTTGTCGAGGTCGAAGAACGCCGCTTCCATCACCCTCATGGTATCGGCGACCGGTGCCGCTGACTGGACACGCCGAGGGAGCCCGGCGATCGGTCGCCGGGCTCCGTCGGTCGTCGGAGCCAACCTGCTAGAAGGTGGCGCCCCGCGCACACTCTCGTCGGTCGACAGGTTCCGTGCGCGCGCGCGGAAGGCGTCCGAGCCGGCCGCGTCGTTCTCCACGATGCCGAACGGTGAACGAACCGCTCGCGCTCGTGCGTCATGCGGGTGCCACGGAACGCGAGGTCGCCGTCGTGCCGGATCCTGACCCGCCAGCGGTCGCCCGAGACGTTCTGGTCGACCTCGAACTCCACCTCGAGCCGTCCGTTGTCTCGGCGAGACCTTGACCTTCCAATCGCTCGCGTCGCCGCACGAGCCCTCGCGCGGATCACGTCGTTCTGGCCCGCCGCCGCGATGCCCGCGGGCACCAGGCAGCACGAACGCGGCCACGAGCGCGAACACGATCCCCTTCTTCATCGCCGACCTCCTCGATCCTTGGACACCTCGACGCTAAGCGAGAGGCCGTCTAAGGGCAGGCCAAGAGCGGGCGGTCGCTCCGGTAAAGGTTCGACGCTATCCTCGCGGACGGAGGCGTCAGGGCGCCTGGTGGGCCCCCCGGTCTTCAAAACCGGTGTGGGGGCGAGAGCTCCCAGGCGGGTTCGATTCCCGCGTCCGCCTCCGCCATCTCCTTCTTCCTCGATCCGCCTTCGCCTGTTCACGGGCAGCGCGATAGGTTGGACAGGCGTGCGAGGCTCGTCGGACCGAGCCTCGGGAAGGAGGATACGGATGGACAAGGTCGTGCACTTCGAGATCCCGGTCGACGACGCGGCTCGGGCTCGCGAGTTCTACGGCTCCGCCTTCGAGTGGGACCTCAACGAGATGGACATGGGCGGCGGCAACATGTACACGACGGTGACGACCACGCCCATCGACGAGGCGACGCGGCAGCCGACGGAGCCCGGCGGCATCAACGGCGGTCTCATGCAGCGGACCGCGCGACACCCCGACCCCGGTGGTCACGATCGGCGTCGACTCGATCGACGAGACGCTGAAGAAGGTCGAGGCGGGCGGCGGCAGCACGGTGCAGCCGCGCACCGAGATCCCGGACATGGGCGCCTTCGCCTACTTCAAGGACAGCGAGAACAACGTGGTCGGGTTGTGGGAGAACTTCTGGATCCCCTGACCGAACGACGCCTACTCCTGGCCGAGCCACGCTCCATCGCGCATCAGCACGCGGCCGTCGAGCTCGTTCGACTCGCGCCACGCCTGGATCTCCTGCGGGTGATCCGCAGGTAGACGTACTCGTCCCTGAGCGTCCGCGGGTCGAACCCGGCCGACCGCGCGTGGCGCGTCCTCGAGCTCGGGGTCGGCGCCGATCGGGAGCGCCTCGACCGTCACCCCCGACGATGACGACGTCGCGGGTCTGCCTGAGCGCCGCGCGGACCTCGACCGGCCCGGAGCAGGTTCCGGGCGGTCGGGCTCGCGCTCGGCGTCGCGATCGTCAGCGTCGAGCCGTCCCAGTGGTACGACAGCGGGACGAGGTACGCCTCGCCGTCCGCGCTCGCCGAGGCGACCCACAGGTCGACGTCGCCGCGAAGCCGTTCGAGGGTGTCGGCCGTTCGCTGCGATCGGGGACCTCGGCGGCGCGGGCTCGTCCACGGACTAGCGCTCCTCGACATCGGCGTCTCGAACGCTCGAGGCGTCCTGGAGGAGGCCGATGAGGTTGCCGTCCGCGTCCTTCACCCGTGCGATCTGCCTGCCGCCCCGACGTCGTTGGGCTCCTGCTGGACCTCGCCACCGGCGGCGGCGAGCGCCTGGACGCTGCCCGCGATGTCGTCGACGTGGAAGTAGGCGACCGGGCCGGTCAACCCCTGGGCGTGGCCGTTGGGGTCGAGCCCGACGTCCTGCCCGGCGACCTTCCAGCCGACGTAGTACGGCGTGTCCGACTCCGGCGCGGCGCCCAGCAGCGCGGTGAACAGCGCCTTCGCCCCGTCGAGGATCCTTGACGGGAAGATGACGGTCTTGACACCTTCGGTCATCGTTTCTTCCTCTTGGTCCGTCACATCGACGGGTACCGTCCCGTCGATGCTATGACGGACGATCGACGGGGATGTGACGGATGCAGAACCACGACCTTCTGGCGGAGCGGTTCGAGGCGAACCGGACCAACCTGCGGGCGGTGGCCTACCGGATGCTCGGCTCGGCCAGCGAGGCGGACGACGCGGTCCAGGAGGCCTGGCTCCGCCTTCAGCCGAGCCGACGCGAGCGAGATCGACAACCTCGGCGGGTGGCTGACGACGGTCGTCGCGCGGGTGTGCCTGACATGCTGCGTTCGCGCACGTCGCGACGGGAGGAGCCCCTGGCCCCCGGCCTGCCCCGAACCGATCGCGGGTGAACGGGGACGCCCTTGACCCCGAGCACGCGGCGGTGGTGGCGGACTCGGTCGGTCTCGCGATGCTCGGTCGTGCTCGACACGCTGCCGCCGGCCGAACGCGTCGCGCTTCGTGCTCCACGACATGTTCGCCGTGCCCTTCGACCAGATCGCGCCGATCGTGGGGCGCTCCTCGGACGCGACCCGGCAGCTCGCGAGCCGGGCGCGGCGCCGGGTGCAGGGAGCGAGCGCGGATCCCGTCGCCGATCGCGCCCGTCAGCGGGAGGTCGTGGAGGCGTTCCTCGCGGCGGCGCGACGGGCGGTTCGAAGCGCTGCTGGCGCTCCTCGACCCCGACGTCGTCGGTTCGCGCCGATCGCGCCGCGGTCGAGGTCGGCGCCTCCGAGGAGGTGCGCGGGGCCGAGGCCGTGGCACGGGACCTTCTCGGGCCGAGCCCGGGCCGCGCGGGGCCGCGCTCGTGGGCGGCGCCGTCGGGCCTCGTGATGGCACAGCAGGGCGAGGCGCGCATGGTGTTCGACTTCACGATCGAGGACGGCAAGGTCGTCGAGATCGACCTGATCGCCGACCCCGAGCGCATCCGCGAGCTCGAGCCGACGCATCCTGGGCGCCTGAGGCGCTCGGGCTGGCCGCGTCACAGCCGTTCCGAACGCGGAACGGGCCGGCCCGATGCGGGCCGGCCCGTCCGATGACGCTTCCCCTCGGGCGCTTCAGCCTCGGTCGAGGCGTCGTCCGGTCGACCAACCGGAACCCGCGAGGTCGGTGAGCTGGTTGGATTCTGCCGGCTTCCCGGCGAACGGGCGGGGAGGCTCGCGGCCCCGGCCCGCGAGGGACGGCTCAGCAGCCAGTCACCTCGAGGGTCTCGAGCTGTTTCGGCAAGGACCACCCCCTTTCTCCCGTACCACGCATGGTGCGGCAGAACCCTCCGGAAGGCAACCAACCAGGTGAGCGACCTCAGCCCGTCGGACCCGAAGCCCGCGAGCGTGGTCCGGAGCCGTCCGGCCGCGGCGGCGGCCCGCCGGCAGATCCTAGTCGGCGACCGCGATCTGGATCGCGCCGATCTCGGTGTCGATCCGCGTGAGGTCTCGGGCATCGACCGCGTCCTGGATGCGGTCGCCGGTCGTAGTCCATCGCGAACTGGTCCGCGCCGACCCCGGCGGCGTCAGCCCGCAGCCTCGTCCACGAGCAGCTGCGCCGCCCTACAGGTCCATGCGCGCAAGGTCGATCTCGGCCTGGGGGCGGTACGGCAGCTGGAGGTCGAGGCTCGACCGGGCAGCTCTGGATCGCCGCGTTCCGAGCCTCGGTCGCCTTCCGCGAGCGGACGGCGCCCGCGCGAGCGCCGCAGAGCGCTGCTGCATCCGGGAGCTCGATCCAGCGCGGGCACGTCGTCGCCTCGGTAGGTCTGCCAGGCGGCCTCCATGTCGCGCGGATCGTCGCGAGGAGGCTGCGGCCCAGTCCGGACCCGGCCGCGTCGAAGATCTCGAGCGCGCCGTTCGACAGGGTCGGTGAGCTCGGCCGGAACCGCTCCGTCGAGCGCATCGGTCGGCACAGCCAGCGCGAGCGCCTCGACGTCGCCTCCGCCCGCGGTGTGAGAACTCACGCCGTACCCGGGCGCGAAGACCTTCTGCTCGGTCTTCCCGTCGCTGTGCAGCTCGTCGGCGAGGAGCCTGCGCCTCGATCGGACCCGTCGGGCCCTGCAGGGTCTGGTCGACCGAGCGCACCGTGACCTCCTCGAACACGAAGCCCGGGGCGTTCTCGGTCCGGTAGACGTCACCGACCTGCGGATCGCCCGGCATGATCATCGCGGCGGGCCCGTCCCTGCCGGCCCTCCACGTGCCCTCGGTCACGACGATGGAGCCGTCGATGAAGTCGAGAGACGTCCTCCCCGAAGTACCAGACGGACCGTCGTCCGCCTGCGCGTAGTAGTCGTACGCGACCTCCTGGATGCGCTCCGTCCAGGAACGCGTTGTACTGGGACACCAGCGTCTCCACCCGCCGGCCCTCCCACTCGATGATCTGGGTCTCGGGCAGGAGCGTGACCTCGGTCCGGAACGGCTTCCCGTCCACGTGCCCGAGCATCAGGACCGAGTCCTGCGACGAGACGGGGAACAGCGGGTTGGTGATGTTCGTCGGGTCGGAGAAGGTCGGCATCGCGAGGTCGACCCGCCTCGCTCTCAGGGGCGACGGGGATGCTGCGCCGGCACGATCGGCTGCGGGATCGTCGTGACCGTCGCGCCGCTCGAGCCGGTAGAGTGTTCCTGAAGGCCGACCCGCTCGCCCGACGGCGAGGCCGCGTTGCTGTCGCTCGTGCACGCTGCGGCCGCGAGCGCGACCGAGACGCCGAGCACGAGCCGTCAGAGACCGAACCGACCGACCGCGCCGCGCGTCGAGCCCACCGTCCCCGTGCATGACATCCTCCGTCGCCCGGATCGGACCGGATCAGTCGTCGTTCGAGCCGTCCTGGCCGTTCGACCCGTCGTCGTCGGCCTCGTGACCGAGGACCTGGAAGTCGGCGTCGAGCCTGACCTCCACCACGCGCCCGTCGTCCAGACGCACCTCGACCCCGTAGGCGGCGCCGTCGTCGCCCGCCTCGGTCTCGGTCACCGTGCCGCCGCCGGTGAACCGGAGCGCCGCCGCGCGAGCCCTGTCCAGCGTCGAGCCGGTCAGGGTCGGTCCGTATCCCCCGCGCCGGTGGCGATGGCGACGCCCGTACCGCCGCCGACGACCGCCAGCGCGAGCGCGCCCCCGGCGATCCACTTCGTCCTGCGATCCATGCGATCGACCTCCTTCGTCTCGTTTCGAAGCAGGATGGACGGAGGCCATGAGAGGACCGTGAGCCCGGGATGAGAGCTCCTCGGAGGTTCAGATCCCGGCGAGGAAGTCGAGCACCGACCGCCGGAACTCGTCGGCCACGGCCGGGTCCCCGAACTCGAGGATGTCGGTGCCGTGCTCCCCCGTGTCGAGCAGGACGACCTGGGTGGGCGGCGGGGCAGGCACGCTCGACCGCCGGACGGAGCGCAGCAGCATCGCTGTCGAACTCGCCCCGCGGCAAGGAGCTTGGGTACGCGCACGGCCCGAACCTGCCTCGTGACCGGGACGCCGCCGTACAGATCGACCCCGGACAGCCAGATCAGCCCATCGGCGTCCAGGCCTCGGCTCAGCGCGTACATCGACTCCATCGCGCCGAGGCTCGCACCTCCGACGACGACCCTGCTCGTCCCGTGCTCTCGGAGCAGGTCGACGGCGTAGGCCAGGTCCTGCCAGCCGCTATCGCTCCGCGTTCCCGTCCGAGCATCCGAGGTCGCCTCCCGGGCACACGCCCCGGCGGTCGTACGTCAGGACGGCGTACCCCCGGTCGGCGAGCAAAGCCGCGAACCCGAACCATTGGGATTGATCGCCGGGTCGCATGTGCCCGAGGACCACCCCGACGTCACCCGAACCGAAGACGCGACCCTCGAGCCTGACGCCGCCGGCACCGCGGAACCGCACCGGATCGGACATCGCGAGGGCCTCGGACCCGGAGAACGTCGGGAACTCGGAGGTGACCTGCGGCGATGGGGAGATCGACGCGAGAAGGCTCAGGCCCGGACGACCCCGAGGCCCCGTCCCTCCCGCCGCAGCCCGCCAGGACCATCACCGCGCACGCCGTTGCGACGATCGATCTCGTCTGCATCTGTCCGAACATACGAACGCGCTCCCTCGGCGGGTTCGCACGTCCTTCGATCCTGGCCGAGCGACCCTCGATGCCTGGCCGACTTCGGATCCGCTCATCCCTACACTGCCGGTACGATGAGCGACGGCGAGACGATCGCGCTCGTCGAGCGAGCGCCGACGCCCGACGAGTACCGGCGCCTGCGCGCGAGCGTCGGCTGGAACGAGGTGGACGCGGACGGCGTCGTGGCCGGCCTGTCGAGGCTCGCTGTACGCGGTCGTGCTCGAACGCGACGGCGACGCGGTCGGCTGCGGTCGCGTCGTCGGGGACGGCGGGATCTACTTCTACCTGCAGGACGTGATCGTCGTGCCCGAGCTCCAGGGGCAGGGTTGGGGCGCGCGCATCATGGAGGCCGTGATGCGCTACGTCGAGAGCGTCGGCTCGGCCCGGCTCGTTCATCGGCCTGATGGCCGCGAAGGACGCCGAGGGGTTCTACCTGCGGTACGGGTTCGAGCGACGCCCGGACGACCGCCCGGGGATGTTCCGGATCCGGTAGCGGCTGCGAACCCCGGCCGACAGCCGTCGATCCCTGCCTGGCGAGACGGCCGTCGGTAGCATGGGTTGCATGCGGAGGACCCTCGACCCTGCTCGGCGTGATCGCGATCGCCGCCTCGGTGATCCACGCGCAGGCCTCGGAGCCCGACGACCCGCAGGTCGACGCGTGATCGGCGCCGAGCCCGCCGGCACCGCGCCCACGCGGTTCGTGATCGCGGCCGCGGGCGACATCGCGTGCCAGAACGACCCGTACGGTTCGGGCTCGCCCGCGAACTGCCAGTACGACGACACCGCCCACCTGATCGACGGCCGCGGACCTGGCCCAGCGTGCTCCTGCTCGGCGACAACCAGTACGAGCGCGGTGCGTACGCCGCCTACACCAGCTACTTCGATCCGACCTGGGGCCGCGCGAAGGCCGAGATCGCCCCCGCGCCGGGCAACCACGAGTACGACAACGATCCGTCCTCGACGCCGCGCGGGTACTTCCGGTACTTCGGCGCACGCCGTGAGGAGGACCGGACGGGCTCGGCTACTACTCCTTCGACGTCGGCGCGTGTCCCGACGACCCGTGCTGGCACCTGATCTCGCTGAACTCCGAGCTCTGCTTCGCGGCCGGCGGCTGCGGGCCGGCGGCCGATCCGTCCGATCCCGGGCCGGGGAACCGGATGCACGCGTGGCTCGCGAAGGACCTCGCCGACCATCCCGACTCGCAGTACCCTGCACCCTCGCCTACTGGCACCACCCGCGGTTCTCGTTCTCCACGGGGAGCGGCGCGACGACCACGGTGGGACCGCTCTGGCGGCTGCTGCACGCGGCTCGCGCCGACGTCGTGCTGAACGGCCACTCGCACAACTACCAGCGCTGGGCCCCGATGGACCCGAGCGGCGACCTCGACCGCGAGACGGGGATCCGCGAGTTCGTCGTGGGGACCGGGGGTGCGAGCCACTACGCCCTGCCGTCCGGCACCGCGCCCGACAACCTCGTCGCGGCGCAGGCGGACGCGTTCGGCGTCCTGAAGCTCACGTTGAAGGCGGACCGCTACCGAATGGCGATGGGTCTCGGCGGACGGTCAGCCCGCGTTCGACGACGCCTCCGAGCACGCGGTGCGGTGCGTCCGCGCTACCCCTGACCCCGGTCAGCGTCACGCCCTCGACGAACACCCGCTGCGCGAGGAAGAACAGGATGATCACGGGCAGCATGAACAGCACCGAGGCGGCCATCGTCGAGGTTCCACTGGGTCTGGAACTGCCCCGGAACTCGGACAGGCCGAGCGAGAGCGTCCACAGCTTCGGGTTCTCGCCCAGGTAGAGCAGCGGGCGCAGAAGTCGTTCCACGCGTAGAGGAACTGGAACAGCGCGACCGCGGCGATCGCCGGCTTGGCGAGCGGCACGATCAGCCGCGTCATGATCTGCCACTCGTTCGCGCCGTCCACCCGGGCGGCGTCCGAGAGCTCGGACGGGATCGTGAGGAAGAACTGGCGGAGCAGGAAGATCGTGAACGCGTCCCCGAAGAACAGCGGCACGATCAAGCGGCTTCATCGTCCCGATCCAGCCGAACCGCACGAACAGGATGTAGAGCGGGATCACCGTCACCTGGAACGGGAGCATCATCGTCGCGAGCACGACGAGGAAGGTCGCCTCGCGGCCCCTCCAGCCGCATCCGCGAGAGCGCGTACGCGACGGGGATGCACGACACGACCACCCCGATCGTCGACAACGCGGCGATCACGAACGTGTTCCGCGTGTACGCGAGCAGCGGGATCGCGTGGAAGACGTCGGTGAAGTTCGACCAGCGGAACGGGTTCGGCCACAGGTTCGCCCCGAGGACCTGTTGATCCGTCATCAGCGCCGTCAGGACGATGAAGACGCACCGGGAGCAGGAAGATCGTGGCCACGGCGATCATCACCGCGTGGTTCGCCCACCGACAGCAGGAACCGCCGCCGGCGCACCTGCGGCGGGATCGGGCGCGGGCGACCGCCTTCGCGGTCCGCGGTTCGATCGGCGGGGCGAGGGTCGTGGCTATCGGAAGCCTCCCTGGTAGTGCACCCAGCGTCGCGAGGTCTTGAGCAGGATCGCGGTGCAGGCCATCGTGATCAGGAACAGCACCCACGCCATCGCCGAGGCGTAGCCCATCCGGAAGTTCGCGAAGCCCTTCACGTACAGGTACAGCGAGTAGAACAGCAGCGGACCCCTGCGGTGAGCCGACGTTGGTGGCCGCCGAGCTCTGGCGCCGAACCCGCGACAGCGAAGCTCGCGACGTACGCCTCGGTGAAGTACTGGAAGCCGTAGATCACGCCGATCACGAGCGGAAGAAGATCGACCGGCGACATCATCGGCAGCGTCACGTACCGGAACCGCTGCCACAGGCTCGCGCCCTCGATGTCGGCGGCCTCGTACAGGTGCGCCGGGACGTCGAGGAGGCCCGCGAGGAAGATGATCATCGTCTGCCCGACGCCCCACAGGCCGAGGAACACCGAGCGCCCACTTCGAGGTCGACGGGTCGAAGAACCAGAGCGGCGGGTGATCGATGCCGATGCCCGCAGGACCTGGTTCACGGGGCCGATCGACGGGTTGAGGATGAACACGAACGCGAGCGGCGGCCGCCACCGGCGGGGCGAGCGTCGGCAGGAAGTAGACCGTCCGGTAGACGCCGATGTCCCCGCGCGGCAGCGCGTCAGCAGCATCGCGGTCGCCATCGCGAACGCGAGCTCGAGCGGCAAGGCCGACCGCGATGATCCAGAGCGTGTTGCGCATCGCCTGCCAGAACTGCGGATCGCTCGTGAACATGAAGCGTGTAGTTCTCCAGGCCGACGAACCGCGGAGCGGAGAGCAGGTCGTAGTTCGTGAAGCTGTAGTACAGGCTGGCGAACATCGGGTAGACGATGAACGCGCAGAACCCGATGATCCACGGCGACAGGAACAGAGCGACGACGCCGTAGCGGCGCAGGGATCGACGCCGCGCCGGGCGCCGCGGAACGATCACCCGCTCCGCGGCGCCCGTCGCGACCGAAGCCATCGGCACCTGCTCAGCCGCCGCCGGCCGCGAGCTCGTTGTCGATCTGTTCCGCGGTCGACTGCAGCCCCGCCTGGAGGTCGGTGACGTCGCCCGCCTGCCAGTCCGCACCGAACGCCTCGACGAGGTCCTGGTCAGTGGTCCCGATCTCGCTCGTCTGCTTGTAGTGCGAGCCCTGAGTCGGCGAACACGTCGAGGAACGTCTGGAACGGCGGCGTGATGTCGAGCCCGGGCGACTCGAGCGCAGGGTAGGTGGTCGGGACGTTGCGGATGATGTTCGTCATCTCGACGAGCGCGTCCGTGTCGCTCGCCAGGTACTGGACCAGGAGCCATGCCTCCGCCGGATTCGCGGAGCCGCGCGGGATGCCGACGATCGTCCCGCCGACCCTCCCGATCCCGTACTGGTCCTCCTGCCCGTCGGGCGTCGGGTACGGCGCGGTGCCGTAGTTCAGATCGGGCGCATAGTCCTCGATCATCGCGACGCGCCACTCACCGTCGAACATCATCGCGACCCGTCCGCGGTGGAAGTCGTTCGGCTCCGGACCACTCGTCACCCTGCCCGGCCACGAACTCCTTGAGGTTGTCGGCGCCGTAGAAGTCGACGAGGTCCTTCTGCCACGCGAACAGCCTCTGCCAGTCCGGATCGGTCGCCACGGCGGACGCGGTCCCGTCCTCGTTGTAGTAGTCGGCACCGAAGATGATGGCCAGCTCCAACGGCGTGAACTCGTAGTAGCCGAACCAGGGGATGAACCCGGCCACCTTGATCGAACCGTCCGGGTTGAACTCCGTGAGCTCCTTGGCCATGTCGGTGAGCTCCGACATCGTCTTCGGGGTTCGGTGTAGCCGTGCTTCGCGAGCAGGTCCTTGTTGTAGTACAGGCCCATCGCGTCGGTCAGGAACGGCAGCGCGCACTGGCTCCCGCCGTAGCTCGTGTACCGCGTGACCGAGTCGGGAAGATGGCTCGTGTCCAGCCCCGACTGCTGGATGTACGGGGTGAGGTCGCTGCCAGGCGTCCGATGCGCAGAACTTGCCCACGCTGTCGAGCGACCAGGACATGACCGCGTCGGGCGGGTTGCCCGCACGGATCGCCGCGAGGACCTTCTCGTCGTTCTCCCCGATGCCGGGGCGCACGTCCACCGTGATCCACGGGTACTTCTGCTCGAACATGTCGAAGACGACCGACATCTTCTTGTACTCGGCACCCCGAACGGCACCCACATCGAGATCGTGACCGGGTCATGCGGGCGTCCGCGCCCGTGTCGATCGGCGGGGGCGCGCCCTGATCCTCCGTCCCCGCCGTGCACGCCGCGGCGATCACACCGAACACCGCGAGCAGCACCATCCATCGCTTCATCGCCATGTTGCCCCCTCCTCCGTTCTGCTCTTCCTCTCACGTCCCAGTCACTTTCCGCCACCCAAGGCTTCGTCAGGTGGCGACCACCCTATTCGTCCTCGTGAACAGCAGATCCTGCGCGGCCTGCAGCGCCATCCAGACCGCGCCGAGCACCACCGCCTCCTCCCCGCAGCGGCGACACCTCGAGCCGGACCGCGAACGGCGTCATCGCTCAGAGCGCCTCGGTCACCGGCTCGAGCAGCAGGTCGCCGTTGCGGCCGATCCCGCCGCCCAGCACCACCAGCTCGGGGTCGACGATCGGCACGACCGCGGCGGCCGCGAGCGCGATCCGGTCGGCCTCGATCTCGACCACCTTCGAGCGATCCGGTCGCCCCGACGGGCGGCCGCGAAGACCTTCCTCGCCGACAGCGGCGGCTCCATGCCGAGCCGGCGCGCGGTGGCGACCACGCCCGAGGCGCCGGCCTCCGTGTCCAGGACCCCCGGCGCCGCAGCCCCTTGTCCCTCGGGTCGCCCCCGATCGGGAGGTAGCCCACCTCCCGGCGGCGCCCGTGGTGCCCGCGGTAGAGCTCGCCCCGCAGGATCAGGCCGGCCCCGACGCCCGTCCCGACGTGCAGGTAGACGAAGTTCTCGACGCCCTTGCCGAGCCCGTGCCACTGTTCGCCGAGCGCGGCCAGGTTCACGTCGTTCTCGAACGCGACCTTCGTTCCGAGCTCGTCCTGGACCGCCTGCGCGAGACCGCTCCGCCCCCACCCCGGCAGCGCATGCGCGAGGGCGACGTGACCGGTCACCGGGTCGAACACGCCGGGGCTCCCGACCGTCGCGAACGTGACCTGCTTCCACTTCACACCGGCTTCGGCGGCGAGCGCGTGCGAGATCTCGCCGATCTGCGCGATCGGCGTGCGCTGGCTCCGGACGTGTGCGCGTTCGTCGCGGCGGGCGACGATCTCGCCGGCGAGGTTCGCGATGGCCGCGCGGACGAAGTCCCGGCCCACGTCGAGCCCCACGACCCACCCGGCTCGCGGGTTGAGCTCGTACAGCACGGCCGCGGGGCCCCTCCCGCCGCTCGAACGCCCCGCCTCGCGGACCAGACCAGCGGCCAGCAGCGCGGCGAGCGCCTGGGACACCGTCGGTTTCGACAGGTCGCTGTCCCGGGCGATCTGCGCCCGGGAGACGGGACCCATCTGGCGGACGAACTCGAGGACCGAACGCTCGTTGATCGCCTTGAGCAGGCTCGGCGTCCCCGCGGCGAACGTCTGATCGGCCGTGCGTCCCCCTCGGTTCGGAAAGAGTTTGGAAACTTTCCTAACTATTCGGCAGGATGCTACGCTCGGCCCGACGCCCGAGTCAAGACAAGCGAGGGCCCGTGTCCCCGTTCGAAGACGACCGAGTCCTCGCGATCCTCCGCTACCGCGAGCCCCTGCGACCTCGGCGCCGTCGTCGACGCGCTCCGGGCGGGTGGGATCCGGTCGATCGAGGTCACCGCCGACACGCCGGGTGCGCTCGACGAGGTCGGCCGGGCGCGCGGCGAGGGCGCACCGATCGGGGCGGGGACGATCCGTACCCTCGAGGAGGCCCGGGCGTTCGCGGACGCCGGCGCCCGCTTCCTCGTGAGCCCCGGTCTGGTCCCGGAGATCGTGCGGGAAGGGCTCGAGCTCGGGGTGCCGACGATCCCCGGCGTGCTCAGCCCCACCGAGATCGTGGCAGCGGTCGCGGCGGGCGCGGATTTCGTGAAGCTGTTCCCGGCGAGCCTCGGCGGGCCAGGCTACCTGGCGGCGCTGCGCGGGCCGTTCCCGGACGTTCGGTTCGTCCCGACGGGCGGGATCGGGTCTCGGACGTGCCCACCTGGCTGGGGGCCGGGGCCGCCTGCGTCGGACTGGGGAGCTCGCTCGTCAGCGGTTCGGCCCCTCGGACGCGAGCCGACCTCGACCGGATCACCGCCGAGGCCCGGCGCGCCCTCGAGCTCGCGAGCGGCGACTCGTGACGAACCTCCCCGACGTGATCGCCCTCGGCGAGGCGATGCGTTCGGTCGTGACCGTGGTGGGGCTCCCGGGGATGCTCCGACCGAGCTCGTTACCCACGGCGGCGCCGAGAGCAACACGATGCGTCGCGCTCGCCCGTCTCGGGTTCGGCGCGGCGTGGGTGAGCCGGCTCGGCGCGGACGACGCCGGCGACCACGTGCTGGAGGCGCTCCGCGCCTGCGGTGTCGACCTTCGCTGGGTGCGCCGCGACCCCGAGCGCCCAACCGGGTGGATGTTCCGCGAGACCAGCGGGGCTCCGCCGGTGTACGAGCGAGCCGGTTCGGCCGCGAGCGCGCTCGAGCCTTCGGACCTGGAAGGGGTGCCCGTGGAGCTGGCGTCGGCGGTGCTCGTCACCGGCATCACGGCGATGCTAGGCGACGGCCCACAGCGGGCGGCCATCACGCTCCTCGAACGCGCCGAGGGACTCCGCGTGGTCGACACCCAACCTGCGCCGTGGGCTGTGGGGTCCGACCGCGCGCGCGAGCTCGTCCTCGCCGCTCGTGGAGCGGGCCGATCTCCCTGCTCGGCGGCGAGCACGAGCTCGCCGGAGCTGGTCGGCGGGCCGGGCGGCCGCGCGCTCGCCGAACGCTGCCGGGAGCTGGGTCCCCGCGAGGTGGTGCTCAAGCGCGGCGCCGACGGGGCCGCCGCGCTCACATCACGGGCGTGGGTCGAGCACCTCCCGACGCCGAGCCCCGATCTCGACCCCGTCGGCGCGGGGGACGCGTTCAACGCCGGGTACCTGGCGGCGCGACTGTCCGGGGCCTCGGTCGAGGGGCGCTCCGAGCGGGGCGCGCGGAACGGAGGCGGAGGTCGCGTCCACGATCGGCGACACGGGGTCGTTGGGACGGGCGATGCGGATCGAGGGGAGGTCTCCATGACCAGGGATGCACGACAGCCACCCGACGTGCCTCGACCGAGGGCGGCGTACAGCCCGGTCGTCGTGGCAGGTCAACTGGTGTTCACGGCGGGGCAGGTCGCGTTCGGACCCGATGACACCCTCGTCGCCGGCGGGTCGAGGAACAGACCCGGCAGGTCCTCGACAACGTCGAACGCGATGCCTGGCGTCGGCCGGCGTGTGGGATGGACGACGTGGTCAAGATTCACGGCGTTCCTGGGCGATCTCCGCGGACTTCGAGGCGTACAACCGGGTCTACGAGCAGCGGTTCGCCGCGCCGTACCCGGCGCGCTCGACCGTGGGAGCGAAGCTCGCGGACGGGCTCCTCGTCGAGATCGAGGCCGTCGCGCTGCTCCGGCACGATCCGTGAGAGCGTCCCTCAGAAGAACGTTGCCACGACCTCGACCACGGCGTCGTCGTCGTCGACCACACGGCGATCAACCGCCATCGGTCGAACATCGAGCACGGGTGCGAGATCCCACAGGCGACGAGATCGCCGACGTGGAGCTCCCGCCCTCACGGACGCGGCAGTACAGGTGCTGGTCCTCGGAGCGCGATCGCCTCCACCGCGCCGTCGAGAGCGCATCCGTCGAGCCATCCTCCCGGCGGGCAGCCACCACGCGGGGCAACCCCTGGTCGAACGGCACGTCCCGGCGGCCCAGACCCACGATCGCAGAGCCAGTCCTCCGGCGTGGAGAGCACGGCACCACACCTCGAACGCGTTGCGGAACCGGCCCTCGGCAGCGGGCCGGTCCGCGAGCGCTGGCGACGGCGCTCGTACATCCGGCGTCGTGCACGACGTAGGCCCCCGAGCGCAGCAACCAACGGCACCCCGACGTCCGACCGCATCGTGCCGAGCTCCTCGACCACAGAGATCGAAGAAGACGCTGCCGCCCGCGCTCACGAACGCCGTCGGGGACGGGAGACCCTCCCCTCCCCGAGGCCTACTCCCCAGCGTGCGCAGGTCGCGCAGGTAGCGGCCGGACGCGCTTCGAGCGAGGCCGGCTCGCGGTCGCGGGCGACGATGCGCGTCCCCTCGTAGCCCGCCACGCCGGCGAGGGAGAGGTTCTGAGGAGCTCGCGACGCCGTCGCGCGAGTGCCGTGGCCTCCTCCGTCCCCCGGCACCCAGGTGCGACCGCCGGCGTGGCCGAGCTCCACCAAGACGGGCAGCGGTCGCGGCGGGGTCACTCCCGCAGGACCCGTCTCGAGCAGCTCGATCCCTCGTTCGGAGTCACACAGCTAGCACGCCAGCTCGCGTTGTCGTCGCTCGCGGAGGTCGTCCGCGGCCCAGCGGATGGCGGCGGGGTCGGCGAAGGCGGAGCTCGCGACGAGGATCCGCCGAACACCGGCCGCCCGCATCACCCGCGCATACCTGCGCCGCCGACGCCGCCGAGGTCCCCCCAGGCCCCCGCCTCGAGCTGTCTCCACGCACTGGCTGCAGCGCTCATCGTGGTCTTCCCGTGCGGCGCGATCCTAGACATCGTGGTCGGCGCAGTACGCCGACATCAGCGGGACGTTTGTTGTGTTCGAGGGCGGACGGCGCGGAGCACGACGAAGGGGTGGCTGCAGGTCTCCGAGCGACCAGCCCTGCTCCGCGCCTGCGCAGCAGCGGCACCGGGCTCGAGAGGCGCGGCATCCCCTTGCTCGTCCCGTCGATCCGGACGGCCCCGAGCGGCTCCGTCGCCCGGAGGGTTCATGCAGGCGCGGCAGATGCTCGCGGTTCGCGTCGAGGATCGCGTCGAGGCAGGCCCGTGGCCGCGTCCTGCGGCGCGCGGGGACGAGCAGGTTTCGTCAAGCAGCGCCTTCAGCGCCGTCAGGCGCGGGCCACGCGGTCGAAGTCGCGGCCTCGATCGTCAGCGGGCTGCGTAGCGCCTTGGCGTGCTGCACGAGCCCGAGCATGTCCTGGCCGAGCGGCGCCACCGGGACCGTAGTGCGCGCCGTCGGTGTCGACCTCGGCGGCGACCTGCGACGGCGTCGTCCGTGCGCGGCAGGTTCGGGATGCGCCCCGGCGTTGCGGAGCGTTCACGACCTGACGTCGCCGGTCCGGATGCGAGCGAGGCGATCGAGCTGCGCGGCGGCCTCGCTGTAGAACGCACCGCCGCGCTCGCTCGAGCAGCTTCGGCTTCGTCTCGCCAGGTCGGGATCGCTGGTAGAGCTCGAGCAGGTCGTGCTCGATCTCGGGCGACCTCCTCGGCGCGCGTCGTCCCGTGGGTCTGGTGCTCGAGCACCTCCCAGGTCCGGTAGTAGTAGCGCAGGTAGTAGGAGGGGATCGCCCCGAGCTGGCGGACGCAGCTCGGGGGACCTCCGACTCGTCGCTGCAGCTCCGCCAGGTCGGTCTCGAGGAGCTCCGGGCAGGCGGTCGACCCCGTCGACCTTCACCGCGCGGACCCAGGACAGGTGGTTCAGCCCGACGTGCTCGAGCTCGACCCGCTCGGGCTCGACCCGAACTGCTCGGCGAAGCGCCGCTGGAAGCCGATCGCGACGTTGCACAGGCCGATCGCCCGTGACCTCTCGGTCGAGCAGCGCCTGGGTCACCAGGCCGGTCGGGTTCGTGAAGTCGACGAACCAGCGCCCCGGGGCGCCGCGGCGCCCGGTCGAGCTCGGCGAGCTCGAGCACGACCGGAACGGTCCGGAGCGCCTTGGCGAACCCGCCCGCCCCGGTGGTCTCCTGCCCGATGCAGCCGAACCGGGGCGGGATCGTCTCGTCGAGCAGCCGGGCGGCCTGGCCGCCGACGCGCGCAGCTGCACGATCACGAAGTCGCGCACCGTCGATCGCCTCGTCGCGATGCGCCGGTCAGGACCGCGCGCCGCCGACCCCGCCCGGTCGAGCATCCTGCGGGCGAGGCCACCGACGACGTCGAGGCGCGAGGGATCGATGTCCAACAGCGCCGAGCTCGTCGACCGGGAAACGGTCGGCCCGCCGGATGAACCCCTCGACCAGTTCGGGCGTGTACGGTGCTTCCCGGCTCCGACGATCGCCACCTTCACACCCATCGATCGGCATCGTTACACTCCGGGTGATGAAATGGTTAGGAAAGTTTCCTGACTCATTCCTCGCCGAGATCCGGGAGCCAGCCCGACGCCTTGCGGCGGGCCGCCCGCCCTCCTCGACCAGCGGGGGCACCATCGAGGCCGTGCGCGGCACGCAGGGCCGCCGCGCCGTGTGGAGCGTGTTCGACCGGCATGGGCGCCCCGTACGACGCGTGCTATCCGGCCGTGAACGAGCTCGCCGTCCACGGCGGTCCTCGCGCTGCACGATCGACGCGGCCGAGCTCCTGCATTTCCGATCCCAGGTCCTGTCCCCGCCACCGTGCTGGTGCTCGTCAGCCAGTCCGGACGGAGCGCGGAGGTGGTTCGTCTGCTCGACGCGCTCGACGAACGCGCCCGACCGGCCGGTCGTGCTCTCGGTGACGAACGGGCTCGAGAACCCGCTCGCCGAGCGCGCCGACCTGCGGCTCGACACCCTGGCGGGGACGGAGGATGGGTCCGATCCACGATGACGTTCGCGTCCTCGCTCGTGCAGCTGGCGGCGATCGCCGGCGCCCTGTCGAACGTTCGGGCCGGGTGGGCGGGGTAGTGGATCGATCGAACGCGCGAGCGACTGGCCGCCGCCTGCAGGCCTTCCGAGGCCGTGGAGTCCGTGCTCGACGACGAGACCCTGGCCCCACGTATCGCCGAGCGCCGCGGATCCAGGAGACCACTGGTCGTCCTCGCGAGGGTCCCGCCCGCGCGGCGGCCGAGATGGGCGCGCTCACGCTGAAGAGTGCGGCGTGACGGCCGAGTCTACGAAACGGCCGCGTTCCGGCACGGACCGTTCGAGCTCGCGGGTCCCGGTCTGGGCGCCGTCGTCGTCGCGACCGAACCCGAGACGCGCGTTCCTCGACCTTCGGCTCTCGGCTGACCTGGTGGGCAGGCCGGGCGCCTCGGTGGTGGTGGTCTCGTCGGAGGGCGAGGTGCCCAGGGCGCGCTCGGGGTTCCGGATCCCGTCGGTCGACCGGCTGCTCTCGCCGGCGGTCTCGATCGTCCCGATCCAGCTCCTCGCGTGGCGGCTCGCGAACGCGCGCGGGCGCGTCCCGGCGCGTATACGAGCCTCGAAGGTGACCACGCGTGAGTGACGTGCCGCGGGTGGCGCTGACGTTCGATGCCGAGCATCCAGGATCGACCCGCCGCGGGCGAGGGCGGCACCCAGCGCATCCTGGACGAGCTCGAACGAGCGCAGGTCCGGGCGACGTTCTTCGTGCAGGCTCGGTGGGCCATGGCGAGCCGAGCCTCGTCCGCCGGATCGCCGACGACGGTCACCTGATCGGCAACCACTCGACCTACCACGCTCGGATGACGCTGCTCTCGGACGACGGGTTGCTCGAGGACGTTCGAGCGGCGGGCGACACGATCTCGAGATCGCGGGCGTGGATCAGAGGCCGTGGTTCCGGTGCCCGTTCGGCGACGGACTGACGACGCGCGCGGGTGCTGGGCGCGCTCGAGAGCTCGGGTACCGCAACGTGCACTGGCACGTCGAGACGCCGAGGACTGGGAGCCGTGGCGGACCGCGGACGAGATCGGGAACGACACCGTCGCGGGCGCGGTGGAGCACGGGGACGGCGCCGTGGTGCTGCTCCACACGTGGCCGGCGCGACGGCGGACGCCGTGCCGATCGCGCTCGAGGGCTTCGAGCGGGCGGGAGCTTCGTTCGCGACGGTCGACGAGCTCGAGGCGCTCCCGTGAGCCGGGCGGCCCTGGTCGCGGTCGACGGAGGCGGTTCGAAGGTGGACGCCGTCGTCGTGGCGCCGCGACGGGCGCGCTGCTCGGTTCGGCGCGGTGCGGACCGTCCGACGGCACCGCGCGAAGGGCGAGCTCGCGCCGGTCGATGTCGGCCGTCGAGGCCGCCCTCTGCGGAGGGCGGGCGCGATCCGCGCGATCGCCGCTCGCCTCCCTGGGCGTGTTCTGCCTCGCGGGGCGCCGACCTTGCCGCTCGGACGAGCGCAGTCACCGCGACGTGTCCAGCAGCACGGCTGGACCGACGAGCACCGTGCTGCGCAACGACACGTTCGCCGTGCTGCGGGCCGGAGCCGACCGGACGTGGGGGGTCGGCGTCGTTTGCGGGTTCGGCACCAACTGCTCGGCCGTCGCACCCGACGGCAGGACGTACCGCTTCCCGGCGCTCGGCTGGATCGCCGGCGACTGGGGCGGAGGCTCCGACATCAGCGAGGCGGCCCTGTGGCACGCGGTCCGATCGAGGACGGGCGAGGACGCCGAACGTCCCTCGCGTCCGGCGTCGCCGAACACTTCGGGTTCCGGCGGCCCCGGCAGGTGATGCAGGCGATGTACTTCGGCCGGGTGCCGAGAGCCGGGTCGCCGAGCTGCGCGCCCGCTCGTGTTCGAGGCGGCGGCCGAGAAGACGCGGTCGCGACCTCGATCGTCGACCGCCAGGCGGACGAGATCGTCGCGATGGCCGGGACGGCCATCCGCAAGCTCCGGATGACCGAGCTCGACGTCACACGTCGTCCTCGGTGGCGGGATCTTCCGGAACCGGTTCGCGCCGTTCTTCGATCGCGCATCGATGACGGCATCCGGCGGTGCGACGACCGCCTCGCTGAAGGTGCTCGAGGCGCCGCCCGTCCTGGGCGCGGCGCTCCTGGGGCTGGACCATCCTGGGTGCGAGCGGTCGCGAGAAGGCTCGCCTCAGGCGGCCTTGACCGACGCATCCCTCGACCACAGACTCGGACGCGGGGAAGCGGGGGTAACCATGGCCAAGATCGTGCTCGACGGGGTCACGAAGGTCTTCGGGAACGAGGTCGGTGGCCGTCGACGACGTGTCGCTCGAGATCGGCGACGGCGAGTTCATGGTGCTGGTCGGCCCCTCCGGGTGCGGCAAGTCGACGCTCGCTGCGGATCGTCGCGGGTCTGGAGGAGGTCGACCGCCGGCGAGGTGTTCATCGGCGAGCGCCAGGTCACCGACCTGCGACCCGCAAGGCCCGCGACATCGCGATGGTGTTCCAGAACTACGCGCTGTACCCGCACACTGACCGTGCGAGCAGAACCTCGGCTTCGGCCTCAAGCTGCGCAAGACACCGGCGGACGAACGCGCAGCGTCGCGTCGCACGACGTCGCCCACATCCTCGGCCTCGACGGCGCTGCTCGAACGCAAGCCGGCCGAGCTCTCCGGCGGTCAGCGCCAGCGCGTCGCGATGGGGCGCGCGATGGTTCGCGAGCCGGTGGCGTTCCTGATGGACGAGCCGTTGTCGAACCTCGACGCCAAGCTGCGGGTCAGATGCGGGCGCAGCTCGCGCGGCTGCACGAGCGCCTCGGCGATCGACCACGGTCTACGTCACCCACGACCAGGTCGAGGCGATGACGCTCGGCGAGCGGGTCGCGGTGCTGCGCGACGGCGTGCTGCAGCAGGTCGACACCCCGCAGCGGCTCTACCAGCGGCCGGCGAACCTGTTCGTCGCCGCGTTCATCGGCTCGCCGCCCATGAACTCTGGTGGGCGCGACGGTCGGCGACGGCGCCAGTGCGGTTCGCGAGGTTCGAGATCCGATCCCCGCCGATCTCGATCTCGGCGCGGTCGAGGGTCGGGACGTGATCTCGGGGATCCGTCCCGCGGACCTGGAGGACGCGGCCGTCTGGTCCAGGTCGAGCCTCCCCACGATCGCGGTGATCGCCGGACACCACCGAGGATCTGGGCTCCGGAGGTCAACGTCCTGTTCGCCGTCGACGCCCCTCCCGTGGAGACCGACGAGACGCTTCGCGGCCTCGGAGCAGGAAGCCGGTGGTGAGATCCGCTGCTGGCCGAGGAGCACACCGCCGTGTTCTGCGCCCGGGTCGATCCTCGGACCTCGTGCGGGCCGGGCACGCCGATCCGCCTCACGGTCGATCGCCGGAGGTTCCATTTCTTCGACCCGCACACGGGTCTCGCGCTGTCCACGGCGCCGGTCCCGGCCGCGGCCGTAGACTCGAGGTCATGAGATCCCTCGAGGGCCTGTCCGACCTGTTCCTGGGCGAGATACGCCGGCCAGCCCGACGCGATGCGCCGGGCGGCCGCGGCGCTGGTCGACCAGCGCGACGAGCTCGAACGGATCCGGGAGGCGAGCGACGCGGCCCGCACGATCGTGTTCACCGGCATGGGTGGCTCGTACGACGCCTGCTATCCGGCGGTGAACGACACCGCGCTCGCCCGCGGGGTCCCGGCGCTCCTGGTGGACGCGGCCGAGCTGCTGCACTTCCGCCGGCCGATCCTCAACGCCGAGGACCCTCGCCGTCGTCGTCAGCCAGTCCGGCGAGAGCGCCGAGATCGTGCGCCTCGTGAACGAGCTCGCCAAGCAGCGCGACCGCGTTCGTCGTGGCGATCGCCAACGGCGACGAACAACGACCTCGCTCGGCGCGCGGACATCGAGCTCGACACGTGGGCGGTCGCGAGTCCGGACCCTCGTCGATGACGTTCGCGGCCTCGATGACCACGCTGTCGGGGCTGGCGACGGCTGCTCGCCGGCGACAGCGTGGACACCGCAGTCGACCGGACCCGGACGGCAGCGGAGGCGCGGCCCGGTCCGCCGAACGCCTCCTGGACGACCCCGAGGCGCTCGCGTCCGAGCTCGCCAGGCCTGGCACGGCGGCCGGGACGTGATCGTGCTGCTCGGCCGCGGCCCGCGCGAGCGGCGACGGAGCTCGGCGCGCTCGGTGCTGAAGGAGTCCAGCGTCATGGCCGGGAGTCGGTCGAAGCCGGGCTGTTCCGGCACGGGCCCCTCGAGCTCGCCGGCCCGAGACATGAGCGCGATAGTGATGGCCACCGAACCCGGACCGGCGCCTGGACCTCGGCCTCGCGGCGGACCTCGTCGACTCGGGCTCCGCCGTCATGGTGGTCACGCCGGACGGCAGGCGCCCAGGGCGCCCGGTCGCGACAGGCTACCTGGACCGGGCGCTGATGTCGGCGGTGGGCGTGATCGATGCAACTGCTGGCGTGGCGGCTGGCCGGCGCGCGCGGGCGGACCCGGGCGCGTACCTGCGGGCGTCGAAGGTCACGACCCGGGGTAGCGGGCTCAGGCTCCCGCGCTGGCCGAGCTCGGGTTCGGCGAGCGGCAACCACGCGGTGACCGGGTCCCGCCACCCGGTTCGCTCTCGATACCGCAGCGACCGCCGGCGAGCTGTGCACGTTCGATCATCGTCGGGCAGCCCGATGTGCCCGGGGTTCGGGCGATTCGATCGCGCCGACGTCGAACCCCTGCCCGCGTCGTCAGTGACCACCAGCCGGATGCCGCCCTCGTGGCCGGCGATCGGGACGTGGATCGTCGTCGCCGAGGCGTGCTTGCGGGCGTTCGACGATCGCCTCCTGCGCGATGCGGAACAAGATCGCCCGAAGCTCGGACGGCGGCTCGGACAGCCATCGCGTCCTCGATCTCGGGCGCCAGGTCCGCGTTCCCCATGTACGCGCGCAGGGCGGGACGAGCCTCCCGGTCGAGGGCGGGCGGGCGGAGCTCGAACGGCAGGTGGCGCGAGCCGCTCGACGGACGAGCGGATCAGCGTCGTGCGGCTCCTCGGCCTCTGCCAGAGCTCGGGGTCCTCGATGCGGCGGGCGAGGCGACTGCACGGATGTCGGCGGCGCTCATCACCTGGATCGGGTCGTCGTGGATGTCGGACGCGATCGCCGCCGCTCCTCACTCCCTGCGCGTCCTCGAGCCGCAGGAGTAGCTGCCGGCGGTCCTCCATCGTCCGCCGCAGGACGTCGAGCTCCTGCGGGCGGTCCTCGACGCGCTTGGTCCGGGTGACGTCGGTCGCGGACGCCGCGCCAGAACAGCGGGTCCTCGTTCGGACCGCGGACCACGCCTCGTCGCGGATCAGACCTCGCGCCCGTCGGCGGCGAGCAGCCGATACTCCGTGCGGAACGGGTCGCCGGTCGTGAGCGACCGGCGATGCTCACCCAGCACCCGTTCCGCGTCGTCCTCGTGCCTCCGATCGACCCACAGCGCCGGATCGTCGCGCCACTGCTCGACGTGTGAAGCCGAGGCGGTTCGATCTGCAGGCTCGTGTAGATGTTCGAGGAGTGGTCGTCGTTGGCGTCGGCGTACAGGACGGCCGGGATCCCTCCACCGGGTGCCGGTAGGTCTGTGCGCCTCCCGGAGCTGGTCGGCGGCGACTCCGGCGGCGAGGGGACCTCGCTCACAGCTTGTACCCGAAGCGGCGCAGCGGCTCCTTGCGCTCGGCCTCGTCCTGCGTCGGTCTCGACCCCGTCGGCGGCGAGCCGTCGATCCGCGCCGAGCACGCCCCGGCCTGGTCGGTCTCGCCCACCACGACCTCGAGCGTGGTTCGCGCGTAGACGCGGCACACCTCGGGCACGGCCTTGACCGCGTTCAGGACGTGGATCGGGAACCCGTCGCGCAGGGCGACGACGAACAGGTGACCGGCGCGCCGATCGCCTCGCGCGTTGCGGACCGCGACGTCGCGGCAGCTCGTCGTCGTTGCCGCTGCGGCGCACGAGCCGGAGCCCTGCTCGCCTCGTTGAACGCGATCCCGAACTTCAGCCCCGGGACGTTCACGCAGGCCTCGATGCGATCCTCGACCGTCTTGATGAAGTGGGACTGACCGACGATGCACGTTCAGGTCCTCGGGGCTTGTCAGAACGGGACGGCGCTGATGTCCACCGGCGAACCCTCCTCGTCGTCGGGCGACCTCGAGGGACCGGGTCCTCCAGATCCCTTCGAGCCTGGAGTAGCCCGGCGAGCAGGGAGTTCGAGGAACCACGCTCGACAGGTCAAGCCATTCGTTCGGGCCGTGGTCGTCCCCGCCGATCGGGCCACAGACCGTCGAGCGAGGGCGCACGCCCGCGCCGGAGGTCGTGTTGGCGTCGAGGCACCGCCGGTCGCCGCGTCCGGAGCTCGAACCCGAGCTCGCCCGCCACCGCGATCGCGAGCGAGGCAGGCTTGGCGCCGCCCTCCTTCCGCTCCATCGGGCGGTGCCACCGTTGCTGATCGTCGTCACGCGCACGTCGGGGACGGTGGTGCTGTTCGCGATCGCGCCTGCCGACGGCAGCGCCGGCTTCCTCGAACGTCGCCTCTCCGGGGAACGGACGTCGACCTCAGGAGCATCGTTCGGCGACGACGTTCGGGCGCAGTGCCCCGCCTCTGCACCACGCCCGCGTTCGCGGTCACGCCGGGCCAGCGGCCCGTTCAGCGCCTGGAGCGCGACGGTCTTGTGGCGCGGCCTCGAGGATGCGCGCTGCGGCCCGCGGTCGGGTTCGACGCCGGCGTGTGCAGCGCGCCCCTCGATCTCGAGACGGACGTCGAGCACTCCCTCGCGCGAGGAGACGACGTCCCGATTCTCGCGGGCGCCCTCAGGACCAGGGCCGCGTCAGCCCACTCCCGCCTCGGCCGGATCAGTCCGCGCGACCAGGGCGAGCCGATCTCCTCGTCGTCCGGGTTGCAGATGTAGGTGATGCTCCCGAACCCGTCCGAACCGGCCGCCTGCAGCTCCTTCGACCGCGAAGAACCCGGTGAGGAGGCCACCCCTTCATGTCCGTGACGCCGGGCCCGAACGCCCGGTCGCCCTCGATCCGGAACGGGCGTTCGGCGACGGTCCCGGGTCCGGAACACCGTGTCGCGGTGTGACCGATCATCAGGACCCGTGCGCTCCCGCTCCCCCGAGACGCCCGATCGCCAGGGTCGCCAGAGCCGCCCTTCGTCGCCCGCGAGGTTCGTGCCGGATGCGCTCAGATCTCCCAGCCGCCGCGTCGAACCTCGCCTGGCGACAGGTCGGCGATCAGCGTTCACCCGCGTCGGGCGTGTACGACCCGCAATCGATCGTTAACCATCTCGCGGGCAGCGTCGACGAAGTCGTACCGCTTCTCGGCGATGGTCCCGGAGTTCGGACCGCTCCATCGGACCGGTGCACCTCCGTCTCCGGTGTGTCAGGGGCCGCTCCATCCTATCGTTCGGTTCCCGGCGCGAGTAGCATCCGCGCGTGGACTCGAGCGCGGAGACCTGGACGGATGGTGGGTGTTCCGTCATCGCCGGTTGTCAGGTTCTTCTGGCGGATCGCGTTCCGGACGCGGGTCGAGGAAGTCGATCGCCGCCATCGGGCCCAGCGATCGTCGCCGGCAACCGCATGTGCCGCAGCTCGACGGCGTCGTCACCTGCACCTGATGACGGGCATGCGGGTCCGGCGGATGACACGTTTCCTGGTCGCGGCGGAGTTCTTCCACAAGCTCTGGTGCGGGTGGGCGCTCCGCTCTGTACCGGCAGATCCCGATCTCCGTCGGGGCGAGCAGGCCAGGGCGCCCTCGATATCGCTATCGAGACGATCCGCGGCGGTGCTCGCGGGGATCTTCCGAGAGGACGGTCAACCGGAGAGCCGGGAGACGGGATTGCTGCGTGGTCGCACGGGCGCGGCCAGGATCGCGCCTCTCGCGACCGAGGCTCCCGTAGTCCCGGTGCGGGGTCTGGGGGCACGCAGCGGCTGGCCCAAAGCCCGGTCTGCATTCCGACGTCCGTGGCGCCCGGTCGTCGCGGTCTCGTACGGCGAACCGATCCTGCCGACCAAGGGGACCCGGGTTCGACCGAGGCATCCAAGCCTTCACCGACCTCATGGTGGATGCGATGCCTGTGCAGGCGGACCGTGCCAGGGCGCTCGCCGAGGGCGTAACGAGGTCAGCCGGCGTGGCCGGCGAACCACGCCACCGCGAACTCGGCGACGCGTTCGAGGGCGCCCGGCTCCTGAAGAGGTGTGGGTGGCGCCGGGGATGATCTCGAGCCGTGTCTCGCACCGCATCCGAGCCTGCGCATGCCGGTTAGAGCTCGAGCACCTGCGCGTGTCGCCGCCCACGATCGACAGCGTCAGCGCTGTCACAGCTCTCGAGCGCCTCCGCCGCGAGGTCGGGCGGCCGCCGCGCGGGACGACGCGGCCACCTCCGGCCCGAGGTGCGCGGCGGCGACGAGGGCCGCGGCCGCCCCGGTGCTCGCGCCGAAGAGCCCGATCGGCAGCTCGCGGACGTCGGGATCGGCGCGCAGCCACCCGACTCGCGCCCCTCGAGCCGTCTCGCGAGGAGCGCGATGTCGAAGCACCTTGCCGCGATCGTGCGCTTCGACGTCGGTCAGCAGGTCGAACAGGCAGCGTGCGCGAGACCTGCGACACCGGAGACGCTCGGCGACCTCCACGTTCCGAGGCGACCGATCGGCTCGAGCCGCTCCCGTGCGCGAACGCCACCACGGCGTTCGCGCCTGCCGTGGATCACGAGATCGCCGGGCAAGGGTCGTCCCGTCCGAGACCAGCGGCAACGGATCGACGCAGCAGGTCCGCCATCAGCGGGAAGGTGGAAGCGGCCGGCCCGCGGAGCGCCGGCCCTTCCGGCGTCCTTCGTGGTGATCCGTCCGCGTCACATCGCGGCGACGGCGAGATCAGGTTCGAATCGCGGAGCTTGCGCAGCGCCTCGCGCTCGATCAGCCGGACGCGCTCGCCCGAGAGGCCGAGCACCTTGCCGGTCTCGCGCAGCGACAGCGGCTGGCCGTTCTCCAGGCCGTAGCGCAGCGCCACGACGTGCCGCTCGCGCTCGTCCAGCACGCGGTCGACGGCGTCGCCGATCTCCTCGCGGAGCAGCGCGTCCTCGACCTCGTTGAACGCGGCGTCGGAGTCGACCTCCTCGATCAGGTCGCCGAGCTCGGTGTCCTCGCCCACGGGCGACTGCAGGGACAGCGGCTCGCGGCGGCCCATCTCGGTCAGGTCGTCGATCTCCTCGACCGTGGTGTCGAGCGCCTTCGCCAGCTCTTCGCGGCTCGGCTCACGACCCATCGACTGCGCGAACTGGAACCGCGTGCGGTTCAGCTTGCGCAGCCGGTCGTGGATGTGGACCGGCAGGCGGATCGGAACGCGAGCGATCGGCGATCGCCCGCGTGATGCCCTGGCGGATCCACCACGTCGCGTACGTCGAGAACTTGAACGCCGCGGCGCCAGTCGAACAGCTCGACCGCGCGCATCAGCCCGATGTTGCCCTTCCTGGATCAGGTCGAGGCAGCGGCAGCCCCTGGCCCTGGTACTTGCGGGCCACGGACACCACCAGCCGGAGGTTGGCCATGATGAATCGCTGACGGGCCGCCTCGGCGTCGCGGACGTCGCGGCGAGCCTTCGCGATCGCTCTTCTCAGAACGCAGGCGACCGGCCCGGAGGCGATCCTCCGCCTCCTTGCCCGCTTCGATGGTCATGGCGAGCTCGACCTCTTCCTCCTTGGTCAGCAGCGGCTCGCGCGCCGCCGCCTCGAGGTACAGGCGGAGATCGTCGGCGTCATCCGTGCCGAGCGGGACGCGCTGGTTCTGGCACTTCGTACTCACTCTCCTCCTCGAAGCCTCCGTAGGGTGGTGCTTCGCCCCTGGAGGTCTTCGGGACCGTGCTTCAGTCGATAGGGCCCCCAGGCACACGAAGACCGGCCTCCCTCGGGCCACCGGGAGCCATGCTATCTGCCCCCCGCGTCCTGTAAAGCCGACGCACGTGTAGACCTCGTGGAGATACCCAGTATTCCCTCTCTCGTGCCTGCCGAAGCACCGGAGGCACGAACGCCGCCGGAGATTCACACGGCGGCCCCGGCCGGGATGCGCCCCGGCCACTCGGCTGGGGTTGGGTTCGATGAGCGTGTTCGAGCGAGTAGGAGGCGGCATGGACCGCGACACCCTGCAGGACGACCTGGACTCCGATCCTCGCCCCGAGCCGGGACGCTCAGCTCCCAGGTGAGTGGGACTGGAGCCCCGCTCGACGATCGTGACGGTGGCCAGTGCTCGGCTGTGCCAGAGCCGACGGAGCCGGAGAGGAGACCGGAGTCGGCGGGCGACTCGAGGACGGCAGCCACCGACGACGAAGAGGACGACTGAGCTTAGCCTCCCGGAGCAGGAGGGGGCGGTCCCCGGCCGCCCCTCGGGCTCGAACGAGCGACCGCCTCAGGCGGCGCGGACCGAGAGCACCGGCGCGAGACCGCGAGCCACCACGCGCCACGTCGCCCCGGCATCCGATGACCCGAACAGCTCGCCCGACGTCGCGCCGAACCAGAGCCGAGGCGGCGTCGCTTCGTCGCGGGCGAACGCCTGGCGCGGGATCGTGAGGTAGGCGTCGTCCTGCGGGAGTCCCTCGGTGTGGCCGTTCCAGCTCGCGCCGGCGTCGCGCGTCTCGAACACCCGGCAGGCGACCTCGGCGGAGACGCGGTCGACGATCGGAGTCGAGCGGGATCACGTAGGCGGCGTCGGGGTCGTTCGGATCGACGACCATCGGGAAGCCGAAGTCGCGTCGGCAGGCCTCGCGCGATGCTCGGTCCACGAGCGCGCCGGCGTCGTCGGAACGGTAGACGCCGCCGTGGAACTGCATGAAGAGGCGTTCGGGCCGGGTCGGCGACCGGTGCATGTTGTGGACGCAGCGCGCCGAGCGGCCTGGTGGCGCGCGACTCCTCCGGTAGGTAGCTGGATCGATCCCCGCGTTGCCGATGCTCCCAGGACGCCCCGCCGTCCTCCGGTGCAGCCACACGCCACCGAGGAGATGCCGACCGCGAGCGCGATCGGGCTCGCCCGGCCACGGGCACGATCGAGTGCAGGCAGCAGGCCGCCGGCCCCTCGGGCCCCAATCGGGCCGCGCTGGGCTGGTCCCAGAGCCCGCGGTTGAGCTCCCACGTCATCCCGTCGTCCCGGCTCTCGAACAGCGCGGCCGGGTCGACCTCGGCGTACAGGACGCCGTCTCCTGCCGGGCGCGATCGCCCAGGTTCGGACCAGGGTCGTGTCCGCTGTCCTCGGGGAACTGAGGACCCTCCGCCTGGTCCCACGCGCCGGTCGGATCGTCCGCAGTGTAGACCCGCGGGCCAGAACTGACCCGTGGGTGACGCTCGCGAAGTACCGGCCCGTCCTCGGACGGATCGCGAACTCCACCGAGCTGCCGGGAACGCCCGGGCCACGACGTCCATCTCGCTCCTCACGTTCGCCCGCGCAGCACGAACCAGACCCTTCCGGGTCCCGACCAGGGAGCTCGGTCGCGGCCCCGCCGGACACGGCGCCGATGACCTCGAGGCGATCCTCGGTCGTGACGCGCGCGTCGCCGTCGACGCGCTCGCCCTCGAGGAACACCGCCACGTGCTGGCGGACCTTCCTCTGGTCGTCGAGGATCCAGCCGCCGAGCTTGGGGTGCGAGCGTTCGAGCTCGCGCAGCACGTCGACCACGGTGCCGCCCTCGACGGTCACTCTCGCGGCGACGGCCCTCGGCCAGCTCTGCGGAGCGGGGGCCGCAGTCGGACGATCGGCATGGCCCCTGAGTGCGTAGAATGGCGATCGGAGGTCACCGGACACCGATGCGGATCGAGATGCCCCCAGCAGGTTCGCGGACCTGGACGGGCCCGTGCACTACGTGGAGTGGGACGGGCCGCCCGGGCGCACGTTCGTGCTCGTCCACGGGCCTGGGGGGTCGCTGCTGTCGTGGCTCGCGGTAGCGCCGGGCCTGGCGAGGCACGGGCGTGTGCCTCGCGATGGACCTGCCGGGCTTCGGACGGACTGAGCGCAACGGCCGCCGCGGCAGGGTCAGCGACCTCCGCGGCACGGTGTCGGGTTCGTCGACGAGGTCGCGGGCGGGGGGTCCGGTCGTGCTCGTCGGCAACTCGATGGGCGGCGCGGATCCTCGATGCTCGAGGCCGCGCTCGAGCCGGCCGCCGGTCGAGGCGCTGTGTGCTCTCGAACTCGGTCTTCCCGTGGAAGCGCGGCTCGTCGCTGCCGGCGCCGGTCGTGATGGTCGGCTTCGCGCTCTACGAGCTCCCCGGGTCGGCGAATGGGCCTCGCGCCAACGCGTCACACGGCTGGAGGCCGAGCGCGCGGTCGAGCTCGGCCTGCGCATCATCGCCGCGGATCCCTCGGCGATCCCCGAGGACCCTCGTCCGGCTGCCACGTCGAGCAGCTCGTCCGCCACCAGCAGAACCCCGACGCCGGACCGGCGTTCCCCGGAGGCTTCTGCGAGGTCGCTCCTCGTCGCTCGGCCGGCGGCAGCGAGCTCGTGCGGTGGATCGTCGGGTCGGTGAAGGCTCCGGTGCTCGTGGTCCACGGACGCGAGGACCGGCTCGTGCCGCTCGGGTTCGCGATGGGAGCGCTCGAGATGCGGCCGGACTGGGACGTGCGGTTGATCCCGAAGGTGGGCCACGTGCCGCAGATGGAGGCGCCCGAACGCTGGCTGGCCGCCGTCGGAACCCTGGATCGAGGGTCTGCCCGCCCGCAGGCCTGAGAGGCCGGCGGCCTTCGACACCTCGGGCGAGCGACTCCTCGAGCGCGAACGCGAGCCGCTGCAGGTCCGGCATCCCGTCGTAGTCGCCCGTCAAGCCGAACGCCATCGTCCCGCCGATCGACGTGACCGCGTATCGACAGCGCCGAGTTCTCGCCGAGCGGGGAGCGACGGGTACTTCGCGCGACGAGCCTCGCGCCCGCCATGTGCATCGGCTGCGGCGGCCCGGATGATCGACACGACGAGGTTGAACCAGGGACCCTGGCTTGCCAGACGCGCGGCCGCGGCGAGCAGGCCGCCGGGCGCGTACGCGCCCAGACCGATGATCGCGTCGGCGCTCATCGCCATCATCGAGTCCTTCAGGGTGACTGGTCCCCTCGCGCACGAGCGCGAGACGGCGCTGGGGCCCATCGCGCCGACCGGCAGGTCGACGGAACGCCGGCGCCACCCGGTTGCCCGAGCGACGCGTCGCGGCCGCCCTGCACCGAGACCGGCACCATCACCCGCAGCGTGCGTCCCCGGCGTCGGCTCCTTCCGGTCGCGCAGCAGCAGGTGCAGGGCACCACCTACGACCGTGAGCACCGCGTCGTTCACGGTCCCACCCAACGCGTCCTTGATCTCCTTGAACCGCTGGAGCGGCGCGTCGGCGATCGCAGAACCGCCGGTTGGGCCCGATCTGCACGTCGAGCGGCGACGCGGGGCGCGCGCCCATGTCCAGGATGCTGCGGAACCCCGACAGGACCGTGCCGACGTCGAGCGCCGCCACCGCGGGCGACCGGCCGTGACCGCGTCCACCCTGCTCATCAGCGCCTGGAACGGATGGGCGACGAGCGACTCCGTCGCCTCGCGGAGCAGGTCCTGCGAGGAGGGTTCGGGTTCGGGCTCCCAGGCGGGGGCGGCGCATGCTCGGGCAAGCTCGGGCGAGAGGTCGAACAGCGCCGCGGTCAGGTGCATGCCGGACAGCCCGTCGATCATCGCGTGATGCACCTTCATCAGGGTCGCGACGTGACCGGCCCTCGAGACCCTCGATGACGTAGAGCTCCCAGAGCGGCTTGGACCGGTCGAGCGGGCGCGAGAGGATCCGCTGGACCTGCTCGCCGAGCTGACCCGCCCGCCGGGGTGCAGAGCGCCGCGCGGCGGATGTGGAACTCCAGGTCGAACGAGGCGTCGTCGACCCAGACCGGCAGCGCGAGCCCGAACGGCACCATCTTCACCTTCTGGCGGAGCCGGGGCGCGAGGTGCAGGCGCGAGGCGAGACACCGCCTCGACGTCCTCGAACCGCAGCCGTCCGTCCGGCCGCGTCGAGGGGTCGAGCACGGAGAGCCCGGCCACGGCATGTGCATCGCCGGCCGCTCCAGGTACAGGAACGACGCGTCGAAGCGCGGTGAGTCGTTCGGGAGACCATGCACCCTCAGGGTACCGCTCCACGGCCGCGGTGGGAACCGGTGCTAGCCTCGCCCGCGATGCGCCGACGCCTGCGCGCCGTCATCCTGCTCTCGTTCCGCGCTCGTGCTCGCCCTCCCGGTCGCGCCCGCGCGGGCCGCCTCACACGGGCTGAAGTCGCGAGGTCGAGATGCGCGACAACGTCTTCGCCCCGCGGATCGTCCGGATCCCGGTGGGCGGGACGGTCGAGTGGACCAACGAGGGCCGCAGCCCGCACAACGTCACGGCCGACGACGGCGCGTTCGCGCTCGGCGGATCTCGCGCCCGGCGAGGTGTTCGACGAGACGTTCGCGACCGAGGGCGCCTACCCCTACTTCTGCTCGATCCACGGTTCGCCCGGCGCCGGGATGACCGGCCTGGTGCTGGTCGGCGACGCGCCGATCCCGAGGGCCGCGTCGGACGTCGGTCCGGGTCGCGAGACCCGCCCTCGCTCCCGGCGCCGAGATCCGTGTGCCGCAGGACGAGACCGATCGATCCAGGCCGCGGTGGACGCGGCCGAGCCGGGCGGCATCGTCGTGATCTCGCCCGGGCGTCTACGAGGAGGCGGTGGTCGTGACGACGCCGTTCCTCACGATCCGCGGTCTGGATCGCAACCGGGTGATCCTGGAGGGCGGGTTCACGCTCGACAACGGGATCTCGGGCGATCGAGGCCGACGGCGTGACGATCGAGAACCTGACGGCCCGCCACTACCTCGTGAACGGGTTCCTGTGGTCGAGCGTGTTCGGCTACCGAGGGTCGTACCTGACGGCGTTCAACGACGGCGACTACGGGCTGTTCGCGTTCGACTCGCAGTACGGGCAGTTCGACCACTCGTAGCGCGAGCGGGCATCCCGACGCCGGCTTCTACATCGGCCAGTGCTTCCCGTGTCATGCGCCGCGATCACCGACGCGTGCTCGCCGAGAACAACGCCGTGGGGTATTCGGGCACGAACGCCGGCGGCGACCTGTTCGTCGTGAACTCCGAGGCGCGACAACCTCGCGGGAATCGTGCCGAACACCCTGGACTCGGAGGCGCTCGCGCCGCAGCACGACGCCCTGATCGCCGGCAACTGGGTCCACGACAACAACAACGCGGACGCGCCGTCGTTCGACCTGGAGTACCCGTCGCTCGGGATCGGGATCATCGTGAACGGCGGGCGCGACAACCTCGTCACGCAGAACCTCGTCTGCAGTGACCAGGAGGCGTTCGGCATCGCGCTCTTGCCTCGCCCGACGAGGACGTCTGGCTCGATGCAGGGCAACGAGGGTCCGCGACAACCTCGTCCGGAACTCGGGCCGGGCCGACCTGGCGCTCGGCGCGCCGTCGGGTGGCGGCGACTGCTCTCGGGCAACGACTTCGCCACGAGCATCGCCGCCGGCGATCGAATGGCGGGCCGGGTGCGGCTCGCCTGCTCGCCCGGATCCCACGGTGGTTCGTTGGGCGCGATCGTCGGCCCGCTTCGAGCGCTACCTCGGCTGGCCGCGCCTCGGAGACGTGGCCGTACGCGACTGGCGTTCGCAGCCGCCGCCGCTGGACCAGGAACCGATGCCGGGCGCCGAGAGCGCCCCGCCTCGACCCGGCGATCGCCGAGACCGCCGTCCCCGAACCCGTCCGCATCCGCGACGCCCGCACGCTCGACGTGCCGGCGTCATCCGACGTCTCTCAGGAGGTCACCGTGCTCGGGACCTCGCCACTGAGTTGGCGGGTGTTCACATCGGCGCTTGCACGCCTACGCGCTGCCGCTCGATCCTGTACTCGGCGTGGGTCTCGATCGCGCTGTGGGACCTGGTCCGCCAGGACGCCGTGCCGAACCGGACCCGCGTCCTGTGGATGCCGGTCGTGCTCGTGATCCCGCTCGCCGGCCGGGATCGCGTACATGCGTTCGGGCGTCGCCGATCCAGCGTTGCCGCTGCGCGGATGCCGGCGGGCGGGCGGGCTCGCGATCTACGTGCTGCCCTGACCGCGCTCGCGACGGGCTCGGCCCCAAGAAGGTCTGCCGCGGGCGCTGCTCGTGCGCCGGCGCGGGCCGCATCGCGCCCGGCGTCCCCGTCGCCAGGTCTCCTGGAGGTTCGATGTCGAGAACCGCCCGGCGGCTCCGACCACGGTCGTGAGGGAGCCCACCCGCGGCGCGCCGACGGAAGTGGATGACGGATGAAGTACCTGATCATGATGTTCGGGGACCAGGGCACGATCGATGACCCGGTCGACGGAGTGGATCCGGTCGACGATCGGGTTCATGACGGACCTCGACCAGGAACTACGGGAGTCCGGCGAGTTCGTCGACGGGCAGGCTCGTCGACCCGACGCGGTGCCGTAGACAATCGTGTTCGGTTCGCAGAACGGCGCGCCGGTCGTGACCGACGGCCCGTTCGCGGAGGCGAAGGAGTCGCTCGCCGGGTACCTGATCGTCGACGTGCCGAGGATGGCGTGCTCGGAGATCGCACTCGCGGATCGTCGCGTTCATCCGAGGGCCCGATCGAGGTTCGGCGATCGCCGACGCCCCACCCGAGTTCTGAGTCCGAGCACCGACCACCGCACCGTGACCAGAAGGAGAACGTGATGCCGAAGATCAGCAACCGTTCCTGTGGTTCGACGACCAGGCCGGGGAGGCCGCCGAGTTCTACGTGTCCGCTGTTCAACGCGAGGCCGGGCTCCTGCCGGCGAGTCCGAGATCCTCGGGGCTCGCCCGCTACCCGGAGGGCGGACCCGGCAAGCCCGGTTCTGGCGATGACCGTTCGTTCCGCCTCGAGGGGCAGCGGTCCGCTCTTGGCTGAACGGCGGCCCGCACCACGAGTTCACGGAGGCGGTCTCGTTCTTCGTGGACTGCGAGACGCAGGAGGAGGTCGACGCGCTCTGGTCCTCGCTGTCCGAGGGGCGGCGAGGCGGGCCCGTGCGGCTGGCTGAAGGACCGCTACGGCCTGTCTGTGGCAGATCATCCCGACCGCGCGCTGGGCGAGGCTCCTCGGCGACCCGAACCGAGCGGGCGGGCGAGCCGTGCAGGCGATGCTGCAGATGACCAGGATCGACATCGAGCGGCTCCGGCGCGCCGGCCGAGGCGGCGGCGTAACGCCGGATCCCGTGTCGGTCGAGTCAGATCTCGACACTGAGGACCTGCCGCTGCGCGAACTGGGCCGCAGGTCCTCGGCGCAGCTCTGTCCGCCGGTACGGCAGGTTCGACGCGAGCGAGGACGCGGTGCAGGAGGCACTGCTCGCCGCCGCGACCCAGTGGCCCGACCAGGGCGTGCCCGAGAATCCGCGGGCGTGGCTCGTCACGGTGGCGTCGCGACAGGCTGGTCGACGGGTGGCGCACCGAGAGCGCCCGCGCCGTCGCCGCGAGGAGCACGTCCGCCGTCCTCGACGCTTCCCGAGCCGGGACCCGTCGACGGCCACGACGACACGCTCACGCTCTGTTCCTGTGCGCCACACCGTCGCTCTCGGTGCCGTCGCTGGCTCGCGTGCTGACGCTCGAGGCGGGTCGGCGGCCTGACGACCGCCGAGCATCGCGAACGCGTTCCTGGTCCCCGAGCCCACGATGGCCCAGCGGATCAGCCGCGCGAAGCAGACGATCAGACAAGCCGGTGCCCGGTTCACGACCTCCCGCCGGACGCCGAGCGGGCAGGGACCGGCTCCGCGTGCGTCACTGCACGCGCTCTACCTGATGTTCAACGAGGGCTACAACGACGAGCGCGGGTCCGTCGCTCCACCGCGCCGATCTCACCTCGGAGGCGATCCGGCTCGCGCGCCTGCTCCGCCGGCTCGTCCCCAGGAAGGTGAGGCGGCCGGAGCTCCGCTGGCCCTGATGCTGCTGAGCCGATGCCCGGCGCGCGGCGCGCACCACCGCCGCAGGCGCGAGCTGGTCCCGCTCGCCGACCAGGACCGGGCGCTGTGGGACCGGGGCGACAGATCCAGGAGGGCGTGGGGATCCTCTCGGGCACGCTCGGCAGGGGCGCGATCGGGCCCTACCAGCTGCAGGCGGCGATCTCGCGGCGATCCACGACGAGGCGCGCGAGGCGCCGACGAGACCGATCTGGCCGCAGATCCCCTCGCCCTGTACGACGCGTGCTCGAGCAGGTCTCACCCGGCCCCGTCAGTGACCCTCAACCGCGCGGTCGCCGTGGCGATGGTCGACGGCCCTCGGGCGGGGCTGGCGGTGCTCGGGACCCTGGACGCGGACGATCGCACGGCGAACACCCACCGGCTCGAGGCGGTCCGGGGTCATCTGCTCGAGCTGGCTAGCGAGCCGACGAGCCCGGACGCATGCGCGAGCGTACCGGCGCGCGCGGCGACGGCTGACCGCGAAGCGTGCCCGAACAGCGCCACCTCGCGATGCGCGCCTCCCTGGCGCGCGCTAGGGGATCTGCTGCTCCTGCGGCGTCGGCGTGCGGGCGAGGCTCGCGGTGATCGCGCCGGCCGGGATCAACCAGGCCGCCGGCCGCCACCCCGACGGTCACCGACTCGTCAGGAACACAGACCCGAGGACACGCGGCCGCGATGCGGCTCCATCGCCAGGAGACGATCGAAAGGTCCGGACCGCGCCCGATCCTCATGAGCGCCTCATCAGGAAGAAGAGGCCCCCGCGGACGACAACCCCATGCCGACGAGCGGCCACCACTCACGGCGGCGCCGGCGGGCAGGTCCCAGTGGCCGACCACGTCGGCAGTGGACGAACAGCGCCGAGCGACGACCCCGGCGCTGATCCACATCGCGCTGGTGAGGGCGTTCGGTGCGTTCGATCGGCAGGTCGACGCCCGGTGAGAGTAGCCGCCGCTAGGTCATCGCGGTCACGAGCGCCAGCAGCACGCCGATGCCGTCGATCGCCAGACCCGTCCCCGTCCCGACGACGATCGCCCGCGCCGCCGACCGCGCACAGCAACGCGAGATGACCGTGAGCCGGGCGGCGTCCGCCGAGCGCCCACGCCCAGACGGTCACTGAACACCGGATAGGTGAAGAACAGGAGCGTCACCGCGGCGACCGTCGTCCGTGCTGGGTGGCGGTGAAGAACAGGGCTCGCCTCGATCGCGTAGCCGAACACCGCCAGCATCACGAGGCCGGAGCCGTTCGCCGCGCGCCGCCAGGATCGGCCGGTGGCGTGAGCAACAGCGCGAGCAGGAGCACGACGGCGCCGAGCGCGAGACTCGGATCGGCAGCATCGTCTCCACCGGCACACCGCGTTCGAGGACGAACCGGCCCCAGATGATGATGGTCCCGAACAGCTACCGCGGAGACCGCGGCGGACGCGCCGCCGAGGCAGGTCGTGGCGGCCGGGGTCGCTCGGGGCGGAGTGGGTGATCGCGGGCGGTCGGGTCGGTCACGCTCAGGCGAGCTCGATCCGCATCCGCTTGAAGGCCTTGCCCTTGTTCTCGGTCTTCGCCACGCGCACGCGTCCGACCTCGGCGGTGGAACGCACGTGGGTCCCGCCGTCCGCCTGCTTGTCGAGCCCTCGATCTCGATCACGCGGATCGGGTCCACCGACTCGGGGATCAGGTTCACCTTGGTGCGGATCAGGTCGGGATCGGCCAGGGCCTCGGCTCGGGAGGAAGCTCACGCGCACCGGACGGTCGGCCGGCGAGCTCGGCGTTCAGCTTGTCCTCCACCTCTCGCCCGAACTCGGCGTCGATCGACTCGAGCTCGAAGTCCATGCGCGCGCGACCCCGGGCTCCATGTTCCCGCCCGTGACCTTCACGTCGTAGTCGCGCGAAGACGATCGCCGACAGCGCGTGCAGGGCGGTGTGCGTGCGCATCAGCGTGTGGCGGCGGTCCCAGTCGATCTCGGCCGGTGACCGCCGTGCCCGCGGCCGGCAGGCTCGCCGTCGACCTCGGTGCAGGAGCCTCCCGCCGCGCTTGACGGTGTCGAGCACGCGGAGCTCCCCGCCGTCCCACGCGCAGGACGCCGGTGTCCCCCGGCTGTCCGCCGCTTCGGGCGTAGAAGACCGTGCGATCCAGGACGACGCCCTCGTCGCCGGTCTCCCCGGACGGTGGCCTCGCAGGACCGGACGTAGGCGTCGGTGGCGAACAGCTCCTCGGTCACGGCCAGAGCCTAGCCGACGCCGAACCGGCCACCGCGGGACGCCCCCCTCGGGCGTTCCGCCGCAGGTGGGCCGGGGTGTCGGGACGAGCCCGCCGGGCTCAGGACGGAGCAATACGTAAACCTGAACGAAGGTCACGC
>ERZ1370068.1954-contig-11912_pt1 | contig 97995 bp, 149 predicted proteins | sample MGYA00561227_ERZ1370068 | MGnify/ENA primary metagenome ERZ1370068 (study PRJEB38410, sample SAMEA6850437) | metagenome | study: Metagenomic assessment of the ecological functions of the soil: analysis of the soil microbiota associated with the...
AGTATGCTTCGTTCAGTTTACGTATTGCTTTCCGCTTCCACCAGTACCTTCATCACCAAGATGGAGGCGTGCGATGTCGAAACGCCTTTCCACGGCGACCGGTTCCCGATCAGCGTGATTGCAAGATCCACCGATGACTGAAACCAGTACCATTGCCCGTGGCTGACCCCTGGGGCGTGAAGTGGATACAGAAGTTCGCTTCCACGGGAACGTTCCTCGAGGCCTGCAGCACTGCTGGAAGGCGGGTGATGGGAGTTCAGTTCATCGGAGATATTGCAAGCGAATTCACAGGCAATATGTACGTTGCTGACACGGGCAACGGCCGCATACAAGTTCGGCTCCGCCGCTGCTCATCGCCCATGCCGGCACGGACTGAACCATTGGAATGCGCTGGCGCTCTCACTCCGTTTCCCTGGATGGCACGGCTTTACTACGCCTGGTAGCGGAACAATCTCCTCTTACACACATGGAAAGGAGTAACCACTCTCGGCACCGGTGCTACGCTGGCTATCTCTCTGCCGTCCGGCTTATAACATCACGCTGACGGTAATGGACACCGGCAGGCTCGATTCCGACGATGTAGTTATCAACATCGTCGATACGACAGCGCCACTGTGATCACCGTCACCGGTGACAACCCGCTAACGGTCGAATGTCACACCAGCTTCTCCGATCCAGGTGCAACGGCCACCGACGGATGCGCCGGCAGCGTGCCACGCCCCGTCGGGTACCGTTGATGCCAACGTGCCGGGTAGCTACACCATCACTTACTCGGCCACTGATGGCGCTAACCCGGCAACGGCTACACGCACGGTGAATGTTGTTTGATACCACAGCGCCCATCATTTCTTGCCCGGCAAAACGTCGTTTGCCATGCTGCCGCTGAATTCGATGGCGACTTCAATGGCCGTGACTTATCCATAAGCGACGGCCACTGATAGTTGTTCCTCGAGTGTGACTGTTAACGGTAGTCCGGCATCCGGATCGATCTTCCCAGTCGGAACGACAATGGTGAACGCCACAGCGAGTGACAGCACTAATGCCTCGAATTGTAAGCTTCACTATAACTGTGCTCTACAACTTCGCCGGAGTTCTTCCCGCCCATTAACAACCAACCGATAGTCAACGTAGTAAATGCCGGCAGGGCCGTTTCCCGTGAGGATTCAGCCTGAGCGGCTACAAGGGGCTCGATATTTTCCGGCTCCCAATTCCCCCGCTTCAAGGTCAGATCGTTTGCAACTCATCTGATCCCGCAGTCACTTTGCAGGATACGGTGACGGCGGGCGGCGATAACCTCAGCTACGACGCCTCCGCCGACGTATATCGTCTGGAAGACAGACGCTTCGTGGGCCGGGACGTTCGTCAGTTAATTGGTGCAGTTGAATGATGGAAGCATTCACCGCGCGGACTTCAGGTTCAAGTGAGTCACTCAAGCGATTTGCTGGGACCGCGGGCGTCCACGCGCAATGAGCGCGGCCGCGCAGAACAAACCCGAGGACGCTGGTTTTCAAAAACAAGCGCCCCCAGTTGCGCTATCCAGTTTGGCCTTTCAGTTAATCTCCGTTCGCGCGCCATAGCTTGCGACCTTGCGTCTGGACTAGCCGGCAGCCTCGCACGTATGCTACCGCCTGATGCAAGCCAGCGTTACAAGTGGGTCGCCAACCAGGATAAAGGGCCAATCACACGTCCGCGAACTCTCGCCGAATAAAAGACAGAGTCTTGCTCGAGGGCTTTGAGAAGGTCGGCATTGTTGCGGCCGCGGCCCTCGACCATGAGCGCAATCAATTGAGCGAATGGCTCGGGCGAGGCTATCACGGCGACATGAGCTGGATGGCGCGCGAACCTGAAGATGCGCGCGGATCCGCGTAAACTTTTTCCCGCCGCGCGCTCTGTCGTTGTTGTCGCCAATAAACTACTACTCACCTGCTGCGCACATACTACTGATCCAGCAACAGGTAAAGTTTCCCGCTATGCCTGGGGCGACGATTACCACGAAGTCGTCGGCGCGAAAGCTTCGCTCGCTGCTCGCGTGCGATTCAGGAGGAGGTTCCGGAGGCGGAAGGAAAGTTTGCGTTGACATCCAACCGATGATGGATAAAGCGTGGGCTGCGCGCGCGGGGCTGGGCTGGATTGGCAAACACACAAATCTGATAACAACTGAATACGGCTCCTGGGTTTTTATCGGCGAGTTGCTGCTGAATCTCGACCTCGAGTACGACACGCGAACTCGTCGCGGATCCACTGCGGCAGTTGCACGCTTTGCATCGATGCCTGCCCGACACAAGCGATTACCGAACCCTACGTGGTTGACTCAAACAAGTGCATTTCCTAGCGCGACGATCGAGCTGCGCGATCCGGAACTGCCGCAGCCGGTTACTGAAAATCTTGAAGGTTGGTTTTACGGCTGCGACATCTGTCAGGACGTTTGCCCCTGGAATCGCTTTGAGCAGGCGACGGACGAGGCTGCGCTTTCTACCGCGCGAGGGAAACGTCAACGCTCCCTCGCTGAAGGTGCTGGAGAGCTGACTCCGGAAGACTTACGCTGAGCGCTTTCCGCGGTAGCGCAATGAAGCGCGCCAAACTTTCCGGACTGCAGCGCAACGCGCGGGCGCTATCAGACTGGAGGACAAAATCTCGAGTCAGCGCTGAAGCCCGCCATCCCGACCCCGAGATTGTTTGCAGTTGAGTCTGGCTGATCCTGATTTGCATGCGCTTCAAGCCGGGACATTAGTCAGACGTCAACGTCACGAATCCTCTCAGGTCAGGAAGGGCTTGCCCGCGCTCTTATGAGGTAGCAGTCTGTGCTAGCTTTTGTAACCACTCCCCACTTGGTTTATCGTCAACCAAGAATTCAAAACCATCAACTCAATCGAGGACCAAATTAAATGAGGCTGCTCATCCTGCTCGTGATCTCTCTGTGCCACTCATGTTTTGGTTCTTTCAGTTCAGTCATTGCCCAGGAGCCGAAGACCCCCGCCGACCTGCGCAAGCTGGCCGACGACTATTACACCTGGCGCAACCAAAACTATCCCGGTCGCGTCGAGTGATGCGCGGACTGCACACCTGGGACAACAAACTGACTGACTACGCGCTCTCCGCGGTGCTGATGCGGCGGCTGCACGTGAAGGAAGTGCTCGCGAAAGTGCGCGGCCATGCAAACGGCCAACTGGAGCAAGGACGATCGGATCGATTGGCTGCTGTTTCGCGCGCAACTCGACGGCATCGACTTCTTCAACCGGGTGATCGATTTCGAAGCGAGCGATCCGCAAACGTACGTCAACGAGTGCAGCAACGGCATCTTCTCGCTGTTGAAGAAGGAGTACGACACGCCGCGCAATCGCGCGCTCGCGGCAACTGCGCGGTCTCAAACAAATGCCCTTCGTGATTGAGCAGGGCAAGGGCAACCTCGACCAAGCCGGTGCGGCTTTACGCACAACTCGCGATTGACTCGGCGCGATCGATTGACAGCCTCTTCAACGACAGCTTGATGACGCTCGCCAAAGACATGTCGCCGGCGGAAAGAAGCGAGCTGATGAAAGCGCGCGATGCGGCGCTGGTCTCGATTCACGGCTATGCTGACTGGCTGGAAAAGCGCTTGCCGGGAATGGTGCCCTTCAAACCGATGGGCGAGGAGAACTACAACTATCTTCTGAAAAACGTTTACCTGCTGCCGCTGGACGCGAAGCAGGTTGAGATGTTGGGCCAGGCCGAGCTGGGACGTTATCGCGCGCTCGAGTCATGGTTGCCGGATCCATCGCTGGCAGATCCAATCCCGGCGCGCAGCGCAGAACATGCCGAAGGATCAGCAAGCGTTTCTGAAAGCCTACGAAAGCCGTGAGGCGGAGATGATCAATTTTCTAAAGACAAATCGATCTCGTCACCCTGCCGCCTTACCTCGGCCGGTTTGAAATCCGCCAGCTGCCTGAGGCGTTCAAGCCAACCAGTCCCGGCGGCTTCATGAATCCGCCCGGCGTTTACGACAAGGACGACAGCGGCTTCTATTTCATTCCCACTTACAATCCGCAGTCGAAGAACTTTTACATTCGCGCCGCGATCGAAGACCCGCGACCGATCCTCGGCCACGAAGGAATTCCCGGCCACTTCCTGCAACTTTCAATCGCGAATCATCTGAAAGACGAGATTCGCCGCCAGCATGGCGACGGCATTTTCGTCGAAGGTTGGGCGCTCTACGGCGAAGAGATGCTGATGCGTACCGGACTTTACCCAAACAACTCGCCGGGCGCAGGCGCAGATACTTCGGCTGTCGCGCTATCGCGCCGCGCGCATCGGCGTTGACGTAAACCTGCACACCGGCAAATGGACTTTCGATCAGGCCGTAAACTACTTCATGGAAGCCGGCGGGTTGGATCGTGAGTCCGCGACTGGCGAAGCGGCGGGCGCGGCCGCGAGTCCGACGCAGAAGATCACCTACATGGTCGGCAAGTGGCAGATCATGCGCCTGCTGGGAAAGTATCGCGACAAGCAGGGCGCAAACTTTCGCCTCGGCCAGTTTCACGACGACCTGATCAAGAATGGCAGCCTGCCGCTGTCGGTGGTTGAGTGGATCCTGCTGGATGATTCGTCGTCGCTGGATCAGGCGCTGAAGTGAACGCTTCACAAAAGTAATTTTTATAGTCCAAACGACGTGGGGCGTCATCCGGGTGAACAGAACCGGAGCGGACGGCTGAAAAAGAGTAGAAGATCCGACCGTTATCATTCAGTCACGTCCCGCTTCACGGACTGCAAATCCTTCCAGCTTTTCACCCCAGCGGTGAACTGCTGGGCTACTATCATTCGTCCGCCTTGCCGGACACGAATGAGCTTACTTTTTCTGATATTCACATTTAAGAACCCACTGGCAATGGCTCGGGGATCAACGCCTTCGGCTTGAATCACGACGACAATCCGAGGACACCTCCGGGTCGACTTGAAAGATCCATTTCGCGGTGGGCGTAGTATCTCCTCGCGCTGCGCCTCTCTTTGAGATCAGCGGTGCGCAACTCGGTTGACCGACAGCTTCAGTTCCAGTTTTCTGATCCAGAGAGACAAGCCGTGCGTGTATGTTGAAAAGCACAATCCAGATTTCGCAGAAAACTCGCGCCACACAATATTACCCAGGAGAAGAATTCCTACGCCGCCGGCTACGTAATACCAGCCAAGCTCTCTGGGAATGTTGGCTTCAAAGAGGCGCATGGCAGCCCAACCCGCCAAACCAATCCCGCCGGCCGTCAGGGCCAGGAAGCCAAGAAAGTAGACAGTCTTGACGAAAGGGCTGGTGATGCATTTTTGAAACGAGAAATAATCTGACATTCGACAAATCCTCCTTAGAATTTCGGCTGAATCAATTGGACGCGCGGGCGTCTTGCCGTCTCCATGCTTTTTCGGTAAGGAGGCATTTAACCAGAACTGCGCCTGCACTTCCCTATAGGTTTTCCACTATTTCGATTCTAAATTTCACCCATCTTTCGTAACTGTTGATGCTGATGGGTAGGCTCGGCTTTCCCATGCTCTGGATGACAACTGATGAGCGCGTTTGCTACCTTGACCTGCCCACTCTGAGCTGCGGTGTAGAAGGGGACTCGTCGTAATGGCCCTGTTCAAGTATCTCCTAACCTTAGCGGTGACGCTTGTCGTCGTTCAATCGCCGGTTCTGGCCCAGGGTTCGGTGCGGGACTACCGCCGCGCTCACGAACATGAAATCCTTAGCGAATTTATCGAGCTGCTCGCCATCCCGAATGTCGCGAGCGATCGCGAAAACATTCGCCGCAATGCCGCTGCCATCATGACAATGATGCAGCGACGCAAACTCGCGCCGCGGCTGCTCGAAACATCTGATCCCTACAGTGCCTCCGGTCGTCTATGGTGAATGGAAAACCCCTGGCGCCACGCGCACGCTCATTTTCTATGCACACTACGACGGCCAGCCGACCGACCCGCGACAGTGGAGCGGAACTCTGCCCTGGCAACCGGTGCTTCGCAGTGCAGCGTTGGAGGCAGGCGGAAAGATTCTGTCCGCGCCAAGAGCAGATGAGACCATCAACCCCGAGTGGCGTCTCTACGCTCGTTCCTCCGGCGATGACAAAGCCGGAGTCATGGCGATCCTATGCGCTTTCGATGCGCTCATTGCTTCAGGAGTGAAACCAACAGCCAACCTCAAGTTTTTCTTTGAAGGAGAAGAAGAAGCGGGCTCACCGCACCTCGGCGAAATACTTCAACAAAACAAGCAACTGTTGCAAAGCGATGCGTGGATCATCTGCGACGGCCCGGTCCGCCAATCCGGTCGTAAACAAGTAGTGTTCGGCGTTCGTGGCGATACCAACGTCGACATAACGGTTTATGGCGCGAAGCGGCCGCTGCACAGCGGGCACTATGGAAACTGGGCGCCGAACCCAGCTTTGATCCTCACTAAACTTCTCGCCTCCATGAAGGACGACTCAGGCCGCGTAACGATCTCCGGCTGGTACGACAACGTCGAACCAATCGGCGCAATTGAGCGCAAAGCAATCGCCGAAGCTCCACAATATGATGACACTCTCCGCGGCGAACTGGGACTCGCGCGCACCGAGGGACAGGGTAAGAGCCTGCTTGAATTGATTAATGAGCCGTCGCTTAACATCAATGGCATCGGTAGTGGCGACGTCGGCGCGCTCGCTCGCAATGTTATTCCTCCCACGGCGACGGCGGTGCTTGATTTGCGATTAGTGAAAGGCAACGACCACGCGCGTCAGGTTCAACTCCTCATCGCCCACATTCGTAAACAGGGTTTCTATATTACCGATCGCGATCCGACCGATGAAGAGCGCCGCCTTCATCCTTTGATTGCTCGTGTGACCGCGCGCCCGGGCGGCTATAACGCCGAGCGCACGCGAATGGATCTGGACGTCTCGGTGGCGCTGGTCGCAGCCGTACAATCAACGTCCCAGGAAGTGATTGTTAGATTGCCAACGGCGGGAGGCAGTCTTCCGCTATCGGTTATCACCGCGAACCTATCCACAGTGACAATGACTGTGCCAATTGCCAACTACGATGACAATCAGCATGCCGAGAACGAGAATCTGCGCGTGCAGAATCTGTGGGACGGCATTGAAACGATGGCCGCGATCATGACGATGAAGTGAGCCACGAAAAGAAGCGAACTAACACGGAACTGACCTTGGTGATTTCAGTCCGCAAGCGGACGAATGAAGTAGCCCAGCAGTTCACTGCTGGGACAAGAGCTGAAGGAATCTTAGTCCGTGAAGCGGACGGCTGAACGATAACAACTAGCTCCTCAACCCTTTCAGCCGTCCGCTTCACGGACTTCATCTCGGTCTCCAGCCACGCCCAGCGATAAATCGCTGGGCTACTTTCATTCGTCCGCTCTGCGGACTGAACCTACTCACTGTGCAAAATCCGTTATTTAGTGTATTCGTGGATCGTAGTCCGCACTTTCAGCGGGCGCTACGGTTACAGAAACGCCTGCATGTGGGCGATTACCGCGTCGGGCTGTTCCTCCTGAGGAATATGGCCGGCGAGATTGATTTGCTCCAGGCGCGAATTTGGTATCGCTGCCTTCAGCCTCTGACCTATCAGTAACGGTATAACGCGATCGTCCTCACCCCACAAGATCAAGGTCGGAACTGAAATCGTCGGATACCCGTTGATGTATTGCTGGATATCTTTCGGTATCGCACCCTTGCCGATTTCCAGCAGCGCATGCCTCCCACCCGGTGAAGCGAGCGGTCCCGCATAGGCGTCGACTTGCTGCTGAGTGATATTCGCGGGATTGTAATACGACTTCTTGAGCACCATTTTGATTTGTGTCTTTGCGGGCAACAAGTGAACGGACAACCACCCGATAATGGGAGTTCTAAGTAGCTTCAGAAACAGCGGCAGATGATCGGGATAACCGCCGGCGTCGATTAAGACAAGTTTCGACAAGCGAGACGGATTCTCTGCGCAGAGTCTCATGGCAACCAGGAGGGAGACCGCCCCGCCGTAAGAGTTTCCCACCAGCGTCAAATTTTTTAGATCGTGCTCGAGAATAAACTGGTGGATAAGATCGCCTTGTTCGATGATGGAATAGTGATCGTCATCAGGTTTAGGCGATTTGCCCTCACCCCTGAAGTCAATGAGGATCACCTGATGCCCCTCTGAAAACGGCGCCACCATGTAACGCCAGGAAAAGGTGCTGCCGCCAAGGCCATGCAAAAACAGCATGGGATCACCGTTGCCATACGACTCGCAGTAAAGACCGGTTTGACTGGTGCAGGGGTTTGAACTCATCGCACGAATGCTCCTTTTTGTCCGCAGAGTGGGGCGCCTGTAAGTGTAGGCTCTGACGAGGTGCGCCTTTCGGTGGACCATGATAACTCTAATGACAGCCTGCGTCATTAGAGTTATCACCGTCGAGGCTGTTTGATAGTGGTGTCGGCCGGCGTGGGGAGTAAACTACCCTTTGAAAACAGAAGAGCCGGGCACTTGGAATTCTCCAGGGAGACTAGACAATGATTAAGGGAAGTGAAAAACGAAAAGCCGACCATCCGATCGCCAATATTTTTCTGGATCGCTGGTCGCCTCGCGCCATGACCGGTGAGCCTATTGCCCAGGAAGATCTAATGGTGTTGTTTGAGGCGGCGCATTGGGCGCCTTCCTCCTACAACTACCAGCCCTGGCGCTTTTTGTATGCGCGCCGCAGCAGCGAACATTGGCAAACATTTTTTGATCTCATGGTCGAGTTCAACCAAAGCTGGGCCATAAATGCAGCAGCCCTCGTAGTCTTCATCTCGCGCACTCATTTTGATTTCAATGGCGAACCGGCTCCCACTCATTCGTTCGATACCGGCGCCGCCTGGGAGAATCTGGCGCTTCAAGGTTCACTCAGCGGCTTAGTGGTGCACGGCATGCAGGGATTTGATTACGAACGAGCACGTACCGCATTGTGTATTCCGGAAGGATTTCAGGTAGAGGCCATGTGTGCGTATCGGTAAGCCGGCTGATCCGGCGACTCTATCTGAAGCCTTGCGATCTAAAGAAACACTCAGCGACCGTCGAAAACTGGAGGAGACTATCTGCGAAGGTCCGTTTTGTTTCTAGGTCGTTTTCAAAGGCTTCGAAGCGGAAGATCAAATCCACGGATGGCCACTGATAAGAAAACTAGCGCTGCGGTAAAGGGCTGTAGCCCGGCTAATTCCATTGCGCGTCTGTCGCCGTTGCACTAACCTCCCAGTCAATGTGCCTACTACATTTCCTCGGCGGAGCGTTCAATCATGAGCCCGAGCAGTTGAACGATAGCTTGAACCCAAAAGCTTCAGACTTGATCAAACGGGCTTTCGAAGATGTTGACGCGGAGCGCCTGATGAACCACCACACTCATATTGCCGGGATCGGCACGAGCAATACAGGGGCGTTTATTAACTCCAGGATGCGCAGCTGGGCCCATCCGTTTCATCACCTGAAATTCAAAGTCTACTTAAGCGCTGCGGGCGTGGATGATGTTGAGAATGCAGACGCCCAACTCGTGCAACGGCTTGCTGGGCTCATAAAACACATCCCGCATCATGGCAAACATCGGCTGCTGGCTTTTGACAAGAACTATCGTCCGGACGGCTCGGTGAATGTTGAGAAGACCGAGTTTTATGTGCCAAACGAGTATGTTTTCTCCCTGGCCCAGCAGAATCCTGACCTCTTCATTCCCAGCATCTCCGTGCATCCTTACCGGCCCGACGCGCTTCAGGAGTTGGAGAAGTGGGCCCAACGCGGCGCCCGCATCGTGAAGTGGTTGCCAAATGCAATGGGGATTGATCCTGCAGATCCTCGCTGCGATCCGTTCTACGAAAAGATGTGTGAGCTTAATCTGATCCTGCTGAGTCATGGCGGCGAGGAAAAAGGCTGTGCAGACAAAGAGGACCAAAAACTTGGTAATCCGTTGCTGTTGCGCCGCGCTCTCAATCATGGAGTTAAAGTAATAGTCGCCCACTGTGCGGGACTGGGTCAGAACGAGGATCTGGATGACCGCGACAAACGAAGCCAGCCTAACTTTGTTTTGTTTATGCGCTTAATGGACGACAAGAAATATGAAGGTCTGGTCTTCGGTGAGATCTCGGCAATGACGCAGTTCAATCGCTGTAGCACGCCGCTGGCTACGATCCTCGAGCGCGAAGATTTGTACGAACGTCTGGTTAACGGCGGCGATTATCCTCTGCCTGCCGTCAATATTCTGATTCGCACCGGCACTCTCGTGAAGAAGGGTTACATTACCGCCGATGAACTACAGTCTTTAAACAAGATCTACGACTACAATCCACTACTCTTTGACTTCGTGCTGAAGCGAACTATCAAGTTGCCGGCGACTCGGAAGCGTCTTCCCGGTTCAATCTTCATGACCAATGCGAGGTTGGGTGCTTAGTGAGCGAGTCGAGCCGCGAAGTGTAATGAGGTCAGTACCCCACGCGGTAGCGGGTGGGTCTCTCGATTGGCGATTGTCAATTGCCGATTTCGGATTGGCGTCTGGCGATAAGCCAATTGGTAATCGTAAATCGGATCCAAAATCCGGAGACCCACCAGCTACCGCGTGGTGGTACTGACCTCATCCTCATCGCCGGTGGCAATGAGGGATGTTGCGTTTCTGCCGGTGCCTGTCCTAGTCTAGCTTGCATATTTTTAGTTCGAAATTCAGTTGCTGGATTGTTCAGGGGCACCCTGAAGAGGAGAACGCATAATGACTCCGATTCGCATTCTTATGCAGACCACCATTCCCTTTGCTGAAGACGACTGGCACATTGGCAGGTTCTCCCTGTTGAGAGATGAACTGGCCGCTCTCAAGGACGACGCAGGTAACGCCTTATGCGAGGTGACCACACGCAATCGTGAGTCAGACGCAGCGGGCAATGATCCGATCGCTTAGTACACTTGATACTGACGGATTTCAACGAGCTGTGGCTATTTGCAATTGATATGGGCGACGGTCTAACCGTTACCGACTGTCAGGGCATTACCCGTTTCCGGCAGCGTGGCGGCGGCATCATGGCGACGCGAGACCACGAAAACCTCGGTACGTCTTTGTGCACCCTGGGAGGTATTGGCCGTGCCCACTTCTTTCACTCCAAAATCCAGAGCCCGACGCTTCGCGTCATGTTCCTGATGATCCATTCAACAGCTCGATTTCCTGGCCCAACTATCATTCCGGCGCCAACGGCGACTATCAAAAGATCAAGGCGGAAGTTTCCCATGAATTGTGCGCAGTCCCGCCTCGCCCCAGGGCGTCATCGAGTTCTTTCCCGCTCATCCGCACGAGGGGCAGTCGGCGTCCCGGATGGTGAAGAGCAGGCGCACGTCATCGCCACCGGCAAAAGCGAGACTACCGGGCGCCCGTTTAATCTGGTGGTAGCTTTTGAAAGCTCCGTTGATGACCACGGCAATAAGCTTGGACGCGGCATCGCCGAATCCAGCTTTCATCACTTTGTGGATTACAACTGGGACACCGAGATGGGTTGTCCAAGTTTTCTTATTGAGGCGCCGGGCGACGGCTACAAGCGAAACCCGCAAGCGCTGCAAGATATCAAGACGTATGTCGGCAATGCGGCGCGTTGGCTTGCCGGCAAGTGACTGAATCGAAACTGAGCAATTGAACACTCAACAATGGTTGGACAAAAGCCAAGTTGAATCTTTGTCTAGTCAATCGATTCTAATGTGATGACGCATCCCCTTTCAAACCCGCGCTTTGCCGACGACATCAAACAAAGCTTCGCTCTGCAATCCATAATGCGTTTAATTGGCGCCGAGCTTAGTCTGCTCGAGCCGGGAGTCGTGGAGATAACGCTTCCTTATCGAGCAGATCTGACGCAACAACATGGGTACCTACACGCAGGAATCGTAACCACCATTGCGGATTCTGCTGCCGGCTATGCTGCCTACAGTCTCATGCCCGCGGGCGCCGAGGTTTTGAGCGTTGAGTTCAAGGTCAATCTGCTGCGACCGGCGCAAGGCAAATCGTTTCTGGCCCGCGCCGAAGTAATCAAGCCGGGCCGGACGTTGACGGTCGCCCGCGCTGATGTTTTTGGGGTCGCTGAGTCCGGCGATCGAGCTTTGGTCGCTACAATGCTGGCCACGATTATCTGTTTGCAGAAATAGAGTATTGAGTCGCCGGAGTCATCACAGGTCATGACCATACTTCACTTGAAGAAGATTAGCGTCTTACTGGCTTTGCTCGTGCTCTCCTCCGTGCCTGGTCCGGCGCAAAAACAGCGATTCCCGGTTTGCAGCCAGACTACGTTTGCAGCTTTCAGGAGGTTGCCAGAACTAAGTTACCAATGTCCGCAAGGGTTTGATGAATCGGACGAGCAGGTTCTGAAAGTGCCCGAGCGAATCGCGGCGCTAAACAAGCTCGCTGGGGAACTTGAGTCGTTCACGGATGCAGCCTGGTGGCAAGCCCGCGTTGAAGATTTGAATGCCTGCGCAATGCACGGCGAGGCCGGCGATTTAGACGCTGAAGAAAAAGCAAGCTTAAGTCGCGGCGACTACTCTATTAGTTTATTCGGGAATCAGTCCCTTCGACTGATCTTAGTGACGGATCCTTGTTATCAAACTGGCTACAACGGCTCGGTAGCGTTTCTGCTTTACCGTGAAGGCAGCCGGGTTTTTGTCACGCGCATACTTGACGGCAACTATTCGCGGGTTGATAACTCTGTCGGGTTCGACTTCGCCAACTTCAATGGCCAACAGATAATCGAAGTCTCAACCAGTAACAGCATGCCACCCTCAGTCACGGATCGTTACTTTGTCATCGATCCCAAGACCCATCTGGCAGTCCCACGGAAAATCTTCAAAGTGGGCCGGACGCTGACGAACCAGATTTCTTCGGCGATAATTTTGAGCGAACCAGGCGAACTGGGTTTGCCGCGAAACGCTCAGGACACGCAGCTCATCAGACACAACCGTTTATTGCCGAGCTTCAACACCTACGCAGAAGTTTTTGGTGGTGACGGCCGCAGGCTCAAGCGGACTGTCTATCGCTGGAATGGCCGATTCTATAGTGAGGTTGGAAAGCATTGAAGGTTGCGAGTTCGAGCCTTCAGTAGTCTTTCTTGACCTCCGAAATGCCTCCAAGCTACCTTGAGCAGCTGAAGGAATTGGTTAAAGAGTGGTAACACAACCAAACGCAGCGAGTCCGCGAAGCGCCGATAGTGGTTCGATTACAAAACGTCAATCGTGAAGATTGACTGTCGACCGCTCCGCGGACTTTGAATTGTTTTAACTGCCGTTTCCTGGGGTTTCGCTGCGCTCCACCCCGGGCTTCACGCCATCACCTGCTCCGCAGGTTGGGAGTCAATGTCCGATCGTGAAAGAGACCGACAATAAAACCCCCATCGAAGTTGAAGGAGGCTTGTGATGAGACTATTCAATCCAGCAATGGCCGCGTGCTTCGTGTCTCTGTTGTGTCTTTCGCCAGCGTTGGCCCAGGAGATGCACACTCATCAACACGACACCGCGGAAAAGCTCGGACAAGTTAACTTCACTGTCTCGTGTAGACCTGCCGCGCGCCGGCAGTTCAATCGCGCGACCGCCATGCTTCACTCATTCTGGTACGCGGAATCGGAGAAGGCTTACGCCGGTTTGACCAAGAGTGATCCTGATTGCGCGATGGCCTATTGGGGTATAGCGATGAGTCTTTTTCATCCGGTCTGGGCGCCCGGCACCTCCGAGGAGTTGCAAAGAGGGCGGGCGGCTGTTGAAAAGGCAAAATCAATAGGCGGAAAGACTCAGCGTGAAAAAGACTACATCGCCGCGATCGAAGCTTTCTATAAAGATTCTGACAAGCTTCCGCATGTCACCCGCGCTCTGGCTTACGAGCAGGCTATGGAACGTGTCTACCTTGGCTATCCCAAAGACCATGAGGCTGCGATTTTTTATGCGCTCTCACTGCTCGGTACCGCCACTCCTTCCGACAAGACATATGAAAAGCAAAAGCAGGCTGCAGCAATTCTCAACAAGATTCTGCCTGCGGAACCCCAACATCCCGGCGTGGCTCATTATCTGATTCATAGTTTCGATTATCCGCAGCTGGCCCAACTTGCGCTTCCCGCCGCGCGCCGTTATGCGAAAATTGCGCCGTCATCTCCTCATGCGCTGCATATGCCCTCACACATTTTCACGCGCCTCGGTCTTTGGCCGGAGTCGATCCAGTCAAATCTTGCATCGGCTGAGGCGGCGCGGAAACACGTGGAGATGTCACACCCCGGCTTCGCCGCCTTTGATCAGCTTCATGCAATGGACTACCTCGTTTACGCCTACTTGCAAGGCGCTCAGGATCAGGAAGCCAGGAAAATTCTCGACCAGATCAACACTTTCACCAAGGTTGATTCAGAGATCTTCTCGGCCGCTTATGCCTTCGCCGCGGTCCCGGCCCGCTATGCGCTCGAAAGACGCCGCTGGTCAGAGGCCGCGCAGATTGAGTTGCATCCAGCGAAGTTTCCCTGGGATCAGCTTTCGTTATGCCGAAGCAATAATCTATTTCGCGCGCGCGCTCGGCGCTGCGCGAAGCAACAATCCGCCGCCGCCCGTATCGACGCAGAAAAACTCTCCGCCATCCAGCATGAGTTGGCCGACGCCAAAGAGAAATACTGGGCCGATCAAGTTGAAATTCAGCGAGAGTTGGCAGTTGCCTGGATTTTGCGCGCCGAAGGGAAAGGACGAAGAGGCTCTTACAACAAATGCGTTCAGCCGTGGCTCTGGAAGCGTCCACTGAAAAACATCCGGTTACCCCTGGGCCGATCATTCCCGCGCGTGAGTCGCTGGGAGAACTGCTGATCGAACTGAATCAACCGCAACAGGCTTTGCAAGAGTTTGCGGCGTCGTTGCAAGACTCTCCCAACCGCTTCAACGGTCTTTTGGGGCAGCACGCGCGGCTGAGTTGCTGGGAGACAAAAAGAGGGCAGCGGAGTATTACGCAAAGCTGGTTACTCTCACCGTTAATGCTGACAGCTGACCGGCCCGAACTGCGGAAATCAGAAGGAGTTCCTGGCGCAAAAATAGCTCGAGTGTTTGGCAGTTGCGCCAATGAGCTCGGTCGCTTGGAGCGCGCGCGCAGTCGCCGCGTATCATGGCAGGCAAAGAAACGCGGTTGAAGCAAACAGGCAAAATCAGACGTGACCACTGTACTTAAAGATTCCTATGGCCGGGCGATACGCGACTTGCGCGTGTCTTTAACCGACCGCTGCAATTTTCGCTGTTTTTATTGCCTGCCGCACGGCGAGCCGCCCATCGCGCCGAAGGAGCAGATGCTTTCCTACGAAGAGATCGAATACGTCTGCGACATCTTCGTCTCGCTCGGCATTGAGAAGATACGGTTGACCGGTGGCGAGCCGATGATGCGACGCGACATCGAAACCATCATCGCAAAGCTCTCACTGCTCAAACCAAAGGGACTGCACGATCTGGCGCTGACTACCAACGGCTACTTCCTGCCCGATCGCGCCGCAGGGTTTGAAAGACAGCCGGATTGGATCGCATCACCATCAGTCGTCGATAGTTTGAAGCGCTGACGACCTTCAAGCAGATGACGGGAGTCGACGTGCTGGATCGCGTATTGGCCGGAATCGCGGCCGCGAAGCAAGCGGGCCTGGAGCCGATCAAGATCAACGCCGTCATCGTGCGCGGTCATAACGAAGACGAAGTTGCTGACTTTGCCGCCTTCGCCCGTGAGCACGATGTCGAAGATGCGCTTCATCGAGTTTATGCCGCTGGATTCCGGCCACGACTGGTCGCGCACGGACGTGGTGTCAGGCCGGGAGATTCGTGAACGGATAAACCAGCAGTTTCCCTTAACTCCGATAGACCTGCGATCGTGGTTCGGAAACTTCCTCGCGCTACCGCTTTGCTGATGGCGCGCCCGGAGAGATCGGCATCATCGCGCCGGTGACTGAGCCTTTCTGCGGCGCCTGCTCGCGCATTCGCCTCACCGCCGATGGACAGATTCGCACCTGCCTTTTCTCAACCGTCGAACATTCATTGCGCGACGTGGTTCGTGCCGGCGCCACGCGCGGCGAGATAGTTGAATTCATCGAATCGGTCGTAATGAAAAAGAGCCGCGCCACTACATCAACGACCCGCAGTTTGTGGCGCCGTCGCGCTCGATGAGCTTTATCGGTGGTTAAGTTCCGGTCTAATACTTTCGGGGCAGCAAGAGGTAAAGGGGAACTTAAGGACGGGGTTTCCCGTTACCCGTTCCGCTTACCCATTTCCCTGACCCGATCCCCATTCGTATTTCCGTGTTTGATCGACTTGCCGTCTGGAGGAATCCCTCAATGATCCGCAAACATTTCACTGCCCTCTTCTTTTGTCATTGTGCTTGCATTCCCGCTGTCGCAACTGCGCGCTCAGGAAGCGCCAGCGGCATCGGCGGATCAAAAGAAACCGACGACGTCTAATGTACCGGACGCGCGGACGAAAGACGGCAAGAGATTGCTCGGCGCACTCGACCTGATGAAGGTCGCCGCTGTTGGCGCGCCACGCATTTCACCTGAACGGATCGCGTGTGGTCTACACGGTGGGCGAAGTGAAAATGGAGAAAGACAAGGAGTGGAAAACTGTCACGCAGGTCTGGGTCGTACCCACCGCGTGGTGGGAAGGCGATGCAATACACGCGCGGCGACAAGAGTTCGACAGCACCTGAATGGTCGCCGGATGGCAGCATGCTGGCGTTTTTGTCGGATCGCGAAAAGGATGGCGAGCGGCAGGTGTGGATGATGATGGCTGATGGTGGCGAAGCGTGGGTAGTCACTTCTCAGAAGGGTGGCGTACAGCGGTTTCGCGGGTTTCGCCGGATGGCAAACAGCTGCTCTTGAGCGCTACCGATCAACCAAACAAGGACGAGGAAGATCGCAAGAAGGTAAAGGACGACACCATTGTTATCGATAGAGATACTAAGATGTCGCACCTCTGGCTTTGGAACATTGAGAAGAAAGATGACAAGCGTCTGACGGAAGGCAACTTCACCGTAAGCGATCCGCAGTGGTCGCCGGATGGAACGCGCATCACCTATACGACGCGGCCTACGCCAAAAGCTGACGACGGCAGTTTGAGCGATGTCTGGATCGATGACAGTCGCCAGTGGTGAAAAGAAGAAACTTGAAGACAACGTCGGATCGAGCGACACCGCGCGCTGGTCGCCGGATGGAAAGTGGATCGCCTATACCGGCAATCCGGATCGCAGGCGGCGGCGTGTCCGACTCATCTTTATTTGATTCCTGCCGGCGGAGGAACCCCAGGGAACTGACGACAAAATTTGATCTGAGCGTGGGCACGCCGGTGTGGTCACGCGACGGCAAGACAATTTACTTCAGCACCAACGTGCTCGGAAGCGATCGAGGTTTACTTCAGTCGACGTAGCCGGTGGGCGAGTGAAACAGCTCTCGCGACGAGGTGGATCGACCGGAGTTAACCGAAGTCAGTCGCGACGGAAGAAGATTGTCGGCACGACTTCGTCGGCTCAAACAACCGACGGAGTTGTACGCGGCAGACGCGGATTTCAAGGTGCATAAAGCAGCTAACTGATCACAACGCCTGGTTGAAGGACTACGCGCTTGGCGGACACGCGAGATCGTGAAAGTGGAAAAGCAAAGATGGCACAGAGGTCGAGGGACTGCTGACAAAACCAGTCGGCTATGAAGCTGGAAAGAGAGTTCCGTTCCTGCTGAATCCGCACGGCGGTCCGACCGGAGCCTCGATTAACAACTTCAACGGCACGGTACAGGTGCTGGCGGCGAACGGCTTTGCGGTGCTGCAACCAAACTTCCGCGGCTCGACCGGCAAGGGCCTCGCATTTGCACAGGCAAACAAAAACGCCTGGGGCAAGGGCGATTATGAAGACTGCATGATCGGGCGTGGATGCGATGATCGCGAGCGGCATCGCCGACCCGGATCGGCTGGGGGCCTTTGGCTGGTCATACGGTGGTTACATGACCTTCTGGATCCTGACGCAGACTGATCGCTTCAAAGCCGTTTCGCCGGGCGCGGCGATCTCAAACATTTATTCGATGTACTCACAGAATGACATCCAAAGATACCTGCGCTGGTTCTATTCGGATAAGGCTCCGTGGGAAGCAACCGATCTTTACTGGGACCGCTCGCCAATGAAGTACGTAAAGAACGTAAAGACGCCCACCATGATCATGCATGGCCAGGTAGACACGCGCGTGCCCATCGCGCAGGCGCAGGAGTTTTATATGGCGCTCAAGGAGATGAAAGTGCCGGTGGAGTTTGTGGTGTATCCGCGCGAGAACCATGGCTTCACCGAACCGCGTCCACCAGATGGATCGCGTGCGCCGCTACGTGTGGTTCTTTTCAAAATACCTGACAGCGCCAGTTGTCACCAGAGCCGGCAGCGGCCGGCTGGCCCACCTGCAGCGGAACAGGATTAAAGTTATCCAGCCCTGCCAGGTAGGCAGCTGAACCAATTTCGGTTTTCTGTGAAACTTCGTGTCCTCAAAGCGAGCACGGAGAATTTCAAATCAGAGTACGGCGCTAAGCTATTGCCGGCGCTTTCGACCCGCCAGCCTGCATTGCCTTGATGTCGTCAAGCAACACCCGCTCGTGGCCTTCGGGATTTACCTTTTCGTACACCTTTCTGAGCGTGCCTTGCGGATCGATCACGAATGAGGTGCGGTTCCAGTACATCGTGCCCCTTGTATTCGCTTTGAGCCACGCCCGCTGCGTCGAGCAGTTCGTGATTCGGATCGGCGAGCAGGTCGATGGTGAATCCAAACTTATTGCAGAAGTCTTTGTGCGAAGCCACGTCGTCCGCGCTGACGCCGACTACTGAAATACCAGCATCGTCAAATTCCTGCTTCGTGGCGGTAAACGATTTCCCTGAATCGTGCAACCGGGTGTGTCGTCTTTCGGGTAGACGTAAAGCACCAACCACTTACCGGCAAAGTCGTTAAGCTTCACCGTCTTGCCGTCCTGATTTTGTAAACTAAAATCCGGAAAGTGTTTTCCTGTTTCTGCTGACATATTAGTATCCTCTCAGTTGATCTAGATTGAAATTTATTGCGGAGGCGAAGTCATCATTGTGGCATGACAGTCACGCCATTGCACGCGCACTCAAACGGTTCTAGAATCAGCATGAAAGTTTGATAATCCGAAGAACAGCTTTCGGGGAGCCGCCGTTCCAGTTAGACGCGGCTGAGAATCCCAGCGGAATGCGGATTTGAATCTGCAATCAACCGTTCGCAAATCCGCAATCGGGAGACCCTTTGAACCTGATACGGCTAGCACCGTCGAAGGGAGAAACAGCCATACGTGGACCGTTCCATCCCTGCAGTTTAGGTGGAGCGGTTTTTTAGTTTTCGCACTTAGGTCTTTTGTACTTTGGTCATTGCTTTCGCACAACTAACCTGTTCGATTAGCCAGAGGAGTTGAAATGAGCGCCGCAGTAAAACCAGCAGATAACAGAAACAACGCCGGTCAACAACGACAAGCCTTTGCCCAATTCGCCGGCGCATATACGTCGACGGAAAGCAGCCGGGCGTGCGCGTCCCTTTCGCGAGATTTCGCAGAACCAGACTCGTAACTTCGACAATTCGCTGGTAGACAACGCGCCCGTGCGGGTCTACGACACCAGCGGGCCTCGGGGCGATCCGTCTGTCCATGCTGATGTGCGTGAGGGCTTGCCCTCGCTGCGACGCCACTGGATCCTCGAACGCGGCGACGTGGAAGAATATGAAGGCCGCGACCTGCAACCGATTGACGATGGCTATCTGACGTTTGACGCGGCGAATCAGGCACGCCAAAAGAGAAGGCCCGTGGTTCAAATCGCCTTGAAGATTTTCCGGCGCTCTTGCGGACTCCTCTGCGCGCTAAGGCGGGAGCGTGCGTTACGCAGCTGCACTACGCGCGTCAGGGAATCATTACGCCGGAGATGGAATTCATCGCCATCCGCGAAAATCTTGGCCGATCATTGGCATCCGACGTTGCCGGAACCGCGGATCGCGTATCCTGGGACCGCAGGCGTCCCGCCCGCCCGCATACCGAAGAGACCCCCGCGACTCGCTGCTCCACCAACACCCCGGCCAATCATTCGGCGCCGCGATCCCCGACTACGTCACGCCCGAGTTTGTGCGCGATGAAGTTGCGCGCGGTCGCGCCATCATTCCCGCAAACATCAACCATCCGGAAAGCCGAACCGATGATCATCGGCCGCAACTTCCTGGTAAAGATCAATGCCAACATCGGCAACTCAGCCGTTCTCTCGTCAATCGATGATGAGGTGGAAAAGATGCGCTGGTCGATAGAAGTGTGGCTCCGATACGGTCATGGATTTATCAACCGGGAAGAACATTCACGCCACCCGCGAATGGATTATTCGTAACTCGCCCGTGCCTATTGGGACCGTGCCGATCTATCAGGCGCTGGAGAAAGTCGGCGGCAAGGCAGAGGACTTAACCTGGGAAATCTTTCGCGACACTTTGATTGAACAAGCCGAACAGGGCGTCGACTATTTCACGATCCACGCCGGCGTCAGACTTCCTTACATTCCTTTAACCGCAAAACGGACGACAGGAATTGTCAGTAGAGGTGGTTCGATCATGGCCAAGTGGTGCCTGGCGCATCACGAGGAGAGTTTCCTTTACACACGTTTCCGCGACATCTGCGAGATCATGGCTGCCTATGATGTTTCGTTCTCGCTCGGCGACGGCCTGCGTCCCGGCTCGATTGCCGATGCCAACGATGAAGCGCAGTTTGCCGAGCTGGACACCCTCGGTGAATTGACGAAGATCGCCTGGGAGTACGACTGCCAGGTGATGATCGAGGGCCCTGGGTCATGTGCCGATGCACCTGATCAAAGAGAACATGGACAAGCAACTCGAGACTTGCCAGGAAGCGCCGTTCTACACGCTCGGGCCTCTGACGACTGACATCGCGCCCGGCTACGATCACATCACCTCAGCGATCGGCGCCGCGATGATTGGCTGGTATGGCACGGCGATGCTTTGTTACGTCACGCCCAAAGAACACCTCGGTCTGCCCAACAAGAAAGACGTGAAAGACGGCGTCATCGCTTACAAGATCGCCGCCCACGCCGCCGACCTCGCCAAGGGTCATCCCGGTGCGCAGTATCGCGACAACGCGCTTATCGAAAGCGCGCTTCGAGTTTCGCTGGGAGGATCAGTTCAACCTTTCGCTCGACCCGGAAGTGGCGCGCGAGTATCACGACGAGACGCTGCCGCAGGAAGGCGCCAAGCTGGCGCACTTCTGTTCGCATGTGCGGCCCACACTTCTGCTCCATGAAGATCACCGCAGGACGCTGAGGGAGTATGCTGCGCAGAAAGAGATCGATGAACAAACGCGCGCTGGGCGTGGGGATGAAGGAAAAGGCGGAGGAGTTTGTTGCTGCGGGTGGGGAGATCTATCAAACCACAAACTACTTAGACAGGGTTTACAGGATTAACAAAGATAAGAACAGCAACTCAGTTCTGTGGACGCCCTGACTGATGCAAGAACTCTAGTATTGTCTTACAGGGCCTCCGCGAGTTACAGGCTGTATCTCTATGCTGCCTCCGTATTATCTTGTTAATCCCGTGGTAAATCCTGTCCACACGCTTTGATCGGAGGTTTTCATGCGAAGACGACGACCTCACTGCAGAAGATCATAGGTTGTGCCTATACAGTCCACAACACTCTTGGTCCCGAAGCTTTCTTGAGAAGGTCTATGAAACGCATTGCGAATCGAACTTGAACAACTGGGACTGGCAGTCAGAACAGCATGAGCCGATCAGCGTGATCTGACTAGGGGCAGGTTGTCGGGAGTACCACCGCGATCTGTGGGTTGATGAGGCGCGTTGTCGCCTAGAACTTAAGCGCTGCCCTAAGCGCTGGTCAAGCAGGCACTGAGTCCAGCTAGTAAATTATCTTGCGGCCCACCGGCATCGATTGGTGGCCTCTTGCTAAACTTCGGTCCTTCAGTTCAGGTGAAGCGTAAGTTTCGTGAATACAAGCCAGAAAGAGTCACTAATAGATTCCATCCTGTAAATCTTGTAATCTCTGTCATCCGTGCTTTACTCTCGATGTGTCATCTTACTTTGGTTGGAGACGTTTGCGGCTATAGACATTTCGCCTCTCCAGGCGAGGGTAAGCATTCGCCATCGCCGAGAACGACCGTCGTCCGGTGAAACCAAGAGCTTCGGCGTTATAGGATTAGTGATATGCAAACCAACCCAACTGGAACTAAAGAGCTATCGTGATGAAGTGTCCCGTCTGCAAGTCGCCCGAGCTCCGGGCGACGGCACTGGAAGAAGGGTCTCACCTTTCATAACTGTCCTCAGTGTCGGGGAAACTGGATCCGGGGAGCGGAGTATTGGAAGTGGCTTGAACAGCACGGGCCAAATCTGCCGGAACGCTCTGACCAGGACACCGGATTGTCACTCGCTGAACCGGGTCTTCGCATCGACTGCCCTGAGTGTCGCTTCCGTATGATCAAGTATCTGGTGGGACATGGGTTCAGGTTTACGATCGATCATTGCGGCGGTTGCAAAGGCGTCTGGCTTGACCGGAATGAGTGGGAGGCTTTGAAGGAACGCAATCTTCATGACGACTTGAACTCGATGTTCACTACTTTCTGGCAGGACGCGGCGGAAAAAGAAGCGCGGAAGAAACGTTTGGAACGAATCTACATCGCGAGATTCGGCGCGGAGGATTATACGGAGATCGAGCGAGTGCGCGCCTGGCTCGCGACGCGCTCCAACCGACAGGAGCTGCTTGCCTATCTAACCGACAAAGATCCGTTTGATGTTTGAGCTGAATTCACCTGGACTATGGACGTTAACAGCATTGCCAAGGTCACTCTTCCGTTCGACTGATTTCCGGCGTACCGAGCGGTTTACGCATGAGGCTGTGCGTTACGTTGAATCCCCGCTGAATATGAAGCAAATAACAAAACCGCAAAAGTCTAACGCTGAAGACAAACACGTAGAGCGTGTTCGTCGCATTTGTCTCGCCTTACCTGAGACGTGGGAAAAAATCTCGCACGGTGAACCGACCTTCTTCGTCAAAAGAAGGTATTTGCCACTTGCTCAATTAACCATCACAACGATGGGCACCTGGCGGTGGTAATCCCGGCCGCAGTGGAATTCAGGAAATGCTTGTCAAGAAGTCTCCCAGGAAGTTCTACCGGCCGCCCTACGTCGGCGTGCTCGGCTGGGTCGGCATTGAACTCGATCGTGCCAGCGACAAAGAACTATCTCTGCATCTACTCGAAGCCTGGCGACTCATTGCACCGCAAAAGCTACAGGATGCGTTTGTCTCCAAAAATGAAAGTTGACAAGAATTGCGAGGAGAAACCGCGTGAAACAAATTCTTTCAGTCACCATTTTAGTACTCACATTCGTTACCATTGCCCACGCGCAAACCGCTCCTGATGCGTCCGATCTAACCAGGTTGCTGAATGAGTTTCTCGCCGGCGCTTCGCGCAACGACGCCGCGGTTCACGATCGATTCTGGGCCGAAGACGTAATCTATACCGGCTCGGCGGGACGGCGGCGCGGCAAGACAGAGATTATGCGCGATGTGCTCTCGGCGCCGGCGCCCAAGCCCGGCGATCCACGACATTATTCACCGCCGAAGACATTCGCATTCAACAGTACGGCAACACGGCGATCGTAGCGTTTCGTTTAGTGGGAACAACTGTTAAAGACGCGAAGACCGAAGTCATGAACCATCTGAACAGCGGTACCTTCGTTAAGCGCAACAGCAAGTGGCAGGTAGTGAACTGGCAATCGACCGGACTGCCGCGCGCCGAAGCAGAAGAAGCAGCGGCGGCTGCCGGAGAAGCGTCTGTTGAACTACCACCTGACTTGGCTCGAGTTCTGACGGATTACGAAACCGGTTGGAGGGCGGGCGACGAAGCTACGCTCGCAAACCTATTTGTGGAAGATGGCTATGTGCTTTCAAACGGAAGGGCCGCGGTTAAAGGCCGGGCCGCCATCCAAAAACTCTACACCAGCGACGGCGCGCCACTCGCGCTACGCGCATTTGCTTACGCCACAAACGGCGACACTGGTTACATCATCGGCGGCTATGGACGTGAGCGAGGTAAGCCAGACGACGGAAAGTTCACGTTGACTTTGCGCAAGGCCAGCGATGGGCGTTGGCTGATCGTTTCTGACATGGATAACTCAAACCGCCGGCAACAGTAAGACCGGTCAAGTGATGTGCTGGGACCCGGGGCGTCCGGGGTCCCCGACAGATGTTTTTATCTGTTGGGGTGCTCGACCCGCCCGCAATGAGCGCGAAGCGCGAAAGGGATTGGAGAAGATGCTACCGAAACATTGCGCGCCTGCGGCTGCGTTTTGCGAGGCAGGACGCCCGCGGTCCCAGCAAATCACTTGTGTAGAACCTTGATTGTCAGACTTGCCATCGCGATTATGCTTGCAGCTTTGTCTGCCACACTCGCCTCCGCGCAAAAGATTTCTCCGGAAGAACACAAGCTTGTCAACTACATCGACGCGCACGCCAGCGAAGCCACCGCCCTGCTGGAAAAAACTGTGAATATTGAAAGTCCCACCGAGAACTTGGCAGGCGTCAGGGAGGTTGGCGCGATCTTCAAAGCGGAGTTTGAGTCTCTCGGTTTCACCACTCGCTGGATCAATATGCCGGTTGAAATGAAACGCGCCGGACATCTGCTGGCCGAAAAGAAGGGGACTAAAGGAAAGCGAGTTTTATTACTTGGTCATATCGATACCGTGTTGAAGGGTGAGAAATTCCGGCGTGAGGGTAACAAAGCATTCGGCACCGGGTCGTCAGACATGAAGGCCGGCGATGTCGTATTGCTTTTCGCATTGAAAGCGTTGCGCGATACCGGCGCGCTTAAGGATGCCAGCATTATCGTGATGCTTACCGGCGACGAGGAAGATTCCGGAGACCCGGTGGAACTCAGTCGCGGCGACATGATCGCCGCCGCCAAACGCAGCGACCTCGCGCTCAGTTTTGAAAACGGCGGCAGCAACATCGCAACGGTGGCGCGTCGCGGCAGCAGCGATTGGACACTTGAAGTTACGGCCAGGACCGGACACTCCTCGGCAATTTTCAAGGGAATGGGCAGCGGCGCGATCTTCGAAGCAGCGCGAATTCTCAATCAGTTTTACGAAACGCTGCGCGGAGAAGAATATCTGACCTTCAATCCGTCTGTGATCTCAGGCGGCACTGAAGTTGAAGTCAAAGACCAGAGCCTCACGACGCGAGGCAAGACGAATGTGGTCCCGGCAAGAGTCATTGTCCGTGGCGATTTGCGTTTTATTCGGGAGGAGCAGAAGGAAGCGGCGCGCGCAAAGATGCGCGAGATCGTAGCCAGGAGTTTGCCCGGTGCCACGGCAAAAATTACTTTTGCGGACGGCATTCCCGCAATGCCGCCAAACGAAGGAAACTACAATTTGTTGAAACAGCTCGACGCCGTTAGTCAGGACCTTGGCTTCGAAAAAATTGAGGCGCTCGATCCGGGAGCAAGAGGCGCCGGCGACGTTGCTTACGTCACACATCTGATCTCCGGACTTGATGGCCTGGGTGCAACTGGAGGCGGCGCTCACGCGCGTGGCGAATATGCCGATTTGGATACTTTGCCAAGACAGATCAAACGCGCCGCAGTCTTGATTTATCGACTGACAAGGTAGGTTATGCAAATAAACGAAGATACAGCGGGGGCGAGCCCACCTTCCTGACCCTGAGCTACTCATACTTGAGTTTTGATCCTTCGCTTGAAAACCTTTCAATGTTGAATTGTCCAAACTACCTGAGAGTCTCAGGGTCGGGAAGGCGGGATTAGCACCCAGCGGGGCTGCCCTGCTGGGGACCCCGCCTTGCCCCGCTCTTTTTAGAACAGTAATCTCAATTAGTAAGAAATGGAGTCACACACAATTATGCGATCAAGAATGTTCATTAGCTTGATTATGATGATGATTGCGGCGGTTGGATTTTCTTTTTCAGGAGCCACCCGATCTGCGCGCGCAACACAAACGCCGGATCTCATTTCCGGCGACTGGGACGCTTTATTCAAGGTGGGTGAACACACTTCTCCGGCGAGTTTCAAATTGAAGCTCGATGGCGATAAGGTGACCGGGACCGCAGAGTCGGCTCACACCGGACCAGGCACCATTCGCGACGGTTCATGGGTCGGCGGCAAGTTAAGTTTTACGCTCGACTTCAAAACTCACGAGTCGATTGCCATCACCGGCAAGCTACAAGAGACCAAACTAGTCGGAGAATTTACTACTGAAGGATTCACTTCCACCTGGGAAGCGACGAAAAAGAAACCTCAGCAATAAATTGAAAGTGAGCCGGGTCAGAGTTGATGCTGATAGATATCTCGCCTTTAAGAATCTCCCGAGACTACCGCCTGCTCTTTTTGGTCAACTGATTTCTGCCTTCGGCACGGCTATGAGTTTCGTCGTCGTGCCCGTTCAGGTTTACCAGTTGACCGGATCAACGCTGCTTGTTGGTTTATTGAGTGCGTCGGAATTTGCACTGATCCTGTTGATGGCGTTCGTCGGCGGGGCCTACGCGGATTTTATCGACAAGCGAAAAATGTTGCGCCTGACGGAAATCGGGCAAACCCTCGTAACCGCTGCGCTGGTTTTTAACGCGACGTTGATGAAGCCGCAGATTTGGCTGCTATTTGTTTGTGCTGCTCTTCATGCCGGACTTGGCGCCTTGCAGCGTCCTTCGTTTGAATCCATGCTGCAAAAATCGTTCCGCTGGAGTTGATGGCTTCGGTCAGCGCGCTGAATTCACTGCGTTGGAATGTGACCACGATATTAGGCCCGTCGCTCGCCGGAATTATCCTGGCGCGATACGGCGCCGGCATTGCTTACTCAATTGATCTGGTTACTTTCGCCGCTTCACTCACCGCTGTGTTTCTTATTCGGGCCGTCCCGGCGCCATCGCAAATTGAACAACGGCCGACCTTGAAATCCGTGGCTGAGGGTTTGAGTTATGCATGGAAACGAAAAGATATTCTCGGCACTTATCTGATTGACATGAACGCCATGTTCTTCGGTATGCCGGCAGCGCTCTTTCCGGCGATGGCCGCAAACTTCGGCGCCGGAACTGTCGGGTTCTTCTACGCCGCGCCCTCTGTGGGTGCTCTGGTAGCAACGCTAACTTCAGGCTGGGCCAAAAAGGTCAATCGACACGGCTTGTTCGTCGCCATTGCCGCTGCCCTCTGGGGTGTAGCCATGATCTTTTTCGGTTTGGCCCATAATCTGTATCTGGCCTTATTCTTTCTGGCGCTGGCCGGTGGTTTCGATATGATTAGCGCCGTGTTTCGAATGACGATTTGGAGTCAGACGATTCCACACTACTTGCGCGGGCGGCTGGCCGGTCTGGAGATGATCAGCTATACCTCCGGGCCAAAACTTGGCGACGCGGAAGCGGGCATCGTTGCCACACTGTTTAGTGTGCGCGCTTCAATTGTTTCGGGTGGAATTCTATGCGTGGTAGGCTCAGCGATCATCTCGCTGTTACTTCCGGAGTTTATCAAATACCACGGAGCTGCAGGCCTCAAACAAAAAGAGCTGGAAGAAGCCATGCGGGAAACGGAAACGAAAAACCTGCTCGTCGAATAACTGCTGCTGTTCACAGTCTCTTTAAGGAGGAATCCAATTGGAACTTCCCTGACGCCGCTGGAATTTGCGCGCCGCACGCGCAAACTTTATCCCGAACGCGAAGCCGTAGTTGATGGCGAGCTACGACTTACCTACGAACAGTTTTTCTCACGCTGCGATCGTTGGTCGGCAGCCTTGCAAACACTGGGCGTGAACCAGGGTGATCGAGTTGCCTACATCGCACCCAACACACATGCCCAGCTGGAGTCCTTTTACGCCGTGCCTCAAATCGGCGCTGTGCTGGTTCCAATTAACTACCGGCTGACTGCCGACGACTTTGTTTACCTTATCAATCACAGTGGCTCGAAGGTCGTTTGTGCTCACAGCGATTATCTGGATGCAATTGATGAAGTTCGTTCGCAGCTGCAAACCGTCGTGGCGTTCGTTGCGCTCGAAGGCGGCACGGGCAAGCACGGCTGGCTCGATTACGAAACTCTGCTCACCGATGCTTCCGCAGAATTTGCGCGGCCGGAAATTCAGGAAACTAATCTGTTGACGATCAACTACACCAGCGGCACTACCTCAAGGCCAAAGGGCGTGATGATCACTCATCGTAACGCCTACATTAATGTGGTCGGCACGCTTATCCATCACCCCATGTCGCTCGCCGATCGCTATCTGTGGACTTTGCCAATGTTTCATGCCAATGGCTGGACGTTTGTTTGGACGGTAACCGCTGCCGGGGCAACGCACGTCTGTCTGCGTAAAGTAGACCCAGTCGGTATCTTCGAAAAGATCAAACAGGAATGCATCACCATGCTGTGCGCGGCGCCGACGGTTTTGATCAGCATCGCCAATGGGCCAACCGAACTAACGCGCGAAACGCGGCGCGGGCTCGCATCCTGACGGCCGGCGCACCACCGGCCGCGGCCACCATCGAGCGCATCGAGGGTGAATTGGGATGGGTGATCACGCAAGCCTACGGACTAACCGAGACCTCGCCCTTCATTACTATTTGCGAACCAAGACCTGAACACGATGCTCTAACGAGTGGTGAAAGATGCGCGGTCAAGGCGTGTCAGGGAGTGGAGCTACTAACCTCCGGCGAGTTGCGGGTGGTCGATGAAGACGGGCGCGAAATACCAGCTGACGGTGAAACCCAGGGTGAGATCGTCGTTCGCGGGAATGCCGTGATGAAGGGTTACTATGAAGACCAGGAGGCTACGGATGAAGCGATGCGCGGTGGCTGGTTCCATACGGGCGATGCGGCAGTCGTCCACGCAAGCGGATACGCAGAGATTCGCGATCGGATTAAGGATGTAATCATCAGCGGCGGCGAAAATATTTCTTCTGTTGAGGTTGAAGGTGTTTTGCTGCGACATCCGGCCGTGCAGGAAGTGGCGATCGTAGGTCTCCCTCACGAGCGTTGGGGCGAGGCGCCGCACGCGTTCGTGGTCTTGAAGGCCGGCGCTGAGGCCTCCGAAGCTGACTTGCGCGAGTTTGCGCGCGCGAATCTCGCGCACTTTAAGGCGCCGCAGGGTTTCACATTCGTTGCAGAACTGCCCAAGACAGCCACAGGCAAAGTTCAGAAATATGTCTTGCGCGGAAGGCCCGCGATCGCGAAACAGTAAGAATGAACCGGCCTGGAAGGCCGCGAGATAGTGACAATCACCATGATGAAAAAATTCTTAAAGTTCCTGCTGGCGCTGATTGTTATTGCTGGAGTTGCTCTCACCCTGTTTTGGTTCTCGCGTCCAGCCGATGTTTCCTTCGATGAAGTTCGCGCCCGCGTACCCAACTCAGACTACAGCCATTTCGCCGGTGATAGACGGCGTAAGAATTCATTATCAGGAAAAAGGAACGGGAACACCGCTGGTTTTGATTCACGGTTACACCTCGTCAACCTATTCGTGGAAAGACGTCTTCGAGCCGCTCGCGACAAGTTTTCACGTGATCGCTATCGACCTCAAAGGCTTCGGTTTTTCCGGAAAGCCCGACGGCGATTACACCAGACGCGCCCAGGCCGTGCTGGTCGCCCACTTACTTGAGCATTTGAAAATTGACAATGCCTGGCTGTGCGGCAACTCGATGGGCGGTGAGGTTGCGCTCAATGTCGCGGTGGCAAACCCGCAACGCGTCGCGGGATTGATCCTGATTGACAGTGCGGGTGTGGAAGTGCCGGGCAGCGGCTCGCTGGCGCCCAGCTACCTGCTGATTCCTGTTGTGGGCCGCGTTTTGACCGCGCTGGCACTGAGGTCAGATAAACTTGTGCGCGAGGGGTTGGAAAAAGTTTCTACGACCGCACTAAAATTACTGAGGAGCGGGTGGCTGCCTACTACTTGCCGCTGCAAACTCGCGGGGGACAATTAGCGGCCCTCCGAGCACAGACGCAATGGCCAATGTTTCCGATCGAACCAGACCTGGACAAGATCACTGTGCCTACGTTGATTTTTGTGGGGCGCGCAGGACGCACTCATTCCTGTTGCAGCCGGACAGAAGCTGAACGCGCTCATCAAGCGTTCAAAACTTGTGACCTTTGAAAACTGCGGTCATCTCCCGCAGGAAGAAATGCCGGCTCGAACGATTGACGAAATGACGAGGTTCATCGCCGGGCAGAATCCAGGAAGAAATAAATCTGCCGCGGATTTCCGCGGATAGACGCGGACTAGAAAAACCCTGGACAGTTCACTGTGCTCTTTTCAGATTCGCGTCTTATCCGCGTTCATCTGCGGCCAGTATATCTCCCTCGTGGATCTTTAAGGGTTATGAAGAGTAGTGCTTCAACAAAGAGACGGGAGCCGTTTCCCTTTGTGCTCGAAGAACTCAGCGCGATTCGCCCCATCATAAAGCACTGGTTTGGGTTCACCAGTGTGTACCTCGACGAGAAACTGCTTTGCTCCTTGCGCGATAGCGTCAAACAGCCCAATGCCAACGGCATGTGGCTATATACCACCACGGAGCACCTCGAGAGTTTGGCCAGGGAGTTTCCCGAGTTGCCGAAGCGGCAGTTGTGGCGGTCACGCTCCGGAAATAAAGCCTGGATAGTATTGGCCTCCCGACTGGAAGGCTTTTGAGGAATATGCTTTCAAGGCTTGCGAACTCATACTGAGAGGGGATCAAAGGATAGGCAGGATAACGCGCAGCAAAATCTGAGCTCATTCTCAGTCGCAATATTTTCTTGTACAGCCGTTCAATTAATGGCAGAAAAGCTACCGTCCGCAATAATGCCGCAGGAGTAACACTATGTTTCAACCGAAGTCGCTAAGGGTCGCGACGTGTTTGGCCGTCGCGCTGTTTTGCCTGTCGAGCAGTTTCTATTGTTCGACTGTTTCTGCTCAAACAAGCGAGTCCGTTGAGGAGCTCAAGGCAAAGGTGCTCGAGTTAACCGAGCAAAACAAATACCTCGAAGCTCTGCCGCTATTGGAGAAGATCGTCGTTGCCGAACCAGACAATGCTCGGATGCATTTCGATCTCGGGTTCGCACTAATTGCTCAGGCACATAACACCAAGAACGCGGAACAGCAAATAGCCTTGAGCAAGCGCGCGCGTGCAGCCTTCGTGAAAGCAAGAGAATTGAATGTCGCAGAGCCGGTGGTGGACGCCCTGATCGCAAGCATGCCGCTCGATGGTTCTATGGGCGACCAGTCCTTTTCGGAGAACATTGCGGCCAACAGTCTGATGACGCAAGCGGAAGCCCTTTTCTCTCAAGGTAAACTCGACGAAGCGCTTCGTAACTACCAAAAAGCCCTCACGTTTGATCCCAAGCTTTACCACGCCGCGCTTTTCTCCGGCGACGTGTTTGTGTCGAAGGGGATTTCGCAAGCGCCGAACTCTGGTACAAGAAAGCGATCGAGATTGATCCGACCAGGGAAACGGCTTATCGCTATTCGGCTACGCCGTTAATGAAGCGGGGCAAAACAGCGGAAGCGCGCGACCGTTATATCGAGGCTTTTATTACCGAACCTTACAACAAGTTTACGGTCGCCGGTCTGGTTCAATGGGCGCAAGCAACCCAAACCAGTCTCGCCCACCCGACCATCGACATCCCCACCGGCGTAACGTTTGACGTAAAGGTGACGCAAAAATCAATCTGGATGCGAGCGCGTTGCTGGGTGGCGATGATGGATCGTTCGCCTGGATTTCCTACGGTGCAACTCGTTCTAAATGGCACAAGGAAACCTTCGCGCAAAAATATCCCGGTCGAGAAGTATCGGCACAGTTTGGCTGAAGAAGTGGAAGCCCTGCGCAGCGTCATAACTCTGGCTACGTCTGACAAAAAGCAAAGACCTTGAGTCCGGCACTTGCAAAACTGAAACGACTTAACGACGAAGGCTTGCTCGAGGCATACATCCTCCTGGCGAAGCCAGACGAAGGGCTTGCGCTGGACCACCCGGGATACCTGAAAGAGAATAGGGAAAAGCTGCGCCGGTACATGGTACAGTACGTGGTTACTGGTGGCGGAAACTGGCAAAAGTTCTAGTCTCATCCGGAAAACGAAAAGAGGCGGGCTATTATTCGCCCGCCTCTTCCTGCACTTCTACTGAAGCCTGATACTAGGAGTTGTCTTCTCGGCCTCTACATCGTCCTCTCTTTTTGATATAGACCTCGCCTCGCGGCACCATTCCCGCTTTGTTGGCAAGCGCAAACAACGCCGAGTCGATCAGATCTTTGTTTTCCAGACGAAAGCTGGTTACACCAGACACACGCGTATCCGGGTCACTGTATTGAATCGTCAGATAACGTACCTTCGTCTTGATCATGCCTAGTGGCCAGCCGATATAAGGAACCACCTGAGCCGCCGTAGCGGCAGCCGGTCGTCGTTTTTGCGTATCGGCAAACGCCGAGGTCACGGCATTGTAAGGAATGAAAAACACATCCTTATTGTCCTTACGGAAAAGGAGACGTTGGTTGGTATCGTCGAAACTGAGCATGCCTTCCATGGTTTTCTTGTAGCCAAAGATGCCGCCCTCATACTTCGCGTTCATCGTTTGCGGAGCGGGAGCCGGTGCCGCCTTCGTCGCATCTTTTGGCGCGTCCTTTTCCACTACCCGCGGCCGCTGAGACGCTGGCTGCCACAGCCATAACAGCCGTTAACAAAAGTATTCCAGTAAACTTCATTCCTTTACCTCCAACAGAAATCCGATCATTTTGCGAATGGCCGCACTCGCTCAGCTGCTTCTTTGAAATCCGTATCGCTCGGCGCCAGACTCAAGCCTTTCTCATATACGGTTAATGCTTTCGCATACTGCTTGGTTATCTCGTAAGCATAACCGAGCTCACGGAGTACGTTGACATCATCAGGCGATTTCTGAGCAGCCGTTTGTAACGCTGCGATCGCTTTGGGAAAATTCTTCGCACGCGATTGAGCGATGCCGAGCAGATAAAAGGTTACACCTTTGGCATCAGGCCCTAAGGTGGCTCGTTCCAGGGCGGCTGCGGCGCGCACATATTGTTCAGAACCAATCAACGCCTGCCCAAAAGTGTTATCGCCTCAGCGTCAGTTCTAACTTTGATTAAGCCTTCGCCGGCACGCACTGCGCTCAAATAGTCTGCAGATGCCTTCGCCGGATCTGCGTTCATAGCCGCGCGACGCAAATACGCTGAGGTAAGTAATGTCCAGGCAGCAGCAAAACGTGGATCGTTGACGGTTGCGCGATTGAGTGAGGCGATGGCGCCATCCAAATCGTTCCTGCTTACGGCAATCTGACCCAGATAGAAAAGGGACAAAGTATCTTTGGGGTTTGCCTTAACAACAGCCGTGAAGGTTTTCTCCGCGTCCAGCGGTTTGCCGGTTTTGTATTCGGCCAGACCGCGAAAATAGAGCAACGACGGATCCGGCTGGGCGCCGGGCCGCGAGGTGGCTGCTATCAGTAAAGGCAGAGCGCGATCGAATTTCTCAGCAAGCACGTAAGCCTGCGCCAACGCATCATCCGTGTTCGGGTCTTGACGCTTGGCGACTTCCTGCAGGTCGCGTGCCTTCTGCAAATCCTCTATCGCCGGATCGTATTGCTTGAGACTCAACTCCGCAAAGCCGGCGATCTTTCCAGGCCTCAGCATCATTCGGATACTGCGCGGCGATCGACTTAGCTTCCGCGGCTGCGGCTGCGAATTGTTTTTGTTGCAGCAGTTGGTAGGCATGAGTTGTGTCACCCGTGCCTACGGTATTCACCACGGGCTTTACTGGCTGCACATCAATAAGTGGACGGCTCGAATTGTTTTTCGCTGTGGGACTTGGCTTGGGCTCCGGTCTAAGTAGCGGTTCTTCGGCTGGTTTGGCCGGTTGCGGCTTTACCCGGCGCGGCCGACTTGTGCGCAAAATAATTCCGGATAAGGCTGTCAGGGACAGACTTAAAGAAAGCAGTCGGTAAAAGGGTCGATTAGTCATAGATAATTCTTCCGGGGAGAGGCTTAATTCGAGGGTAAACAGAGCGCTTCCGAAAGACCATGTTTCCGATGCCGTGGGCGACTCTTTGGTTTGCCGAGTTCACCTCTTGCCAGGACAAAGACTACTAACTAAGCCTACTAAAGTAAACGGGCAAAGAAAGGCGACCGGCCACGGCTGGCCGATCGCTATTGGTAGGACAGGCATTCCTGCCTGTCGTATCTATTCCGGTTCTAGAAGTTCAATTTCAATCCGAATTGAAACTGCCTTGGGTCAAACGACGCCGTTGGGCGGCTGTAGTAACGGCACATTGCCGGCGCGCTGGGCGAAAGCATTGACGTCGCTAAACAATGGAGTAGCGGAGGCTTCGTTAAAGCGATTGAACATATTGAAGCCTTCAGCGATCAAGTCCAGTCTGGCACGCTCGCCGAGCCGAATGGACCTCATAACGCGCAGGTCGAGCGAAGCAAACTTGTGCGTGATTCCCATATTTCGTCCGAGGCTGCCGTTCGTGAAGAATGCCGGCAGAACGAGCGTGCCGTTTGAAGTCACGCTGGGTCGATCGTTGGAGCTCTGCTGATCGCCATTGGTGTCAACGCCGGTGATGATATTGAACGGACGTCCAGTGCCGACTTCCAGAATAGGAGCGACGGTGAAATCAGAAAGAAACGATGCAAACCGCTGTCTGAACTACGCCACTCCCCGGGCGAAGTGACGATAGCGCTGAATACATAACGGAGGCGTTGGTCGAAAAGCGAGTCGGCCCGGTCGGCACGGAAATCAAGGTTATTCTGCGGCTAGGCAATGTCTGCAAGTCCGAAGAGTCGTCGATCGCGTGGGCCCAGGTTAAGGACGCCAGAAACTGAAAGTTGTTGGCGAAGCGGCGCTTCAAATCCAGGTTCAATGCATGGTAAATCGAATTGCCTTCGGAAAGCTGTGCGCTAACGTCGCCGAATGGCGAGATCACACCGGGCGTGCGCAGCGAGTGCGTAGAAGTCAGGATGCTATTCAGTACTGCCGGCGTGACGGCGCCGCCAGTGGCTGCCTGCACGAAGAAATAGTTGGGCGCGTTTGGCCGGAAGAAATTGGCGGCTATCGGCGAGATTATCGTTTGACCCGATCCGTTAACACCATAAATTCCGGGAATGATCGGCGTAAAGCCTAGCGGGCAAGCCGCACTTGGGAGCGCAGTTACTGGTGGGCAACGAGAAGAACTGCGCCGAGGTCGGATCAGGTGGCGCGACGCTAAAGAAGCGACGGAAGTTTTCAATCAGCAAATCACTACGCATCAAATTAATGTCGCGTGGATGCGGCAAGTGATGCGCGCCGACAAAGATGTAATTCGCTGTTATCGACATATCTTTCGTCAGTTGCCGCTCAACCGAGAAATTACCCTGATTCGCATACGCGTATTCAAACTTTTGTCGAGGAAGAGCGTGAACGGGAGAATCGTTCCGAATCCGGGGAAGGTCTGGTCGTTGAAACGCTGGCGTCCGAGTTGATATTCCGCACTCGATGCCGCACCGGGCGTACAGTTAACGCCTGGGATGGCTCCAATGAAGTTGCAGACCCTGACCGTGCCCTGGAAGATCTGCGCCGCATTAAGGAATGTTGTGGGCGCTGGATTGTTGAAGGTCAGGGTCGCTTGTTGCTGCTGCGCTGCGTCTGCAATATCGGAGTTGAAAGCGATCGCCAATAGCGGATGATCGTAGAAAAGACCGAAGGCCCCGCGGATTACCGTCTTGCCGTTGTTCTGTGGATCCCACGCAACCGCCAATCTTGGCGCCCAATTATTCTTGTCGCGCGGGAAGCCCTGTTGCACGTTAAGCGCATCCTGCGCTGCTAAAAGGTCTGCTTGTGAAAGAGTGATGCCCGAGAGTGGATCTCTAAACTGTGCGGCCGGCGGGATCGCCTGAGTCAGTTCATAGTCGTAGCGCACACCGTAGTTCAGAGTCAGGTTTGGCCTGATCTTCCATGAATCCTGGGCGAAAAATGCCATGGGCCGGTTTGATATCTTGCTAACCGGATTGCCGAAGCCCTGTACATACACCGAAGGAATGCCCAAGCCGTAGGATTGGACAGCAGTGAAGTTAGGCGGCGGTGTTGTGGTGCCGGGAAAATTTGGCAGCGCTGGCACCAGAGTTCGCGCGTTGAACTCACCCGGAAGTTGAACAGTCCGGCAAAGTTCAGTTCGAAGACTGCGGAAGGAATTCTGACGAAAGCGAAATCTCCGCCAAACTTGAGACTGTGATTGCCAGCGACCACGCTCAGATTGTCAGTCCACTCGTATCGCGTTTCAGTGCGAACCACTGGAGAAAATAGCTCACGCCCGATGAAAGCCGTGCCGGTGATGTTAAAAGCGACAGCTTCTTTGTTCTGCGAAGTGAAGGTGGCGCGGCGCTCTCCAAAATTGAAACGCGCCTCATTAACCATGTTGCCCCCAGCGTGGAGGTCAAACTTGCCACTACGGTAGAGTCGATCAGCTTCTGAATTCCAGTCCGAGAAAAATCGTTCTGGCCCAGCGACTGATTTTGCGACTCCACCTGTATTCCCGTAATGCGACTGGGGTTGTAACCGCCGCGAATACTGAATTGATGGTCCTTAGTAATCAAGTGATCGATGCGCAGCGAACTGAACGTTGTTCTGTCAACAATCGGAAATATCTTTTGTAAATCATTCAACGGTCGGAATGCGATCGGCAAACCATTGGTGCCGGTGGTGCCAACTGGGACAGGCGCGCCCGTCAAAAGGAATCGACTTCCGATCGTCTGTCCTGCGGGAATCGCGCCCCGGCACTCAAAAGCGGATTGGTGCCTGTAAGTCCAGTTGTTCCGCCGCTCGAGGCCAAATAAGCGTAGTTGACAGCGGCGCCAATCAGAGCCGCGTTGCCGGTTCCCAGCAGGCTACCGATATAGCTGACCTGCCCTGGGGTCAGGTTGCGGAAGGTTTGTGTGCCGAGGCCTGGAATGGGTATAGCTATTGAACCGCCGAGGCCTTGAGCAACATTGCTGGTAAAGAAACCCGACTCGTCGCGTCGTCGCTGTTCGAACGCGAAGAAGAAGAAAGTACGATCCCGATCCAGCGGACCGCCCAGCGTAACGCCGTATTGAGTTCTCCTGAAGTCTGGTTTCGCTATCGGAGCAAACGGATTGCGCGCCTGAAAACTCTTTGTCTCGGAGAAAACCAAAAACGTTCCCGTGGAAATCATTCGTGCCGCTCTTGGTAACGACGTTCACGACACCGCCGGAAGAGCGACCAAATTCCGGAGCAAAAGAATTTCGTCACCACTTGAAATTCCCTGAACCGCTTCCTGTGAAACTGTTGAGCGCGAAGCATTGACCGAATTATCTGTGTTGTCGGCGCCAGTCAACCTGGACCAGGTTCGAGGCGGCCGCGTTGACCACCGAAGTTCGAGCCGGTGGTAGGCGCTGGTCCAATTGGGCGACCATTGTCGCGTCCGACAGTAGAGGTAGTCAGCGCGAAGGCCAGATAGTTTCTTTCATTGATCGGAAGATTCTCGATACGTTGCAGGTCTACTGTGGTAGCGATGGCCGTTTTGGAAGTTTCCACCAACTCTGCTGTCGCACCGGAGACCGTTACCACTTCGCTCACCTGTCCTACTTCCAACGCAATGTCCAAATCTGCTCGCTGACCGACAGTGACTTTCACGTCCGGCAACACAGACTTCTTGAAATTTGGAGCCTCTACGGTGACTTCATAGTCGCCGGGCACGAGGTTCACAGTCAAATAGGTGCCATTGTCGTCTGTCGTAGTCGATCTTGCTGGTGTTGGTGCCAGAATTACGAGCCGTCACGGTTGCGCCACCTACCACCGCACCGCTTTGATCGCGAACGATTCCCTGTAAGTCCGCGGCGCTTGGATTGCGTTTGCCCCAGAGCGACGCCCGAGCCGAGAAGTCCACAAGCTGCTGTAACGAGGCAAAAGAACGCCAACCGAATCGAAGGGGTGAAGCCACTGCGTAGGGGACGCAAACATTATTGTTTCTCCTTAGCTAAGTTTAGGGACGCCGACGACCAGGTAAGAACCGAAAACTATCGAGGGCGATAAGGGACGCTCCGCCTTTTTACTCCAAAAGCTCCTATCTGGCAAGCATTTATATACTTATGACGGACATCGTATGAAGGAACCACATCAGCAAATGTTGAGACTCAGTGCGGCGATTGTGAACGCGTCCAGCCGGCAGACAAAATCAGAACTGGGAGCGATAGCGACCAGCCGATCACTCAACTGGACAGTTTCGAGAATTGGCCAGTGCACATTTCCTGAGTTGACTCTTCGGCTGGTCGCTATCGCTCCCAGTCTATTTTTGTATGTCGATGTTGAATGTTGGCACTAATCAGGGGCTGGAGGCTCTCGCTTCATGGTTGCTTGAGTGGCGAGTGGCGCGAGCGAGTTTCCCGCCGCAGAGTTGAACTTGTACCAGAAAGGAGTATGGCCGCTTCGGCCAGATTGGGAAAAAGCTGCGCGCCGAGAGTAGACCTGACACGCGCAAAACGGCTCGCGAAGCGTCGCTGGTATTCTGCCTCGTAGTTGGTTGCCAGTGATTCAGATCCTCCCTCGCCGTAGCTGCGAAAGACTTCGAGCGATGGCTTCCGCAGCCACCTGCCCGCTCGCAGTGCCATCAGCATGCCGCTGCCCGTAAACGGATCAATGAAAGCGGCGGCGTCACCCACAGCTCAGTAGGCCCATAGCGGGTGCCAGCGTGCGGCGACCAAAGCGCTCCAACGACACACTGAGCCAGGGCGTACTGGCTGTGGCTTCAGCCAATGTGTAGGCGGCGCGAGAATTCTTCATCACTACTTCACGCAGCACGAGTTCAGGATTCGAGTTATAGCGGCGGACGTCATTTGCCGCGACTATAAAACAGAAGATTGCTGACGCCGCGCTTCAACAGCGCTCAACCCTCCATGGCCGCGCCTGTAGAAATAGATTTCGCAGGGCGCCGGCCGCCAAGCGAGCACCCAACAAATGAGCTTTGAACGCGACCAGAGGATTGGTGTGCTTTCTTTGATTCAGGCGCGCCGGATCAAATGACGGGCCAGGGCGCGCGTCCTGCCGGTCGCGTCGACGGTAATCAGCGCTTCGTAATCTCGCGTTGCATCGCCGCTCTTCACGCGAATGCCGCGCACTTCATCGCGCTCGCAGATTAGTCGCGATGCATGCGTCTCTTCCAACACCATCACGCCCACGTTCTTCGCGCGCTGGAGAAGTTGATGATCCATTTCACTGCGACTCAAGCCGAGGGCTTGCGCACCGGACATAAACCACTCGCTTGGCACTGGCGACGCTTTTTCCATGCCGTGAATAAAAAACCGTTTCCGAGACGGCAGCGCCGCCGGCAGCGCTCATCTGATCCATAACGCCCAGTCGTTTGAAGTGCGGCGAGACATTCCGGAGAGATAAACTCGCCGCAGAGCTTTGCTCGCGGAAACTTCTTCTCTTCAATGAGCAATACACGCGCGCCGCTCGACGCCAATTGAATTGCCGCGCTCGCGCCTGCCGGACCCGCGCCCGCGATTGCGACGTCAAAGTGTTTGCAGAAGGCATTATCAGTTTCAAGTAAGGCATAAGCGTCACCTCATAGCCGCAAGCACCAGCGCGATAAGGAAAATGTCGCTCGACACGTGGGTTATCAAGTCCGGCACGTCGGGCCAGTTCTAACAGCTCGTCGGGTTTAAAAGCTCCAGCGGGATCGACAACGCGCCATCCTCGCGAAGGAGACGATTGTGCAAAAACAAGCGGCCGATAGTCGTGTAAAGAAGTAAGCGACCGGGTGCCGGTGAAGATCTATCACGAAAATGCCGCGAGTCGATACCCGGCTAAGCTCGCGGAGAATCACCTACGACATCCGCATTCTTCGAAATGGTGAGTGAAGAGCGAGCACACGCGTAATCAAATTGTCCATCCACGAAGGGAAGGCGCAAAGCGTCGCCACGAAGCGCGGTAATCTCGGGAAACGTTGTCGCTCGTTCGGCAATCGCCCTTGCGGATCGCGCGTTTAGTTCAACTCCGGTGAGTTGCGCTTTCGTTCGTTATTCCGCGCCCACTCGGCGACGACACTCAGCAGCTCGCCCGAACCTGCGCCAACATCGACTACGGAAAAGGTTCGCAAATTTAGTTTTCCGATCTCATTCAGCAGGGAATCTCTGAGCGCGCTCGCGTCACCCAACCAGCGATTGACGCGCTGAAGTTCTACAATGCACCCTTCGTATTCCTCGGCCGTGTAGATCACCCTTGTCGAGGTGCTCAAGCTCGAGACTGCGCTGGCGAAACTGATTGAACATAGGTTTGACTACATGATAATCGCGTTGCAGAACTCTGGGTAGTGTCGTGATTTAAGTTTCTCTGTGAAACCTCCGTGTCCTCCGTGTCTCTGTGGTGAACAAACGCTAAGCAAACACTCACCACAGGGGCACAGAACCCAGAGGAGGCACAGAATTTTGAACCAGGGCTCCACTCTACGTTTGTCGCCGGCTGTGAAGTCTGGAATCATTACCTCATGGAGAGTAATTCCGGCGCGGTTGCCGAACTGTTCTTAAATCCACGGCACGTTGGTGAAGCGACCAGGCCCCAACTTTCATCGGGCGGTCGCGATCGTTTGAGATGTGGCGCCATCTTACGCATAACGGTGCGCATCGACGATTCGCAACGAATTACCGAAGCGAAATTTAAAGCAGCTGGTTGCAGTGTCCTGGTTGCTGCGGCTTCGTCGTTAATTGAGCGATGTGATCGGGAAAACCACTGGAGAAGCCAGCTGCGATGGCGCAGGGCCTTGACCAGTTGGCGAGAAAAAACTTGGGGCCTTGCCGGCGCAACGAAATGAGTGTGTTCTGCTGGCCGGTGAAGCTCTGGTTTCGGCCGTTCGCAGCTACCAGCGATTCGGCGCGCGAGGAGTGGGAGGGTGATGAAGCATTAATCTGCACCTGCTTCTGCGTTTCGGAACGAACCATCGAAGCGCAGATTCAGAGGAGATCACTTAAGAACAATCGCCGAAGTCACCGCGGCGTGTAGTGCCGGAGGCGGCTGCCGTTCGTGTTACCCTTTGATTGAAAGACATCCTGGAGGAGGTGAAATGGTGAAATGGTGAATATAGTAAAAGCCGGAATGATGAGTGATGACACAATGATATGAACTAGAAACTCGGCGGGTTACTGCAGAAGGTATCCCCGGCGTGAAGCCATCGCTTCGGTGAGTTGGTTGTAATTAAGTCAAGGCGAGCATACTCGGGCAAACGGCTGAGGATTATTGCCCTCTTCTCTCTCGGAACCAGAGCCGATATATATGGTCGTTCTTCCGCCAAACGAGAAGTCGGTGGTTCTGCCACAAAGTGAACTCGGAGCCCACCGGATTAACTGGCGGATCGAACCCTCAGATCATGCCGGCCCGGCCGGACGCCCTTTATCAAGAAGCGCGCCGAGATTTGATCTATTTACCCTTTACACATTCACTATTCACTCACAACAATGATCTATCTCGACAACAATGCCACCACCCGCGTCGCGCCTGAAGTATTCGCGGCGATGCAGCCTTATCTGACTGAGACACTACGGCAATCCCTCTTCAGCACACTCTGCTGGGCCGGCAGATGAAGGCGGCGGTCGAGCGCGCTCGCGAGCAGGTTGCCGAACTGCTTGGCGCGGCGAGCCCGGTGAGATCGTTTTCACCTCGTGCGGTTCAGAGTCAGACAACTGGGCCATCGGCGGATTTCTCGAGCAGAACCCTACGCGGCGTCACATCATTACCACGCGCGTCGAACATGAAGCGGTGCGTAACCTCTGCGAACATCTCGGCGCAAATCGGTTGCGAGGTGACGTGGCTTGAAGTGAACGAGAACGGCGAACTCAATCTCGACGATCTGCGACAGGCCCTGCGCCGCGACACGGGAATAGTTTCCGTGATGATGGCAAACAACGAAACCGGCGTGTTGTTTCCCATCAAAGAGATTGGAAAGATCGTGCGCGAAAATTCCGACGCAGTGTTTCACGTTGACGGCGTACAGGCCGTCGGCAAGATTCCGATCTCTCTGAAGGAACTCGAGGTCGATCTGTTCGCGTTGTCCGGTCACAAGCTGCACGCGCCGCAGGGTGTCGGCGCGCTCTACATTCGCGAGGGCGTCAAACTACCTCCATTCATCATCGGCGGCGCGCAGGAAAGAGGCCGGCGCGCGAGGCACGCTCTGCGGTCCCGAATATTGTCGGGCTCGGGCGCCGCCTGCGAGTTGGCCAGCTCACTTTGACGAGCACGAACGTATCGAGACCGCTGCGCAACAAACTGGAAGACGACGATACTTGAAGATGATTCCGAACGCGCGACTCAATGGCACGGCCGACCGTGCGAAGCGTTTGCCCAACACCGTCAAGCATTTCGTTCTCGAGTACGTCGAAGGCGAAAACATTCTGGTCCATCTCGACCGAGGCCGGCGTTTGCGTTTCCACCGGCTCTGCCGTGTCATTCAACTACCAAACAATCGTCACCGACGTTGCGCGCGATGAACGTGCCCTACACCGCGGCGCAGGGTTCAATCAGGTTCTCTCTTGGCCGTTACAACACGGAAGCCGAAATCGAATAGCACGCTTGAGCGTGCTGCCGGGGATCATCGGCAAGCTTGTCGAGATGTCGCCCTATGACAAAGAACTCACAGCGCTGACGTCGCGGAGCGACTGAAGGGTAAGAGGGGAACAGGGGAAAGGGTAAAGGGGAAAGGGTAGTCTAAGCGCTGCCTTTACTGCTTCCCTTTACCTCTTCCGCTTTCCCTATTCCTGTTCCTCTTTTCCCCTGTTCCACCTCTTTTACTGGTAGAATTCGTTTTGGATTTAGTTAAGTCTCCGCCATACTCTTCGTTGGTTTCTGGAGAAACAATCCATGCCAGCTGAACAGTCCACGGCCAGTGAAGCGCCTTCCGTCGCCATAGCGCAAAACCGCGTCGTCGCGCAAGGCGCGGCAGGATTCGGTCAGCTCTATGCAGACCGACGACTATGTTTGCATTGCGCCTTCCACCCCGCTCGTCCAGGGCAATCGAATCTATGAGCCGGGACGAAGGCGGATGTGCGATCATTTGCGCAGAAGATGGGTCGGTGGTGGGTATTTTTACCGAGCGAGATCTCCTGACCAAGATAATTGGACAAGGAACTGGACTTGAGACGCTCCGGTACGCAACTGGATGTCGCCCGTAGTTGCGACGTCTGACGCCGGAAGCAACAATCGGTGACGCCGTGGCCATCATGAATGACAAGGGTTATCGGAATGTTCCGCTGGTCAAAGACGGCAAACTGGTTGGTTCCATCTCGGTTTTCGATATCATCAGCTATCTGGCCGAAAGCTATCCGAAAACTACGATGAACCTGCCGCCGAATCCCGATCAGGTGATGGAAAGCACAGACGGACGGCCGTAAATCGTAAATGGTAAATGGTGAATAGAAGGAAGGAAAGCTGCCGTCCATTTACCGATTCACCATTCACCATTTACTTTTCATACGGAAGGAAACTTCGACGACACAATCATGAGCACTATCATCGAACCTCCGGTAGAACACGCGGAGAAGACATCTTGAAGAAGTAGAGGCCGTGACGATCCGTTTTGCCGGCGACTCCGGCGACGGCATGCAGTTAACAGGAACGCAGTTCACCAACACTTCGGCGGTTGTCGGCAATGACATCTCTACGCTTGCCGGACTTTCCGGCCGAGATTCGCGCGCCCGCCGGCAGCTTGCCGGGCGTCAGCGGTTTTCAGTTGAACTTCTCCAGCCAGGACATCAAGACGCCCGGCGATCAGCCCAGCGTTTTGGTGGCTATGAACCCGGCGGCGCTGAAAGTCAATCTTGCCGATCTCGAAGAGGGCGGCACACTCATCATCAACACCGACGGCTTCACACCTGAGAATTTGAAGTATGCGAACTACGCTTCAAATCCACTCGAGGATGGTTCGCTGGCCGGGTTATCGCGTGCACAAGCTGCCGGTCACCACGCTCAACATGAACGCGCTGAAGGGCAACGTCGAACTGTCGCGCAAAGAGATCGACCGCTGCAAAAACTTCTTCGCGCTCGGGTGTGCTCTACTGGCTCTACGATCGGCCGATGGAAGATACGCTGTCACGTGGATCACAAGCAAGTTTGGCAAGAACCCGGAACTGGCCAAGGCAAACGAGATTGCCTTGAAGACCGGTTATAACTTTGCCGACACTACCGGAGCTTTTCACTACTCATTACACCATCAAGAAAGCGAAGATCGCTCCCGGCAAATACCGCAAGATCACCGGCAACGAAGCCACTGCGCTGGGATTTGTCGCTGCTTCGCAACTTGCCGGCCGGCCGCTGTTCTATGGATCGTATCCGATCACGCCGGCGTCTGACATTCTGCACGAGCTGGCGCGCGCACAAGAGTTTTGGCGTGAAGACTTTTCAAGCCGAGGACGAGATCGCCGCAGTTTGTTCCGCTATCGGCGCCAGCTTTGCCGGCCAGATTGGTCTAACTGGAACTTCCGGTCCGGGCGTGGCCCTGAAGCAGGAAGCCATCGGACTGGCGGTGATGACTGAGCTGCCGCTGGTGATCATCAACGTGCAGCGCGGTGGGCCATCAACCGGTTTGCCGACAAAGACTGAGCAGGCGGATCTGTTCCAGGCGGTCTGGGGACGAAACGGCGAATGTCCGGCGATTGTGCTTGCGCCGGCCACACCCGCCGATTGTTTTCACATGGCTATCGAAGCGGTGCGTCTGGCGTTCAAGTACATGACTCCGGTTTTCTATTTGTCTGACGGCTATCTGGCAAACGGCGCCGAGCCCTGGGCCATTCCGAAATCGACTGAGCTGCCGAAAATCGAGGTTACGTTTGCCACTGACCCGGCGAGCTTCATGCCTTATTCGCGCGACCCGGAAACGCTGGCGCGTCCGTATGCGATTCCCGGCACGCCGGGACTCGAGCATCGCATCGGCGGCATCGAGAAACAGCACATCACCGGCAACGTCAACTACGATCCTGAGAACCACCACCTGATGGTGCAGCTGCGGCAGGAGAAAGTTGATCGCGCCGCGAACGACATTCCGTTGATCGAAGTTTTCGGAGAGAAGACCGGCAAGGTGCTGGTGCTGGGATGGGGCTCGACCTACGGCTCGATCAGTACGGCAGTCGAGAAACTGCAGAGCGAAGGCAAGAGCGTTTCGGCGGCCCATCTGAAGTATCTAAACCCCTTCCCGAAGAACCTTGGTGAAGTGCTCGCCGGCTTTGAAACGGTGATTATTCCGGAGATGAACCTGGGCCAGCTTTGCACGATGGTGCGTGCGAAGTATCTGGTTGACGCAATTGCTTTCTCGAAAGTGAAGGGGCGGCCGTTCCAGATTCGCGAGATTGTTCGCAAGGTTGAGGAGTATTTGTAAAACCCTGTTCGTTGTCGCTGGTGCGCACCCTCGCCCGCCGAAGTGCATGTTGAGAGATTTGAGAGATGAGCACTGAAGTACAACTCATGACCGCTGATGAGCTGCTGGCTTTAGCCAGGAGGACGAGCTTTCGTTACGAACTCGTCAATGGAGAACTGATAGAAGATGTCTCCTCATCCCGGTCATGACCACGGCAGTAGTCACGAATATCGGCTAACCCTGCAGTTGCGCTCCATTTGTCAAAAACGAATAATCTCGGGAAGTTATATGCGGCCGAAACTGGATTTCTGCTCGAGCACAAATCCGGATACCGTACGGGCAGCCGATGTCTGCGTTTGTTCGACGTGAGCGCGTTGGATGCCGTTGGGAAGGCCGAAGGTTACTGGATCAGGCGCGCCAGATCTGGCTGTTGAGGTTGTTGAGTCCGAGCGACACCGTGCGGCGAGTCGAGGAAAAGGTTGCACAGTGGTTGAGAAGCCGGACACTCGCATGGTTTGGGTAGTCAGTCCCCGGCTGCGCGACCGTGACGGTCTTATCGCTCGGCTAACGGACATTCGAAACGTTAACCGAAAGCGATACTGCTCGACGGCGGCGAGGTGTTTCCCGGGTTTCTGAATCACGAGTCGCAGAGATTTTTGCCGAGTAGTCAGATGCTTTACAGGAGCATTCATGAGCACAACGGGAAATGGTCATAGTGGTAACGGCAATCGGCAACAAGCCAATCGTCGAGGCCGTCGTTTCAGCCGAAAGCGAAGTCGGTTCCGCCGTCTCGGGCAAGATCGCACCGCCTCCGGGACAACAGAAAAAGGCTGACTTCGTTTCCGATCAGGAAGTGCGCTGGTGTCCCGGCTGCGGCGACTACGCGATTCTCAACAACGTGCAGAAGGTGATGCCCGAGCTCGGCATCCCGCGCGAAAAGATCGTTTTCGTTTCCGGCATCGGTTGTTCGTCGCGCTTTCCTTACTACATGAATACCTACGGCTTTCACTCGATCCATGGCCGCGCGCCCGCGGTGGCGACCGGCATCAAGTGTGCGAATCCGGACCTGAGCGTTTGGGTGATCACCGGCGACGGCGACGCGCTTTCCATCGGCGGCAATCATTTCATGCACGCGATTCGCCGCAATCTCGACGTCAACTACATTCTCTTCAACAACCGCATCTATGGTTTGACCAAGGGCCAGTACAGCCCGACCTCGGAGTTTGGCAAGAAAACAAAGTCCACGCCGGTGGGCGCCATCGACTACCCGATCAATCCGTTGTCGCTGGCCATCGCGAGTGAATCGACCTTCGTGGCGCGCTCGATAGACATCGACGTCAAACATCTCGGAGGCATAGTCGAAGCCGCGGCGAAACACAAAGGCATTTCGTTTATCGAGGTCTACCAAAACTGCAACATCTTCAACGACCACGCTTTTGATTCGTTTGCCGAACGCAGCGTGCGTACCGATCGCGTGCTATATCTCGAACACGGCAAGCCAATGATCTTCGGCAAGGATCGCAACCGCGGCATTCGCATGAACGGCGCCCACCCGGAAGTCGTAACCATCGGCGAAAACGGCATCACTGAAAATGATCTGCTGGTGCACGACATTTACCTGAAGGATCCGTCCGTCGCGTTCATGCTGGCCCGCATGGAGCAACCGGATTTCCCGCAGCCGGTGGGAATCTTCCGCGCCGTCGAACGTCCGACCTATGAACAGATGATGGTCGGCCAGATAGATGCAGCCATCGCCAAGTCGGGACCGGGCAGTCTCGAAAAACTAATCAACAGCGGCGACACGTGGGTGGTTGAATAACTGGGAAATAGGGAAATAGGAAATAGGGTAAAGGGGAAGGGGTCAGGGAAACATTTCCCTTGACCCCTTTCCTTGACCTTCCCACTGACCCTTTCCCTTGACCCTTCCCTTGACCTCCTTTCCCCTGTTCCCCTCTTCCCCTTTCTCCTTTGTTTTTGCAGGTGCGGCAGCAGCTTCGCCTGGGCTTCCCGCTGCTGCCGCGCGGCTGAGCATCGCTCGCCGAAGCAGCTAGTGTGCTGCCGGGGCTCGACGAGTTGGCTCGCGCCACCTTTTCCTGCTCTGACATCTCCATTTCAGATCTCAGAGCATCGTGAGGTGAAATGTTTAGAACAACCTGGGCCAGGCGGGGAGAGGAGGCATGGCCCAGTGCGCCTCCTATCTCAAACTGATGAGTTGCGCCGTCACGGTCCTGGTGATCGGATTCGCCGTGAAACGCATCACCGCCGTGAATTGACTCAACAAGCCAGAACCGCCCGGTGACGATTGTCCAGACGATGATCCACCGGGGGTGGCGATGAACCCGAGCCGCCCGATCCGCCGGTTCCTTGCCCACCACTGGTCGACACGTAGGCGGTGACCAAAGCGTCAAAGGTAAATAACTCCGAGGTGCCGTCCTGGAATCGCAGCGTCCGGGCGCCGGTGACTTCAGCCGGCGAAAACAACTGGTCCGCGCCGAGCTTTTGCGAATAACCGAAGAGCGCGGCGTTTGCAACGGTCTTGCCGTCCTTGCCGTTGTCGGCGTTGATAACTTTTACGGTACCGGTGCCGGAGTTGACGCTGACGACGTTCAAATCCACCAGCGGCACGTAGGTCTCGGTTGAGTTGCTGGTTACAGCCACGTCAAGTTGGAACACGCCGCCCGCGAGCGAAACATTCGAGACCGCGCGACTTACCAAATTGGTGATGTCAACCTTTGACCGCCGGTCCACCACCGCGCTCCTCACGTTGCTGGCGGGTGTGACGATAGGATCCGATCACGCCTTCCTGCAGGCCGCGGACGCGATACTGTAGATTGCCGTTTGGCTGGTCGGTCAGCGCGAGACTGGTTCCGGTCGGAGTTGCGATCACGTTCCACGCCTGGCCGTTGTCGTTAGACCGCTCAACCTCGAAGCCGTGTTCGTGCCCTTCCGCTTGCCAGCTCAGGGTAAAACTTCCGTCGAAGTCGACCGGTTGCCCCTGCACGTCAACAAACTCGCCGGAGATTGCTCCGAGCGCCGGCGCCGCCGGTCCACCGAAGAGTTTGCCGCTGACGGTGTAGGTGACCGGACCGTTGGCAGAAGCCGACGACGCGATAGTTGTAAATGCCCGCCTTGCTGACGGTGGCCGAGAACTGCTCCGGGCCCACCGCTGATTCCAGAGCGCGCCACTTCACTGCCGTCGGGGCCGTAGAGATAAAAGTCCATGTCTTCAACGTTCTGGGCCAGGTAGTCGAGCCGCGCGTCGATGCGAAAAAGTGTCCGCGCTGACCGGAAACGGAATGTCGATGGACGTAACGCCGTCCTGCAGCACCTGCCCGGCGCCGCCCGCCGGCATCGTGCCCTCAAACAGTTGATCAGTCGTGACGGGATTGGCCGGCAGCGACGCAGACGGCTTCAGGTAGAACGGCATTCGCAGCGTCTGTCTGCCGTCGGCACGCGTGGCCGTGACGTACCACTGCATCTGAATCCCATCCGCCGCCCGAACTACATCGCCGTCGATGGACGCGTTGACCGTGAATGTCGCGGTGCCGTTTACGGGCAGACTGACACTGGTCATGCCAAGCGTTGCACCAACACCGCGGGTTTGCAGGTCGCGGCTGTTGATTATCGCCAGGTTGTAGGTTCCGCCTTCGCCCGAAAGGTCCCTAATCGTGACGGTGACCGGCACAGTGAAATTAATCCGGCTGTTCACGACCGGCACTTCGCCGAAGGAGTGACTGCCAAGAATTGACGGCTTGGTTATGCCGTCGCCGGCTACACCCATCAACGCTTTTGCATTCACTGCTTCGTAGACGTCGATTAGTCCACCACCCTGATCGTTGGGCGATTCGGTGTCGAGTCCGCCGGCCTTGGGCGCCTTTGCTTCGTCGCGCATGTTGGTCGCGGTGTTGATGAGCGCGGTGCGAATCGTGTCGGGACTCCAATCGGGATGCGCTTGTTTGACCAGTGCGGCGGCGCCGGCGGTGTGTGGACAAGCCATCGAGGTGCCGCTGATCGCTCCGTAGTTTCCCTGCGAGAGTACGCCCAGCAAACTTGCCGGCGGCATGGCGGCGAGAATGTTCGCGCCCGGCGCCGAGACGTCAGGCTTCACCTGGCCGTAGCCCTGCACCGGACCGCGCGAGCTGAAGTTGGTGGTCTCGCCGACAAACGGATAACGAAAGTCCGGATTGATGCGGATGGGAAACCGCGAGAGCGTGCCGTTGGCCGGCGGGCCGGTGGCTGACATTGCGTTGATCAGCACGTCGGCGTCCGCGGGCATGATATTGGCCGCCGGGATCGAACACTTGACGGCGGTGGCGCTGTCAACGTCGCTCGAGAGCAGCATGCCGACCGCGCCCGCGTTAACTGCCTGGTTGCAGATGTCGAAGAAAGTGCCTGACGCAAGGCCGGAATTCTTGATTAGCGCGATGCGTCCGCTAACAGCAGCGGGCCAAACCACCAACGGATCATCGACGAGCGCGTAGTACTGGGCCATCGCCGCCGACGGCGGCAGCGGCGTGCCCGCCTGTGAATAGAGCTTCAGCCGCGCGTAGCCGGGCTGCGTCGGTAAATTGTTCGCGGGTGTGACCGAGCCAGTCTGACCTTGCGGCAGCGCCGACGATGCGAGCACGTCGACGGACCAGTTCAAGTGTGAACCCGGATCAGTGTTGGCGGCGACGGCGATGACGCGGTTGCCCGCCGCCGGTGCGCCCAACGTCGCTTCGCTCGGTCCGGAATTGCCGGCAGCGGCAACCACGGTGCAGCCGGTCAGAGTTGCGTTGTCGGAGGCAACAGCGGTTGGTTCGTTTGGACCACCGCCGCCGCCCAGACTCATGTTGATGACGTGCGCGACTGGCTTGGCAAAGCCGGTGACGGTCCGGGGCGAAACCGAATCCTCGATCGCCATGATGATGTTTGAAGTGTCGCAACCGCCAATCGGCGCGGCGAGGCTGCTGACGGTTGACTGTAGGTCGCTACAAACTTTGTAGGACATCAGCTTCGCCTGCGGCGCCACGCCGTGAATCGCCACGTCGTCCGCGGTGTTGGGCAAACCGTCGGCGCCGGGTGCGAAGGCTTGATAGCCGGCCGCCGTCGAAGCGACGTGAGTGCCATGACCGAAGCCGTCGTTGACTGCAATGTCGGTGAGCGGCAGGTAGTAAACCACCTTCGGATTTGTCGGCACGGAAGCGGAGACGGGTGCAACGCCAAGACGGGGCGGCGTCGGGTCGCCGCCAAACATCGGATGGGTCCAGTCAACGCCGGTGTCGATTACAGAGATGTACATGCCCTGTCCTTCGTAACCTTCGTGGGCGTTGTCAAACTGAGTTAACTCGGGCACGCTGCCGTAAACCTCCGGCGCCCGGGTGTAGGGAACGCTCTGGTCCAGGGTCGTAAAGAATCGCGTGTTCGGATGCACGGCCTTAACTTGCGGCAGCGCCTTGATCACCGGAATCGCCGCGGGCAGAACGGTCAGCGCGAGGCCGTTGTAGACGAGCGTGTAACGCAACTGGAACGTGACGTTGTTGAGAGTGACCGACTGCACCTGGAAAGTTTGACCACGGCCGGTGAGGTCAGTAAGAAACCGGTTTTGCGCGGCGGTCAGCCCGTTGCGATACGCAAGCAACTGGTCGTCAGTGACCACCGCGCCCTGCTGTTTCATTTGGCAGCGTAGACGGCGCCGGGATCGTCACGTAGTTCGACAATCACCGTCACCGGCGCCACGGATTCGGCGCGCGAATGGAACATCGGCAGGGCAAGAAAAGCCGCGGTTAACACCGGAACGGCCACGAAATAGAGCAGACGACGCATGTTTGGTTCTCCTCAAGTAGTTTCAGAATTGCTGATTCGACCGCAAGCTCTAAAGTGTTCCCAGCCTTGCCAGATTGACGACTAACCGAGGGTTTGTGCGACAAATACACGATATTCAGGGAGGGTTGAGTAATCCTTGAGGAAAACTTGAGCCGCAAAAGAAAGGGGAAAGGGGAATTGGGGAAGAGGGAAAGGGGCAACCGTATCCCCTCTTCTCCTCTTCTTCCCTGTTCCCCTATTCCCCTGTTCCCCTGTAGAATCTGCACCTAAATGAATTGTCCATCCTGTGGTCACGAGAATCTCGACGGCAGCGATCGCTGTGAGAATTGCCTGGCGCCATTTCGCCAGCTCGACGTTCCTGAGCGCGGACGCGGCGGAAGGACTCGCGCGTTCCGTGATGGCGGCCAACCTGAGTCAACTTGATCAGGAACAAACAATCTCGGTCGCGCCCGACACGCCGGCGCTCGAAGTCGCTCAGCTCATGAAGAATTCCCATTCCGGCTGCGCGCTGGTCCTGGACGGCGCGAAGCTGGTGGGCATCTTCACCGAACATGACGTGCTGTTGAAGATGACTGAGAGTGCGGCAGAGTCCGATTTGCCCAGCGCGAGAGACGCTCGCGTCAAAGATTTGATGAGCCCTGACCTGGAAACGCTCAACGAAAAGGACTCAGTTGCAGAGGCGCTCAACAAGATGTCGCTCGGCCGCTATCGCCACATTCCGTTTAGAAAGTCTGACGGCAGCTATGCCGTCGCTTCGATTAGGTCCGTCCTCAAATATATCGCCCGCGAAGACTGGTAAGAGGACTCGTTCACCTGCGTGACGCCAGTCTTTCACGGCTTGCTTCGTTGCGGTAGAATCCGAATACGGAGAACGACAAATGTCGACAGCCAAAGAACTCATTACCGAACTTGTCCAGAAACAGCCTGACGATAGTTCGTACGACGAAATTATCCGTGAGCTTGCGTTTGACTTGATGGTCCAGCGTGGACTTAAGGACTCTGATGAGGGGCGCACCATTACGAACGAAGAGATGGAGCGGCGGATAAAGACTTGGCCACGATAAACTGGACCACAGAAGCTCAGATTTGGCTCAGGAACATCTACGATTACATTGCCGTTGACAACCCGGATGCTGCAGCTCGTACCGTTGAAGGTATCGTTCTTAAGGGCTCAATTACTCAAAACTTATCCCGAAATAGGGCAGAAGTACGAGTTCCCCGGATCCACGCGAAATCCGGATCCTTCTTTACGGTCACTACCGGATCGCCTATCTCGTCAAACCAGACAACAACATAGATATTTTGGGAGTCTTCCATGGCGCACTCAACATTGAGCGCTATCTGGTATGAACCGGCCGCCCCGTCTTCAGTCTTGTGACGATTAATCTATCCGTGCGCAAGTCGCTTACCCGGCTGGCGTTCATATCCGGGAACAAGCGGCAACTATTGAGCGTTATTGTCATCTCCAATAGCCGCCCACCTGGCAAATTTGAACAAGCGGCCGTTAGACACCGGAACGCCCGATCGAGACCCGACGACAATGAAAACAATCATCACCATCGCGCTATTTGGTCTTCTTTATCTCTTACCGGCGACGGCGCAACAGGCCGACTATGCCAGGCTCAAGTCTGAGGCGGAACAGTTCTACGCTGCCGGTTCCTACGCTCGCGCCAATGAGGTCTATGGACGCGTGGACCAGACTGGACTGTCGCCGGCGGAAAGCGCTGGGTCGAGTTTCGCATCGCCGACACTTCGCGCGCGCGCGCAGGCTGCGACCGAAACATCCGACACCACCAAATTTGAGCTGGCGCAAAAGCAGCTCGAGGAACTGATCCGGACGAACGACAAAGACGACGAACGCGATCTGATCTGGGCCGAAGCGCATGAATCGCTCGGCGACTTTTTGTGGACGCGGCAAAATCAGATGAACTGGGGCGCGGGTGGCCACATTACCAACAGGCGCTCGACTGGTGGGCCGGGCGTCGCGAGATCGAACCCGCGCGTCAACGTTATCTCGAGAATCGTTTTCAAAGCCGCTGAGCCGCCGCGACCGAACGAATACTACTTCTACACCTACTACGGCAATTACATCCCGCTCGACATTCTCGAAAACGCACTGAAGATCAGCGCCTCTGAAAACGACCAGACGCACCTGCATTTTCTAATCGCCATGACCATGCGTTACACCGGCAGCGATTGGGAAACACGCCAGCGAGTCCCCGACGAGTTTGCCGCGGCGCTCAAGGCCGGCAAGCAGAGCGACTGGTACGACGATGCGCTGTTTCACTACGCCGAGTGGATGAACAGCAATGGCACCGTGCGGCAGTTGGACGAAACCAATTGGCAACAGGAACCCGACTACGTGAAAGCGCTGGAACTTTATCGCCGCCTCACCAGGAGTTTGTGAAGGGCGAAACTCGCTATTACGATCAGGCGGTCCAGCAAATCAAAAACATCACCGAACCGACGCTCGGCGTGGGTGTTTCAAACATTTTCCTGCCTGACTCTGAAGTGCAGTTTGGTTTGAGTGCTCGCAATCTCAAACGGGTCGACTTCGCGCTTTACCCTGTCAACCTCACTCGCGACGTGCGCTTCACGCGCGATCCGGATGCAGAGGAAGGTGAAGGCGACAACGACAACTGGATTCAAAAGATAACGACGGCCGGACGCGTGCCGGCCCGCAACTGGTCCAAAAGTCTTAACGACAAGGGCGATTACAAGCCCGTCAATGAACAGGTGCGCATCGAAGGCAAGCTGCCGGTCGGGGCCTACCTGCTCGAAGCCAAAAGCGGCGCCCTCTCGTCGCGTGAACTCGTACTAGTAACCGACGTGGCAGTGGTCTTGAAGTCGTCTGCAAAACAAGCCCTCGTCTATTTCAGCAACGCTTTGACCGGCGCGCCTATCGCAAATGCAAACGTGGCGTTGTGGGAGAGTTACTACACGAACAGCCAGTGGCACTGGCGCAAGCTCAGGCAAACAACCAACAGCGACGGCCTGGCGGCTGTTCGCGCTCAAGGGCATAGACGGGTATCGCGAAATCTTTTCGCCGTTGCGGAGTGCGACGGGTCAACCGCCAGGCTTTCTCCACGGGCTATTCCAGCCAGAACAGTGAGGGCCAGGCCTGGCGCATTTACGCCTTCACCGATCGCCCCGCCTATCGCCCGAAGGAAACGGTGCAGTGGAAATTCATCGCGCGCCGCTACGGCAGCGGTGGCTATGCAACGCCCGCGAACCAGATAGTCGAGTACGAGATCAGAGATCCGCGTGGCACCAAGGTAAGCGAAGGCAAGGCGACGCTCAACGAATTCGGCAGCGCCTGAGTTCACTGAACTCACCGAGCAATTGCCGCTCGGTGAATATAATGTTCAGTTCTGGGACCAGGGTCGGAGCAACAGTATCGGCAGCGCCAGACTTTTTCGACTCGAAGAGTACAAGCTGCCGGAGTTCAAGGTCGCGGTGAAAACTCCGGAAGAGAATGGCCAGAAGAAATCGTTCCGGCTGGGCGAGAAAGTTGAAGTTAACATCCAGGCGGACTACTACTTTGGCGGGCCCGTCGGCAATGCGACGGTGGAAGTCGTCGTCTATCAAAATCCTTTCTATCACTACTGGTATCCGCGGCGCGATTATCCCTGGTACTACGAGGACATCGACCAGCAACAGCAATACCGTTACTACCGCGGTCAGGGCCAGGTCATCAAGCGCGAGACCATCAAGACAGACTCGACTGGGAAAGCCGCGCTGACGTTCGACACGCCGCGCGAAAACTACAATCAGGATTTCGAGTATCGCATTGAAGCGCGCGTCACCGATTCCTCGCGCCGCGAGATCACCGCGAGCGACACAGTGCGCGTCACTCGCCAGCGTTATTACGTTTACCCGCGCGCGCAGCAGAACATCTATCGCCCGAAAGACAAGATAACCGTCGACATCAAGGCGCTGGACGCCAATGAGCAACCGGTGACCACCGAAGGCACCGTCAAGGTAACGCGCGACTACTGGTGGGAAGTTTGGGTTGATCCGACTGGTCGTGAAATCAAAGGCGAGGAGCTGCGGTTGCTTCTGGAAAGTCTCGGGACCAGGGAACGTTCCCGCCGCGGATCGTCAAGGGACAGAAACCCTGGCGGCTGAAGTTTCGCGGCTACCAGCACGACGACATCCTGACGCAGACAGTGAAGACCGATGCGGATGGCAACGCACAATTTGAGTTCACCGCCGAACGAGAAGGCTACTATCGCGTGGCCTGGGAGAGTTCGCCAAAGACTGCGGCCACGGCCACGACCATCAGCCGCAACCGCTTCCTACCGCCGATCAAGGCCGAGACTACCGTCTTCGTAGCCACCAACGCCACGACTGATCTCGGTTATCGCCACGCCGGCGTCGAGATCGTCGTTGACAAAGACACGTTCCGCGCCGGCCAGACGGCGCCGGTGATGCTGTCAACCTTTACCAACGATCGCTACGTGTTGTTCAGCGTCGAGGGCGGCGACCTCTACAGCTACAAGCTCATTCACGTTACCGGAACGGCCAAGCTGATCGAGCTGCCGATTGAAGAGAAGCACGTCCCGAACATCTATCTCAGCGCGGTGATGGTGAGCGATGCGCAGTTGTTCGCTGATACGAAGCAGGTAGTGGTGCCGCCGGTCCGGCAGTTTTTGGCAGTGGACGTGAAGGCCGATCGCGAACAGTATCAACCGCGCGAAGAAGGCACGCTCTCAATCACGACGAAGGACGCGGACGGCAAGCCTGTGTCCGCCGAGGTCGCGCTGGGCATGTCTCGACGAATCGGTCAAATACATCCAGGCGGACTATGCCGGCGACCCGCGCCAGTTTTACTACGGCAGCAAGCGCGGGCAGACGGTCCAAATGCAGAGCAGTTTCAATCAAAAGTCGTATGTGAAGCTGGTCGAAGGGCAGGACAAGAATCTGATTGACGAAAAGACGGCCGAGCTGCGTTCAAAGACCGTCGCGACGAGGACGACGCGAGATACCGATTGTCGGAAAACGAGGAAATGAGTCCCTCCGGCACACTTCGGGGTAACGCTAACGCCACCTTCACCGACAGCGTCAGCGTTGCGGGAGCCAGGGACATGGCTTCAGAAGAGCGTTTCGGAGCTGCCGATGAATGGACGAAAGGCTGAAGGGTTGGCCCTGCTGCAACCGGGAGTCGCGGGCGAGGCGCCCCTCCACCGCCGGGACAGGAACCCGCGGTCCAGGTGCGCAGCGATTTTCGCTCAACTATCCTTTGGCAGCCCGACGTGAAGACTGACGCCGACGGCACCGCGACGGTCAAGGTGAAGTATCCCGACTCGCTGACCACCTGGTCGCGACGGCGCGCGTAGCTACCACCGGAAATCAATTCGGAATCGGCAATGCGTCGACGCGCACTAAGCAACCGCTGATTGTGCGTCTGCAGGCGCCGCGCTTTTTCGTCGTCGGCGATCAGGTGACCGTCTCCGGTGTAGTCAACAACAACACGGATCAGACCTTGCGCGTTGATGTTGATTTGATGCCTAACAAAGGTAACGTCGGATTCAAGACCGTAGAGTCGGCGTTGTCCAGCCAAATTGAAATCAAAGCAAACAGTGAAGCCAGAGTTGATTGGCAGCTCGATGTAATTGATGCCGGCGAGGTGAAACTAAAAGTTGAAGCGCGCGGCGGAAATTTTGCCGACGCGATGGAAAAGACCTACACAGTTTACGAGCACGGCGTCGAGAAGTTTGTGGCGCGTTCCGGCAAGATGCGCGGCTCGAGTGTCGCCATCAAACTCGACATTCCCAGGGAGCGCCGAGTTGAAACAACGGAGCTTTCTGTACAAATAGCACCGAGCATGGCCGTCACGATGCTTGATGCCTTGCCTTACCTCATCGACTACCCTTACGGCTGCACCGAGCAGACGATGAGCCGCTTTCTTCCGGCCGCGATTACGGCGAAGACGCTGCGCGATCTTGGCCTGAAACCCGAAACCGCAATGGGTAAAATTTTCGGCGGCATCGAAGAATCAAGCGCATCCGCCACTCATCCAAAAGGCAAACACGATCTGAGAAGGAGCTTGACGAGATCACCAAAGCGAGTCTGGAGCGGCTCTACAACTTCCAGCACGCGGACGGTGGTTGGGGTTGGTGGAAGGATGGCGACAGCGATCACTTCATGACCGCCTACGTGCTTTGGGGTATGACCCTCGCGCGCCAGGCCGGCATCGAGGTGAAACCCGACGTGCTGGAACGTGCCGCGAGTTTTCTCGACAAGGAACTCGTCGAAGAAGAAGCCAACTACGATCAGCAGGCCTGGATGCTGCACGCGCTCGCGGTGTATCGCACTGGGACCGCGGGTACTGGGAACCGCAGGCGTCCCGCCCGCATCCTCTTCGCCAGTCAGTCAGTTTCAGTCCACTGCCTTCAACAATCTTTTCGCCAACCGCGACAAGCTCAACGCCTACACGCGCGCCCTGCTCGCCCTGGCTGCGCACAACTACGGCTACAGCGACAAAGCAAAGACGCTGATCGAGAATTTGGAAAACGGCGTAAAGGTAGACTCGACGCCGGACACTTCCGTCGTGCAACAGGGTGCGCAATCTTCCGACCCTTCGGTCATGGCTACGGCCCACTGGGGCGAGGATGGCATCTACTGGCGCTGGTCGGATGGCGGCGTCGAAGCTACCTCGTTTGCCCTGCGCGCGCTGTTGGCAATCGATCCGCAAAACAAGCTCATTGAGCCGGTCAGCAACTGGCTGATCAAAAACCGCCGCGGCGCCCAATGGAGCAACACGCGCGACACCGCTATCGTCGTGCTGACGCTCAACGACTACCTGCGCACGACCCGGGAACTGGAACCGCAAATCAGTTACGAACTCCTGGTCAACGGCAGCTCCAATCGCCAGCAAACAGGTCACCGCCGAAGATGCGCTCAGCGCGCCCAGCAAGTTCGAGATTCCTCGTGAAGTCATTCGCGACGGCGCGAACGAGGATCACCATCCGACGCACCAGCGGCAACGGTCCCATCTATTTCTCGGCGGCAGCAAAGTTCTTCAGTCTCGAAGAACCGATTACGCCTGCCGGCAACGAGATCTTTGTCCGGCGTCAGTATTTCAAACTGGTAAATCACCCCACGCTGCTCAAGGGCTTCGTCTCTGAACGCGTCCCGCTCAATGACGGCGACACGGTCAGTAGCGGCGAGCGCGTGGAGACGGTGATCACTATCGAAGCGAAGAACAACTATGAATACCTGTTGTTCGAGGATTTGAAACCCGCCGGCCTCGAAGCCGTCCAGCTCAGGAGCGGCGAGAACCTGTATGCGAAGGAACTTAAATCCGGCGCAGCTCGAAGTCCAAGGTCCAAGGTCCAACGTCCAAAGTCAAAGCCGGTTGGCGCTGTTCAACTTCACCTCACCCGCCGACTTCACCGGACGCACGCGCTGGGTCTATCAGGAACTACGCGATCGCAAAGTCGCCATGTTCATCGATCATCTTCCGGAAGGTGTCTGGCAGTTGAGTTACGAAATGCGCGCCGAAACTCCCGGCACGTTCCACGCGCTGCCCGTGCTGGGCCACGCGATGTACGTCCCCGAGATCCGGACCAACGGCGCGGAGGTAAGAATCAAAGTGGTGGACTGATTGAAGTAGACAGGAGCAGCAGCCAGAGCGGGGGAACAGGGGAACAGGGTAAGGGGCATAGGGAACCCGCGGACGCCACCGCCCGTTTCCCTTGACCCCTTCCCACTTTACCCTTTTCCCCTGTTCCCCCTTTCGCCTATTTCCCCTTCGCCCGCTCCGGCTGATTGCTGACTGCTGATTGCTGTCTACTGTCTCCTGTTTACTGTCTTCCCACCCGGGTCATACAGCAATCTCCTCAAGCGCACCACTTCCGCTCACAACGCGGTGTCTGGCAATCGCTCACCAGCGCTTCGTACTCTGCCAGGCGCCGGTTCGCCGCCGCGTTACGGCCCGACAGAAAGAGCGCCTCGATGTGCAACGGCCCTAACCACAGACGACTGATGCGCGACTTTCGCTTCGCCAAGGAGTTCCAGGATTTCGTCGCACAAGCGCAGCGTTTCGTCCAACTCGCCGTGCTTGAAGTGAACATGCGCCAGGCAGCGTCGCCCCTCGGTACGCGAGTAAAGCAAGCCGAGCGCTTCCGCTCCCTGGTAATTCTCCCGGGCAGTTTCAAAAGCCTCATCGAAGCGCTCCAGATCAGCCAGGAGGATCGCCAGATTCCCTTTCAGCAGCAGCGCCAGGCGCTGCTCGCCAATCGATTCCGCCAGCGCCATCCCTTCTCGCAGTTCGAGCTCTGCCGACCGCAAATCGCCCGCCGCCCCCGACGTCATGTAAGAGACCGAAGTGACCAGGTAGGTCCAGGCCTGACGTTCGCGCGAATGCAAGCGGGCCACTATTTCACGTTCACGCGTGGCATACTGGAGCGCCTTCTGCCAATCACCCGCGTTCATGGTGTTCTCACCCAGAAACTCGTAACCCAGTGCCTGCGCCAGAGGAATATCGTGCTTGTTTCCAAATTCCACCGCGCGCCAGGCCCATACATTGCCATCAGTGAAACGACCCATATGTTGATAAGCGCCGGCGAGAAAGGCGTAGATGTCTGAAACCGTCGTGGCCGCGAAATCAGTTAACGTTTCCTGCTCAGGCACGGCGGCAACTAACTCCGCAGCCTTCTTCAACAACTCGATTGCCTCTCCATGATTGCCGGCCAGATGATTGAACCGCCCTTCGATGGCCAACGCTCGGGCGGTCTCGATCGGATTCTCTTTGGGATCGAACACCGTCAGCGCTTTGCGAACGTATTCCAGGGCGCGACGATCGCCAGGGGTGACGAGCGAAGTCGCCGCCTGACACTGCAGGCGCGCGCAATCAAGGGCGCGCGCGCCAAAGCGAGCGCCCGCTCAAAATGCTCAGTCGCGCGCAAACTGTTTCCGGCGAGCAGCATGGTTTTCCCATCGCCTCTTCCAATGCGAGTGTTTCATCGGACGCACCCAACGACTCGGCACACTCGAGCGCGCGACCATAAGCCGCCATCGCTTCGTCGTAGGCGAAAATTCGCTCCGCCTCGGCCGCTGCCTGCTTCGCGTAGGTGAGTCCGCGCTCATACTCGCCGGCATGGATGAAATGATGCGCGAGCGTCTCAACGCCCCCAACCCTTTTTCGCCCGCCTTTTCGCGATGTCGCTCCAAACCCTCGGCGGTGCGCAGATGCAAACGTCGCCGGCGAGGTGGGTTCAACTCTTCGTAGAGCACCTCGCGAATCTTGTCGTGAGTAAAAACAAACGCCTCGCTGCCGTCGGCGGCCAGCAACTGAGCGCCGACTGCTTCGTCAAGCGCGTCAAGCAGTTTGTTTTCGTTCTGCCCGTCCACGGCGGCCACCAGTTCGTCAACGGTAAACGTCTTACCAAGCACCGCCGCGGCGCGCAGGGTCTCGTTACATTCCGGGCTGACACGATCCAGCCGGTTGCCGATGGCCTCTTTTACACTTTGCGGGATCACCAGATCGACCAGCTCGCAACGTTGCCAGCGTCCGCTTTCGCGCCGCACCGAGCCTTGCTCAACCAAAGCCTTCACCACCTCTTCAACGAAGAATGGATTGCCTTCAGTCTCGCGATAGACCGCCTGGGAAAAGTCTCCCGACATATTTTCATCCAGCAGCGCCGCGATTTGGGCGCGCGTTTCCTCCGCGTTGAAACGCTTGAGCACGATGCGCGTCGTAAAACGCTCGCGATTCCAGTCAACCAGCGCGCGAGCCAGCGGGTGTGCGCGATCGAGTTCGGTGTCGCGGTAAGACGCGGCGATCAACACACGCTCGCCGCGCAGTTGCCGCAGCAGGTGGCCCAGCAGCAAGAGCGTGCCGCTGTCGGCCCAGTGCAAATCGTCGAGGTAAAACAGCAGACCCTGACGCTGCGCCAAACGCGCCAGCACATTCGTGACTGCGTCGAAAAACAACAAGCGCTCTTCGTGCGCCGGCAACTCGTTACCGGCAGGAAAGGGACCAAGACGCGCTTCGATTTCCGGCGCGAGCTTGGCGATCTGCGACGCGCTTTCCCCGAGCGCCTCGCGCAGCTTCGCATCGTCTTTCTGCTCGCGCACCCAGCGGCGAAAGGCTTCGACGAAAGGCAGGTAGGGCGTGGCTGCTTCGTATTCGTAACACGCGCCGCTGAGCACCACCGCCCCATGGAGCGTGGCCTGAACGATCACTTCGCGTGCGAGCCGCGTCTTGCCGGAGCCGGGCTCGCCGCTCAACAGCAGACAGTGGCCACGACCTTCAAGGGCGCGGTGCCACAGTTCGCGGGCTTCCGCGAGTTCGGGGCCGCGAGCAACCAGACGGCCGCGCGCGAGCGCGTCGAGAATGGCAACGGCGCTGCCGCCGTCACTATCCTCGTCCAACTCTTCGTCGCTTCCGCGCAACGCCTCAGTTAGCGCAGTCGCTGTCTCCGCCGCCGTCTGGAAGCGTTGCGCCGGATCTTTTGCGAGTAACCGAAGAATGATGGTCTCAATCGCTCGCGGCAGGTCGGGACGCAGCACTCTTGGCGGCACGACGGGCGCGTGCAAATGCTGCGAAATAGTCGCGAGCGGATCACCGATGAACGGGACGCGGCCGGTGGTCAGTTCGTAAAGCACCGCGCCCAGGGCATAGAGATCGGCGCGACCGTCAACAGTCGTTCCCATTGCTTGTTCGGGCGCCATGTAAGCAGCAGTGCCGACGATCGTGCCGGCGTGGGAGATGCGCGAGCCGCGCGCGGGCAATGCCAGGCCAAGGTCGGCAAGCTTCACCATCGCACCTTTGAGTCCGGAGTCCGGAGTCCTGAGTCCGGAGTCCTGAGATTTGCGATCTGAACTCTGAGCTTTGAGCTTTGAGCTTTGTCCTTTGATGCTTGAGATTTGAGTCTTGAGTTCTGAGTCCTGAGTCCTGAGTCCTGCGTCTTGAGTCCTGAGTCCTGAGTCCTGAGTCCTCCCCCTCCCGCCAGCAACACATTCGCGGGCTTCAGATCGCGGTGCACGATGTTGTTGTTGTGTGCGTGTTCGAGCGCGGCGCAGATCTGGCAGGCAAACTCGATGACCTGCTGCAGATCGTGAGGCGGCGTCTGGCCCAGGTTGGGACCTTCCACCAGCTCCATCACAAAAATGGAAAGCCGTGATCTTCACCGACGTCGTAAATCGCGACGATGTGGGGATGATTCAAAGCCGCCGCCGCCCGCGCTTCACGCATGAAGCGGGAACGACTCTCCCCGGTTTCCCCTTTACCCGTTCCCCTTTTCCCCGGTTCCCCAATTCCTTTGCCTTCCCTGGGACCGCGGGCGTCTCGCCCGCTAGTTTTCCGCCCCCTGCCTCCTGCCCCTGCTGCCTGTTTCTGCCTTCGGTCGTCGCCTCCTGCTCCTCTTTCGTCAGACGCTCGGCCAGAACCTTCACCGCGACCGGTCGTAACAACTCGAGGTCAGTCGCGCGAAAGACGATTCCCATCGCCCCGCGGCCAAGTTCACTATCAAGCCGGTAGCGCTGGCGCAGCACGAGTCCCGGCCGCGGCAGGCCGACGCGAATCGGCTCTGAATCAAATCGCCGCGTCTCCTGCGATTCGTTCACAGATTCCTGCGGGGATTCCTTCGCCGACACTCGTGCAGGATTGGTGGTTGATTGAAGATCGCCGGGCTTGGGCTCACCATGACTCATCACTCAATTCTCACAACTCTGGTATTAGTACAGATATTAGCTGAATGTAGCTAAGGTGAGAATTAGAGAGGAGAGATTGAGCGGACCGTTGCGACTTTTGTTGTAACGGACGGGTCGCGACCCATCAAGTTGACGCGCATTGGAGGCCCGCAGGGCCGGCATTTAATAGCCACGCCTGTGAGGGCGTGGTCGAGATAGTCTCGCTCACTCTTTGAGGCCCGCAGGGCCGACACTTTATGCGCGCAGAACCTTAGTCGCTTTGTGCCGCACCTTCGGCGCTCGTAATTCGTAGAGGTTTCGGATCCACGCCCTCACGGACGTGGCTGTTGAATATCGGCCCTTCGGGCCTTAACCCCACCCGCAGAAAGCCCAGGGTTCCGCTTGCGCTTCACCCTGGGCTTTATTCGCTCGCCTGCCTTCGCAGGCTTTACCTACGCTCACTGCTCACTGCTCACTGCTCACTGACCTACGGCTTCTTCCCTTTGCCTTTGCCACCGCCGTGATCCTGACCCCGCGGCTGCGCCGGTGATCCATGCTTGTCGTGTTTCGCGCCGCTGGCGTTTGCTGCTGCTCCTGCGGCTTAGGCACTTTACGTTCAGCCTTCGGTTGTATGCGCATTGGTGGTTGCTCCGCTTGCGGTTGTCCCTGAGCGCGCCCGCCTACTTTTTCGCCCTTCGCAGACTTCCGCTTTGCCTGCCGCTCTTCGATTTCCTGTTTCTGTTGCTGCTGCTGCACCGCGCACCTGTTGCTTCGCTTCCTTATTCCCGCGAGTGTCCACGTCTTGTCGAGCCTGCTCGCCATGGCGCTCATCTCTAATCTTGAGCTTTTGATTCCGGTCCTGGTCGGAAACACGTTCCACGCGCATCGACTTCGCCAGGTCCTTCCTGTATCGCGACTCCCTTAGATCGGCGCCGACATAAACAGGGGTGTCTCTGAGTTTCTTCGCAATGCCCGGCGGCAGAGCGATCTTGCCGCGTCCCCAGGCTGAATGGACCACCGCGTTTCTAAGCGGCGTCAGCGTCAACGGGTCGAGCGTAGGCCGCGTTGCTGCCCAGGCCCGGCTGTCAACCCTCCTGAGACTGTGCCGGTCGACGACCCGTCCGAAAGGCGTCCACTGGAATAACAGTGACGGCGCCGGGTATCGCCAGGTTGATGAGTTGTGCAGGCACAACATTCGCCCGAGTCAAATAACGCGGCTGCCAGTTGTTGTCGTAAAAGCGCGGCGCATAGCTATCGCCCGGCCCCAGCGGAACCCAGCCGATTTGGTTCGAGTCGTTCAGCGGCACGAAAGCGACGAGCGCCGGGGCGTACGTCGGCGTGGTGTTCACCGCGTCGGGAATCCAGTACCACTGATTGCCGACGTTGGCCCAGCGTCCATAGTGATACGGCGCATAGCCCCAGGGCTCACTTGAAACCCAGGTTGGTCCATACGGGTAGTCGTTAGTCCAGGTGCCCTGCTGATATGGAACCCAGTCCGCCTCCACGCGCGGTCTCCAGGCATGACCATAGCCGTCGACATTCTGCCAATCGCCGTAGTAATCCAGGTCGTTGATGCCCGGAATGCTTGAACTCGCATACTGATAACTCACGTTGCGTCGCGAAGGATCGTAGTAGTAGGGGTCACTGAGATAGGCGTCGTAGTTGTTATAACGACCGTCATAGGAATTCGGGTATTGATAGCGGTAATAGTCGTCCACCTGTCGTCCGGCATCCTGGCCGTTCAAGCGCGACAACGCCACCTCGGCAGCTGTCTGGCCCAGCAGCGTAAGCATCTCGCCTTTGTTGATCTCGCCAGTGCCTCCCAAACCTACAACTCGAGCCAGGCCGCTCAGGACCGAGACGAGCACGTTGCCATTGTTATCAAAACCAACGTTGTAAAGCCCCGGCTGATCGAAATCGATCGCGCCGCGGGGCGTGGCCACTTCAAACAATTCACCAGAGTCCAGGTAGCCGACGTCGAACATTGCCGAGCCGTCGCGGAGCGCGAGCTGCGTGCGGCGGTCGCCAAGCGACACCACGTCGAGTGACGTGTTTGGGTCGAGCCGGGCGAAATTGCGCCCGCTAAACGCGAGCGAGGTGCGCGCGTTATCGCGTGTAAATGCGGTCTCCTACTGAGACGGGTTGATTCGGGGTAGCGGCTATCCAGTCCGCATCAGCGTCGGTGGCGTTGGTGTTTGGCAGGCTATCGCTGAAAGCGACCTCGCCGTCTACGCGTTGAATGCGCGCGGCATTTGGCAGCGCCTCAGCCTCGGCCGTTTGTTCATGCTTTAAATAGAACGCCACCGCCAAACCGGCGATGAGTGCAATCCCGAGCGCCACTACCGTCAGGTGCGGCCATACTTTGATCTTGTTCATAAACTCTCCTGTCTAACTTGGCAAATTAGCAATCAGCATTCAGCATTCAGTCGATCAGCATCAGTCTGTTTGCCGTTTACTGTTTGCTATTTGCTATTTAACTCATCACTCAGGACTCATCACTCAGGACTCCGTCTTAGTGATTTCAGTACACAAAACTGGCTTTCAGGGATGTGGTCGCAAGCGGCGTACCCGCCAACCAACCACGGTATAGGCCGGCGATCAATTCAGGGGCGATTCAGGGGGAAACCGGCTTGAGGACCTGAGACTTGGATCAATGTTCGCAACAGGTTCAGACCGAGGAGGGCGCTGGCCGGCACACTCTTGTAAGAATATTGCTAGAGAGGAATCGTGAGGTGAAGTGAGGCAGACGCGCTATTTGCAGTTAACAACGTACCCATTCAGGGCAGTGAGCAGTGAAGAGTGAAAGGTGAAAAGTGAAGAGTAAAAGCGAACAGTGCGCTCTGGCTTTTCACCTTTCACCCTTCACCTTTCACCGTTTTCACGGCTTCTTCCCTTTGCCCTTGCCACCGCCTTGAGCCTGGCCTTGCGGTTGCGCCGGCTGACCATGCTTGTTGCCGTCCTGTCTCTGCGCTGCCCGGCGACGACGGACGAATGCGCGGCGCTGCCTGCGGAGGCTGCTGTTTCACCTCGTGCTTACCGCCCTGCGACTCAATTCCTTCCGGCCTTCCCGGGCGCGGCTGGAAACGCGGTTGCGGCTGCGCGCGTTGTATCTGTGGACGCTCCGCTCGCGGCTGTTCCACTGCGCGCCGTCCTACTCGTTCACCCTGAGCTTGCTGATTCGCCCGTTGATTCGCCTGCTGCTGCATTCGCTCCATCCGGCGCTGCGACTGAGCAGCCTGCTGTATCGCCTGCTGCTGTTGAACCTGCATCCGGCGCCCAATCTGCTTCGCCTGTTGTTGTTCAACCTGCCTGCTTCCGCTGCTCGGCGCTCAAGCTGACGCACCTGCTGCTTAGCCTGCCGATCGCCGCGGGCAGCCTCAGCCGCCAGCTGATCGATCTGTTGCCGGCGCACCGACCTCGGCCGCTCGCGCCGCCTGATCCGTTTCCGCGCCCATCGTCGCCTCTGCGTGCAAACTTCAGTTCCTGCTTCCGGAATTTTTCCGGCACACGCTCCACGCGCAGCGCCTTCATCGGGTCCGGCCTGAATCGCGAGTCGCGCGCGTCGGCAACCACGAACACCGGCCGCTCGTGAAGCTTCTTCGCAATTCCCGGCGGCAGGTCAATCTTGCCGCGGCCCCACGCCGAATGCACCACCGCGTTCCGCAGCGGCGTCAGCGTCAACGGATCGAGCACCGGCCTGATGCCCGCAAAGCGCTGGCGATCAAATTGACGAATCGCGCGCCGGTCGATCACTCGACCGAACTGGTCCACCGGAATCACTGTGACCGCGCCCGGAATTTCCAGGTTAACCACTCGCGTGCGGCTGCAGGTCTCCACGCGTCAGGTAATAAGGCCGCCAGTTCTGATCGTAGTAGCGCGGCACATACGGATCGCCCGCGCCAGCGGCACCCAGCCAATCTCATTCGCCTGCGTCAAAGGGACAAACGCAACCAGCGCCGGCGAGTATCGCGGCGTCGCGTTGACCCCATCAGGAACCCAGTACCACTGGTTGCCGACGCTGGCCCAGCGGCCATAGTGGTAAGGCGCGTAGCCCCACGGCTCGGACGAAACCCAGGTTGAGTCCATACGGATAATCGTTCTGCCAGTAACCCGTCTGATACGGCGCCCAGCCCGCGTCCACGCGCGGCCGCCAGGCGTTACCGTAACCGCTCACGTTCTGCCAGTCGCCGTAGTAGTCAAGATCGTTCAGACCCGGGAATAAACGCCGGCGCATACTGATAACTGACGTTGCGTCGGTACGGATCGTAGTAATAAGGATCGCTCAGGTAAGCGTCGTAGTTCTGGTAACGACCGTCGTAATAATTCGGATATTGATAACGGTAGTAATCGTCAACCAGATAGCCGGCATCGTTCCGATTCAAACTCGACAAGGCAACTTGCCCTGCCGTCTGGCCCACCAGCGTCAGCAGTTGACCTTTGCTGATGCGGCCCGAGCCGCCCAGCCCGACTACCTGCGCGACGCCGCTCAACACGGAGACGAGCACGCTGCCGTTGTTATCGAAGCCAACGTTGTATAGCCCCGGCTCCTGAAAATCGACGGCGCCGTAAGGCGTGCCAACTTCAAACAACTGCCCCGGGCTCAAATAGCCGACGTCAAACATCGCGGAGCCGTCGCGAGTGCGAGCTGAAGTACGATCGTCGGAAAGCGCCAGGACGTCGAGGCCGGTGTCGGGACCGAGCCGCGCAGAAATTGCGGCCGGTAAACGCCAGCGAGGCGTGCGAGTTCTCGCGCGTGTAAATGCGATCGCCAACCGAGAACGGCTGATTAGGCGTCGCCACATTCCACTGCTCGCCCCCTTGTTCGCCGCTTTGTACGTTGGTGTAGCTCGCCTGACTTGTTGACGCATTCGCATCACTGCTTTGCAAACTCGGATTGAGTGCATCGCTAAAAGCCACTTCGCCGTCGACGCGTTGTATGCGCGCGGCATTCGGCAGCGCCTCCGCCTGCACGCTCTGCTCATGTTTGAGATAAAACGCCACCGCCAGACCGGCGATCAGAGCGCAAACGAACCGCGACTATCGTCAGATGCGGCCATACTTTGATCTGATTCATGATTGTCTTAACCTCCCCAATCCGTCCAAACACTTCAGTCGATCCGCACTTCAGTAGATCCAATCACCGACCTCAAGCCTCAATTAGTCCGCCACTTCAGTCGTTCCAAATCACCGATCTCATAAAGCACCTCAAGGTAAATAGTGTCATGCAAGCCGCACAGTCAGGTTCAAGCTGAAAGTCTCGAGGTCGGGAAGGGCGGCTTGCCCCCGCGCTTGCTTATACCTCGCCCTTGTTACTCGCCGTTGTTGACTTGCTGCTTGAAACTTTGTTCCAGGGCACCGCGCTCCCAGCAGTTACGTCAGCTTTTGTTCGTAATTGAGTTTTGGCAAGCACCATGCCCGAAGCGCTTTTAAATTGATGATTTCGTGAAACTTTTGGAGTGAAGTCGCGGGAGTCACGACAATGCTTACTGCCGGGTGAGGCCGTCACAAATTATTCATTCGATCGCAAGAATATTGTTAGACGAGAGAGGACTGAACGATATGCGGCGGGATTTAGTAAAGCTGCCTTCGAACCCCAAACGCACGCTCCATATCGTTCGCCCGCGTATCGATACAAGGCGCGCATAATTGGCTTAAGATCAGCAGTCAGCAATCAGCGCTCAGCCGGGCACGCAACCTGCTGACTTTCACTCAACCAGGTCTTCCTTCCCCTTGCATTCCTTTATTGCTCCTGCTATATTTCGCTGTTTGATCTGACCACTGATTACTGATTGCTGTTTGCTGATTGCTGTCTTCCCAGTGTCCATTCGTGACGACTTCGATCGCATCGCATTGGTTTCCGAGGACGGCGCCGCTCACAACGATCACTATCACAACTTCCTGCTCCGGCAGCTGCCGCCAAACTGTCATGACGCCATTGGAGATCGGCTGCGGCACCGGCGGCTTCGCCCGGCCGCCTGGCCGAACGTTCCCGAGCGCGTACTCGCCCTCGATCTCTCACCCGAGATGATTCGCCTCGCCCGCGAACGCTCCACGCAGTTTCCGAACATCGAATTCCAACTCGCCGACATTAGTGATTACCCACTCCCGGAAGAGAGCTTCGACTGCATCACGAGCATCGCCACCCTTCATCACGTACCGCTCCGCGAGACACTGCTGAAAATGAAAGCAGCGCTGCGACGCGACGGGAGTTCTGTTAATTTTGGATCTCTTCGAGCCGGCTAGATTGTCGCATTCACTCGACCGGCGGTTCATCGGCGTCATTGCTGGCAGGCTTATCGGATTCACTCTTGAACTGCCTGGCCGTCCCAGTGAGCGTAGGCTTGCGGTTCATGCACTACGGCCGCCTGCGCCAACGTCCGGAAGTCCGCGCCGCCTGGGCTGCCCACGAACACCACGACCTCTACCCCCACCATGCGACGACGTCCACTGCCGCTCTGCGCCGAAATACTTCCCGGCGCCAAGGATCAAGCAACACCTCCTCTGGCGCTACTCGATTGTGTGGAAGAAATAGCAATCAGCAGTCAGCAATCAGCGTCGTCAGCCGGGCCGTTTACCGACCACTCGCAACGACTCGACCACTGACCACTGACTGCTGATTGCTGATTGCTGTTTGCTGATGGCTGATTGCTGATTACTCACTGCTCACCGCTCACTCGCTCACTGTCTTGAGTTGCCTACCGCTTGAGCAGGATCAGTATCCCCGCGACGATGCCCAGCACCGCCAGGCCAGTCGTGACCATCGGCGAGAGTTTCATGTTAAGCAACGGCAAGAGTCCGGTAAGAATCAACCACAACCCAAGCAAGAGCATACCCAGATTTCTGCCTGCCAAACTATTTGTTAGCGCCATTCGTTCTCCTTTTTGAAGCGACGTCTCCTAGTTGCGACAGACCAGAGGACACCACTGGTCTTTGATCTTCCATCTTACGATTCACGATTCACGGGGACAGAATACCGAGGGAAGAAGCGAGAGCCCTTGGGAGAACAAGGAGCCCTTTGGGGAAAGGCTCGGGAAGTAGTTTCTAATTCCGCAATCCGAAATCCACATTCCGAAATTCGTCGCCGATTCTATCCGAGTTCTTGTATCGAGGCGAGGCTGGGTGCCGGTCTGGAGTCCACTCAACCCGTCGATTTGGAGTGCGCTGACCTGTCAGTACTGGCCGGCTGCGACCTGTCACAGCCAGTATCATAGCTTACTCGGTTATCTCGGGAGGCGTAGCGGCGATGTTCTTTTTAATAGATACCGCCGTCCGTGTGTGACGGAGTGGTTAGTGGTCAATCTCAATCAAGACCGCTTCGCTTCGCGGCTTTGCCGCCGCCAAGCGCGGAAAAAGCTTCGCCTTTCCGACGCGCTATTTCGCATGAGGCTCTGCTTCCGATGCGAGAGGCGTAGCCTCCAGGAATTGAGAGAGCAACGGAATTGTCAGCTCACTAGCAACCAATTCCCGGCGGAGAGCAGAGTATGTAAATAATCTTGCATAGAACTGCGGTGGATGATCACAATATGGGGCTTCTCGGAACTCCCGCGGATGATAAACAATGGAGAGGCTTTTAAGAACAACACTGCCTGGGGGTCGTTTCTCAAACGTGACGCAGGTTCGCTCGCGGGCGATGGCTGCCGTCAAGAGTAAACACAACCGTACGACGGAAATTCAATTTTAGAATGGCCTTGGCGAGAGCTGGCGTAACGGGGTGGGCAACGCATACAAGCCTTCCTGGCAAACCTGATGTCTATTTTCCCAAAGCCAAGGTTGCTATCTTCCTTGGATGGGTGTTTCTGGCACGGTTGTAGACTTGGTGCGGACATGTTCCAACGGCCAATAGTCTTCTTTCTGGGCTACAAAGATTGGACGCAATCAAACGCGGACCAAAGAAATTCACGGTTATTAAGAAAAGAAGGTATCCGCGTCATACGGGCTTGGGAGCACAGCCTTAACGGCCTTTCGAACCACCTTCAGAGAATTTTGCGACGGCTTCGCAGGCCATACTCATGAATGGTTAGAACGATCTCAGGGCCAATGAAAACAAACGAAATCAAACGGCACCGCCAATACGAGGACTTCGAAAAAGTCATTCGTGGCCTTGAGCTTTTTACGGGCGCAATGGGGTTGGATTTGGGCCTGGAACGCGCCGGGATCCACACATTACTGGCTTCAGAAATTGATGAAGCTACGCGCAAAACGATCGCGGCAAACCGGCCCGGCATCGAGCTGATCGGAGACTTACGAGACTACTCACCGCAAGACATAAGAGAGTCCGCGAAGTTGGATCCAAAAAGCGAAATAGACCTGATTGTCGGAGGGCCGCCTTGTCAGGCATTCAGCACAGCAGGCAAACGTCAGGCTTTCGAAGATGAGCGTGGTAATGTATTCCTGAAATTCATCGAGTTGATCCTGGATCTCCGGCCCCGCTATGCAGCAATCGAAAACGTACGAGGACTTTTGTCAGCGCCTCTGGCCCATAGGCCGCATTCAAACCGTGGTCTCACTTTTCCGCCACTATCATCCACCGAACAGCAAGGAGGTGCGCTTTATTTTATTCTTAACATGCTCCGCGCAGGCGGATATGAAGTCAGTTTCAACCTCTGCACAATTCTGCCAATTTCGGCGCGCCACAAGTCCGCGAGCGGGTAGTAGTTTTGTGTTCGCGTGACGGTCAAAGGCTCCCATACCTTTCACCGACGCATTCGCGAGACGGGCAATTCCGGCTAAAGCCGTGGCGAACCTTCCGTGACGTTACTGCCACACTACCGAAGATCCCGTGTGATTATGTGCATTTTCCCGAAAAGCGACTTCGTTTCTACCGAATGCTAAAGGACGGCCAGAACTGGCGTAAACTCCTGAAGCACTTCAACAAGAAGCGTTGGGTAATCTCGTTTTTCGCGGGCGGGGCAAGACCGGTTTCTTGCGACGTCTGGCTTGGGACAAGCCTTCACCAATCTCTGGTTACGCATCCGGCAATGCCGGCTACGGATCTGGCCCACCCCGTGGAAGACAGGCCATTGAGCGTTCAGGAGTATAAGCTGCCCACAGGAATTTCCGGACTCTTGGAAGGTGGTTGGCTCTATCACCGAGCAGTATCGCCAAATCGGCAACGCGGTACCGACAAGTCTTGGGCTGGCTATCGGCAAATTGTTGTTGGCTTATGACGCGGGAAAAGAGATAAAGAACATTCCGGAATTCGCCTACTCCCGTTATAGAGGCACTGACGAAAGGAGTTGGCAAGCTGAGTATTTGAAGAGACAAGCAGCAGCGCGACAACCATCCTTTACTTTTTTCAAGCCGCTTCCTGAGTTCCTGGAACGACATGGAGGACGGTAGCCACTCTATCCCGGTAGGGCCTCTTGCGCTGGTTGTCCTTCGGGCGGGTTAGTCTCACTGACAAACCGAACCAACTTCGGCCAATCAATCTTAAATTCAACGTCGCAAAACTCGTTAATAAATTCTTGTGTCAGACGGTTGTATGTAGCGGCCTTTCTTCTTCAAACTTCGTTGCGCGGGCCTCGGCCTCGTGGCCTAGCGGTTCTATTAGATCAACGTACAAGTCCGCATCACCGGAAACTAACTGCCAGAACCGTTGGCCGATCAAGCGAATGTAATCACCCTTTTGTCCTGCATACCTTTATCCGCTTGTCTGACACCAAATTTCCCATAACAAATCCCTTCGACTGGCTGTAACTGTCCAACCTGCGCGTTCTGCCTCAGTACTCTGACGGCTGTCCTAAAGTTTCGCGCATCTTCTTGCGTTGATCCGCGTTGCCCCAGTTCTGGCCGGACTTCACCGTAATTAAGTGGCGAACACCGTCTCGCGTTAACTCAATGTCTAGACCCTGAACGGCAGATTTCATTCCGCCGCCAGTGTTTTCAGCGATGAAGATTGGTGAGCGCCTCCATAAAGCCGCCAAACGATCCTTCTTCGGATGAGGAAAGAGTAGCGTCAAGAATCGCGCTCACAAGATCGGCGGCCTTGTTTAGGTTTTTGGCTTTAAATAGATAGGGGTTCTTTCGTGATAGAACTTTGGCGAGCTTTAGGTTTTTGATGCTCGCCAATCGTTTCGTGAAAGCTGTCGATATTGTCATGTACGAACTGTTGAATGAGAACACGAGTTTGATCGTCCATTTATTTGCTCAACTTGAGGCCGGGGATCCGGTTTTTTGTAACCTCTCTGGGCCAACTGTAGGCGTCCAGGCGCGTCCCCAGTGCCGATGTAGCGCAGGACGATACTAAGGGCGTTCCGGATCAGAACGCAATGGGCGATCCGGCGGTAGAAAGAGCCGTCACGCTCAGAGAGATACTTGAACCTGAGCCCACGCCACACATTCCTGACTACGTCGGCAAGCGTCTCGACGACGCATACCAGGATTGCCCGATTATCAGCGATCCGAACGCGGGGATATCGCACCACCTGCGTGGCGCACTATGCCAAAGACGTGAGTACGAGGTTGGTTGCAGACGCGCAGGTTTCCGCGCGGCGCGCGGCCGTACACGGTTCGCGAATACGCCCGGCCTGCAGGGAGTGCCTGACACGTTCACTTTCGCAGGAAGCTACACGGATGCGTACCGAATGATCGGGAATGGCGTCCTCAGTCCCGGTGGGAAAGTGGATCGGCGCTGAGATTACCCGGTACTTCAATAGCGGCGATTTTTTCGTTGACGCGGTATTTGAGCGGGCGTATAGTGCGCGGCATTAAGGGGTGTTTTTCTCGCGGTTTGTTTTTCTCGCTGAAGTTGAAATTGGTTTTGTAGTTAATTGAATTTGTAGTAGTCGCGTTCTCGCGCGGCGTTTTACGCAACCGTTCCCACGGCGCTGGTTCTCTAGGGCGCTGAGGTTGTTCTCATGAACTTGGTTTTTCGCTCACCGTTTTCATTTCCTCTTCAATACCCGAAAGACGATCTGACGCCTGCGCGTTACAGTCACCGTTTTCATTTCCTCTTTCAATACCCGAAAGACGATCTGACGCCTGCGCGTTACAGTCACCGTTATCATTTCCGTTTTCAATTAGATTCTTTGTGTTTCCGTTTTCAATTGATGGAAGGCACGGTCAGGCCTGCGCGTACTACATATGGTCGGCGTTCGCATTTCTGTTTTCAACTAATCCGAACTCAGTTTCAATTGACTCGATCTCAGTTACGCCTGGTCGTTTCCCTTTACCCGTTTCCTCTTTCCCCAGGTTCATTCCTTGTTAGGTGGAAAGTGACCTGCCGCTTGGTGGGCGTTTGCGACGACGAAGCAGGTGGGTTTCTTTCGCCCTTACAGGGCGAGGATGTTTCTGATGACGTGTCTGGGGGTGGCGTCCCGACACATCGGGACTAACCCCCGGCTACTCCCTCTGTCACGCCTTCAAGCGTGAAAACCCACCCGCAACCACCACCCCAACGCGGCTGCCGCGTCGGTGGCCTCTATCCGCAGGTGGTACTGACAGAACCCGAGGCGAGCTTGCGCGCCTCCGAGTCACCCACCCGCAACACCCGGCTACGTCGGGGCCGAGGTGTGCTGGGTGGTGCTGACAAGAGTCTGTCGTTCTCCCCGGGCGACAAGATTCGAGAGGCTTGATCCCGGGGTGGCGTCCCGACAAATCGGGACTCACCCCGGGCTGTCTTGTGTCACGCCGTCGGCGTGAAGAGCCATTGCGTTGTTGGCGTGAAGACGTGAGAGTTGCCGCAGGTGATGCGAGCAGGATGTTTCTGTCGCCCCTTCAGGGCGAGGGTTCTATTGGGAACGTGATCCAGGGGTGGCGTCCCGATAAATCGGGACTTACCCCGGCCACTTTATGTCACGCCGTCAGCGTGAAGAGCGATACGCCTTCAGCGTGAGTACCCAAGTGCTACTCCAAAGCGTGTCGAGAGGCGGCGCGGAAAGGTGTCTGTCCTGGATCGAGACGGCGGCGGGCGGCGGCCGCAGATCGGGCAGATCCAGCGGGCTGAATCCATTCCGAATGCGGCTTGCGCCCGTATCTGGTGGTATTTCGGGGTTTACGGAGGATTCCGGCGGTGCTGCAGTCCCGTCTCCGGGTCTTTCAACGCCATCTCCGGACGCTTCAAAGCCATCTCCGGGCGCTTTAAAGCCATCTCCGGGTCTTTCAATGACGGCTCCCGGTCTTTTCAAAGCCAGCTCCGGATCTTCAAAGATATCTCCCGATGCTGCGATACGATCTCCGGGTCTCTCAACGCCGTCTCCGGGGCTGCAATGGCAGCTCGGGTGAACGCAGCTACAGCTCCGAGTCACGCAGCGACGGCTCCGGCCCTTTCACTGCCAACTTAGGTTCTTTCAATGGAGGCTCCGCGTTTTTCAACGGCGGCTCACCTCCCCGCGTAACGCCGGCTGACGTTGGCGCAACACCAGCCGACTTTCTCAAACTGATTGGTTCCAGAATCAATCTCACCTTAGGAGGATCTAACGATGGAAACCGGAACAGACAAATCGCGTCACGATGTTCAAAACAGTAGACTCGTTTCTCGACATCAACAGTTCCGTTCTGGAGCGGAATGCTCCTGCTCGCGGCCGCGGTGTCGCAATTCAAGAATAAGATCGCCGCGATCGACGATGCGGCACAGAAGCAGGAGACGCCCCCACCGGCGCCGCCGTCGACAAAGAGGCAGCGCGCGATGCGTTGGAAGAAGTTTTGTTTCTTGTGAGTGAAGCGCTGGAGTCCTGGGCCACACCGGCGGTGATCATGACCTGCTGGCCTTGACGGCGTTGCGGCCTTCGACGTTGCAGCGGCTCGATGACGAAGAGTTATCCAATCGCGCGGCGAGTGTGTTGGCGGAGGCGAACGCCAGAAAGACTGAACTCGCCGCGTTGCAGGTAACGCCAGGCGAATCTTGATGAGCTCACTCAGGCGTTGGAACGGTTCAACGCGAGCAAAGCAAACCCGCGCACCGCGACGGCCGCGCGGATGGCCCAGACCGAGTCGCTGCCGGTTCTGATACGTGAAGCCAGCAGCATTCTCCGCAACCAGATTGATCGACTGGTGAATTTGTTTGTTCGCACGAACCCAGAGTTTGTGGCCGGGTATCGCGGCGCGCGCGTGATTGTCGATCGCGGCGTGCGTCATACGAAGACGACACAGCCGGCGGGAGGTTCGCCGCAATAAATCAGTGGGCTGTGGGCAGTGTGCGGTGTGCAGTGCGGGGCGACGGCGTCGCGATCATTGGTTAGAACGACTGATGATCGCGACGCTGTTGGTTTGTGGTGGATCGACTGTGACCAAGCGGCGACTGACCCACCCGCTACCGCAAGTGGAACTAACAAAACCCGCTGCCCAGCCGCCTTCTGCCCACTGCCCACTTTTTTCGGGTACGCGTTCCCCTTTACCCGTTCCCCTTTTCCCCTGTTGCCCCGGCTTTTCCACGACCGCCCACTGCTCTTTAGTTATCGTAGTCGAGGCCGGTGGTGCCGAAGTAAGCTTCGACTTTGGTGAGCAGCTTCTCGATGCGCTCGTTGTTTTCGTTGGTCGCGACGTAGTTGTCCGTGATCGCTTTCTTGATCGCCTCGAGCGACTCATTGAGTTGCTTCACGATAGCTAACTCCTCCTGCATGCCTTCGTGAACGGCCTTAAAGACTTCCGACCAACCGCCGAACGCTTCCCGAAAGCCGCCCATGTAATCCTGGAAACCCTGCATGTACTTGGTCAGGGCTGCGATATGGTCGTGCTGCAGGTACATCATCTGCACGAACTTTCCTGGCTCTCCATCAAGCGCCGAGATTGTTGCTTCCATTCGTATTGATTCATGAGGCCTCTCCTTGTTGGTTGTGCTTAAGTATTCGTGTCTGTCGCCCATGCCGGGCGAGGATGTTCATTGGGTGCGGGATTCCCCGGGGCCCACCGTCTACTGTTTGCTGTTTGCTGCCTACCGTTCAGTTATCGTAGTCAAGGCCGGTGGTGCCGAAATAAGCGTCCATCTTCGCCAGCAGTTTCTCCATGCGCGCACTGTTCTCGGCGACCGTGGCCTGGGTTTCTTTGTGGGCGTTCTGAAGTGCCGAATTCGATTCCAGCAGCTTGTCGACTAACTCATTTTGCATTCGGTGCTCATCTCGTACGGTCTCATACCACTTGTCCTTGGCGTCGAGCGGAGTGGTGGAAGGCTTTCTGTGCCTCGCCAAACTTTTCAAAAACCTCAAACAGGCTGTAGCACGTCGTTACAAACTTTTCCTGACTCTCCATCAGGCGACGGGATTGTTGCTTCCATTCATATTGATTCATGAGGTCTCTCCGGTTGATTGTCGTGCAACGCCATCGGCGTCGCGAGAGTTGGTCGGGTCGGCAAGATGACCCAACGTTGCATTCGAAGAGCTCCCTGACGCCGTATTCCTGTTTTCTGTCGCCCTTACAGGGCGAGGATGTATTTTGATTGCATGGTCCGAGGGTGGCGTCCCGACAAATCGGGACTTACCCCGGCTTACTTTATGTCACGCCTTCAGCGTTGTAACCCACCCGCAACCACCACCCCAACGCGGCTGCCGCGTCGGGGACCCCGATCCGCAGGTGGTGTACTGACAGAACCCGCTCTGCCCACTGCCCACCGCCCACCGCCCACTGTTCCCTCAGCATGCGTCGCCCGTCGCGGTGTAAACCTGGCGCCAGCGCCCGCCTGACTTTTTGTAAATCGCGTAGCCGTACGCGTCGAAGCCGTGTTGCTGCACGAACACTTCCGCCACGCCGTCGCCGTCAAGATCGAGCTGGTCGACAAAATCGACGGCTGAGTCGAAGCCTTCGGGCTCAAGCTTATACGATTGAAAGTTGACGAGCGCGGGCTTGAACGTCGTTCCCGCCGGCTCCGCAATCAGCAGCAGATCCCGGCGCGCGTTTGCCCTGGTCTCGACAACGAAGCTGCCGACTATTTCCAACTTTCCGTCGCCATCCAAATCGGTGGCCGTCATGTTCGTCGTCTTTAGGGTGCGCAACAAAGCGGGCGTCGTGCCTCGCGAGCGATAGATCTGGCTGACCAGCTTCATCGTTGCCGCGCGCTCGGCGTCGGTGGGCGCGCGTCGCGAGCTCGGCTTTGCGACCAAGCGAAGCGGAGTTGGTGGCAAGTGCGGACAGCTGCGCGGGAACCTTGGCGCCGTTGCTGCCGCCTTCCCACAACGCGGACGCGTGAATGTTATTGCAGCCCGTGTCGAACCCGGTGATGGTGGCGGTGCCAACTTCTCCACCGCCAAACGTCACGCGATATTTCGTTCCGGCGACAAAGTACTCTTTCGCGAACTTGTCCATCGCCGCACCTGCGTAGTCCTCGTAAGGCTGCTGCAGTTTCCCGTTGACCACCAGCACCACTGCGTCCAGGTAGGCCTTGGTTGACTGTTCCGAAGGGTCGGTTCGATCTCGGGAAATCACACAGACGAGCGTCGCAGCGGGGGCGGCCGGAGTTTTCTGCGCGGTTGCATGTATAGAGATCTTGCTCGGAGGCGAAGCCAGCAAGATTGAAAGGGCGACACCAGAGACAACGAGCGCGCGACGGAACGCTGGGGGACAGTTGTGTTTGTGAAACGGTGGCTGCGTCATTGTGCTCGATTCTGTTTCCGCTGACTTAGATCCCGAGAATAAGGGACTGAAACCGGCTCCCGATTCCGACAGACATTCTGTCGCCCCTACAGGGCGAAGTTTGTATTGGGAATGTGATCCCGGGGTGACGTCCCGACAAATCGGGACTTACCCCGGGCTACCTTATGTCACGCCTTCGGCGTGAAGCACTGCTCACTGCTCACCGCTTACTGACTGCTGATTGCTGACTGCTGTCTTTCGCTCCAGCGACCACTTCAGCAGCGGCGGCGTCACCAGCGTAGTGACGACCACCATGATCACAACGGCGCCAAACGTCGCTGGTCCAATCACTGGTTCAATAACTCCCGCGGCGGTTGGCAACATCAGCGTCGCGCCGATGCCGGCGAATATCAACCCCACTTCGCCGCGCGCGGTATCATTCCCAACCCAATCGCCAGACGGTTCGTGCCGCGCTCGAGCACGCCCAGCGAACAAATCTGTTTGCCCACGATTGCCGCGAAAGTTAGTACCAGAGCGAAACCCAGCAATCCCCAGTGACCAAAAATCGCAGATCGACTTTCATCCCCATCAGGACGAAGAAGACTGGCACGAGCACGAAGTTTGCAGGCTCGAGAAGATCGTGCAGGTCGCGCTCCTTGCGCGTGTGCGCCGGCTGGTAATGGACCTCGTCAAGAATCAGACCGGCAGCGAACGCTCCCACAATCGGCGCCAGTCCAACCTTAGCCGAAGCCCAGGACAGGAACAGGCAAAACGAGATTGCCAACGTCAACAACACGCCTTCCGAACGCAGCCGGCCGGCACCGCGCAGCAAACGCGGCACGATGAACTGTCCCACCACGATCGAACCAACCAGAAATAAGAGCGCCTTGGCGGCGATCAGCCCGACATCCCGGGGCGCGAGGGCGACGCCCGCGGCAGTCGCTTTGATCGCGCCGGCGACTACAGCCAAAATTATGAGCCCAAGTACATCGTCAAGCACGGCCGCGCCCAGGATGATGGCGCTTCGCGCGTCGCGAGTTTCCCGAGATCCTTGAATACGCGCGCCGTGATGCCGACGCTCGTGGCGCAGAGCGTCGCGCCGATGAAGATGTGAGCCAGGCGCGATTCATCGGGAATGAAATAAGCCGACACACCCCAACCGAGGAAGAAGGGAGCAATCACTCCAAGCATCGCCACCAGCAGCGACGACCAGCCGACCGCCATCATCTCTTTCAGGTTCGACTCAAGGCCGACTTCAAACAGCAGAATGATTACACCAAGCTCGGCTATGGCCGCGATCACGCCGTCTGTCTTCAACGGTTCGGCGGCAGTGACACCAAATAGGATCAAATTGCCAATGACGATGCCGCCAATCAGTTCGCCAAGGACCGCCGGTTGCCCGAGCCGTTCAAATAACTCCCCGCCCAGTTTTGCAACAATCAACATCACCGCCAGGCCCACCAGCACCATCGGGTGGAGACCGTGTCCCGCGTCGGTGGTGGCCGCCGGCGCGTCCGTCGCTGCCCAGACTACGGTGCCAAACAGCAGCATTGAAACGGCAGCCAGGACCAGGAAACGAGTTGTTACCATTTGTTTAAAAGACTGGAGAAAAAGTGATCTAAAAAGCGTTCTCGTTTCTTCTTGTTCTCCCTCCCCCACTGCGGGAGGGTTGTGGTGAGGGCTTAGGGCGCGGCTAGCACCTCTCCCCCTTCCCCTCTCCCAACCGGGAGAGGGGCTTAGATTTATTTGTTGGGCAAGTCGGCGGGATTATTACATATTCAAGGCAATCCGTTGTTTTATGTTTCCATTGGTTGCGTCGGCCCGACGGCCAAACTATAATGCGCCCGATTTTAGGCGGCTCCGTTCCGACAGGATTCGCGGTGATTCGAGAACCTGGGGCGCCTGAAACCCAAACCCACTACAATATGCCAGCCCCTTTAACATGGAGAGAGCGCGGACGTGTCAGCTCTCGCGAACGCAGACGACCACAGACGCCCCTGCGCGCCCTGGCTCTCAATCTCAGTGAGGCGGCGCGATCCGCGTTGACCGAGCCGTTCCGTCTGACGGTTGAGCATCATCAGATTCACCTCCGGCGCCTGCCGCGTGAGCTCGACGGCTTTCGCATTGTTCAACTTTCCGACGTCCACCACAGCCCATTCACCAGCCGCACACAAATTGAACGCGCCGTCGAAACGGCGAACAGCTTGCACCCGGACATCGTGGCGCTGACGGGCGATTACGTTTCCAAGGAACGCGAATACGCCGCTCCCTGCGCGGAGTTGATGGGAAGATTGCGGGCGCGACATGGGGTCTACGCGGTGCTCGGGAATCACGACCATTGGACGGATGCAGCCCTGATAACGGACCTCTTCCGCGCTGAAGGAATGACGGTGCTCGTCAATCAGGGAATGCGTTTTGAAAACAAAGGCGCAGCTTTTTGGCTGGCCGGCGTTGACGATACGATGGTGGGACTGGAAGATCTGTCACTCGCGCTGGCCGGTTCGAGTGCAGACGAGTTCAAACTGCTGCTGGCGCATAATCCGATTATCCTGCGACGCGCCGCCCGGGCTGGAGTTGATCTCGTGCTTAGCGGCCACACGCACGGCGGACAAGTCAGTCTGCGCTCAGAACGTAGTGCTTCCGGCCGACCGCGCCGACGACTGCTCAAGGGTTTGGCCCGCCAGGGTGAAACGCAGATTTACGTGACTCGGGGTCTGGGAACCGTCGTTTTGCCGGTTCGCTTCGGCTGTCCTCCGGAAGTCTCGCTACTTGAATTGCGAACTGCTTGAAAAGACGAATGGTGAAATCACCGTCCACGGCCGTCGAAGGTCGTCTGTGAATAGCTCCCAGCTGTTTTCTCTATTCACGATTCACGATTCACTATTTACCAGCTAATGTCCTCCCGAATTCTTACCGTACCCAACCTGCTCACCGTCTTTCGGATGGTGCTCATCCCTGTTTTTGTTACCCTGCTTTTCTATCGACGCTTTAGTCTGGCCCTGGCGGTTTTCATCGTGGCCGGGCTCACGGATGGGCTCGACGGACTATTGGCTCGCCGCTTCAGCCAACAATCGCAGCTCGGCACTGTGCTCGATCCCATCGCCGACAAACTGTTGCTGGTTACCGCGTTCATCGTGCTTTCGATGCGCAGCGTCTTTCCGCAACCTCTACCGAGTCACTTGCCAGTGCCCTTCTGGGTCACAGTCGCCGTTATCAGCCGCGACGTGTTCATCATCGTGGGCGCTGCGGCTATCAACATCATGACCGGCTTCAGAGGCTTTCGGCCCTCATGGCTGGGCAAATTGAACACAACTGTCCAGATTGGGGGCATCGCGGCGATCATGTTCGCGGCGAGTGTTCCCCGCTACACGGGCTATTACCTGCCAACCGTCTACGCGGCGGTTTTCGGGTTGGCCATCTTATCCGGCCTGCACTACATCTTCTTCGCTTCAAAACTCATGAATGAGGACCGCAAGCAGGGTCCAGCGACCGATTCCGGCTCAGAAACCCCACAAAACCAGGCCCTTTCTCTGGCTTTCAGCAATCTGCAATCCCACCGTTATCAAAGTTGACAACGGCACGCTCACATATTATATTACTCGCCCATTCAACTAGAGTTTGACTGGGCGGCTGAACGACATGGATACCGGGGAGCGGCTTGGCTCCCGCGGCAGTGCGGGCGGCGGTGAAAATACAGTTTTGGAGAATAAATAGACATGAGCAAGATAATAGGAATCGATTTGGGAACAACCAACTCGGTGGTGGCGGTAATGGAGGGCGGCGAGCCCACTGTTATACCAAACTCAGAGGGCGGGCGTACCACCCCCTCGGTGGTGGCGTTTACCAATGACGGGAGCCGCCTGGTTGGTCAGGTGGCAAAGCGTCAGGCGGTTACGAATCCCGAAAATACGGTTTACTCAATTAAGAGATTCATGGGTCGGCGCTTTGACGAAGTGACCGAGGAAATCAAGCAGGTACCCTACAAGGTGAAGTCTACGGGTGGCGACGTGCGCATCGAGGCGGGCGGCAAGGAATGGAGCCCACCGGAGATCTCGGCAATCATCCTGCAGAAGATGAAGCAATCTGCCGAGGATTATCTGGGACAGAAAGTCGACAAGGCCGTGATCACAGTCCCTGCCTACTTCAACGACGCTCAGCGGCAGGCGACCAAAGATGCCGGCAAGATTGCCGGTCTCGAAGTTATGCGCATCGTTAACGAGCCGACTGCGGCCGCGCTCGCTTACGGCCTCGACAAGAAGGCAGACGAAACGATCGCCGTGTTCGACTTCGGTGGCGGTACGTTTGACATCTCGATCCTCGAAGTTGGTGAAGGCGTAGTCGAGGTCAAGTCGACCAACGGCGACACACACCTCGGCGGCGACGACATTGACGAGCGTTTGATCGAATGGATTGTCGACGAATTCAAGAAAGACCAGGGCATTGACTTGTCCGGAGACAAATGGCTTTGCAGCGTCTGAAGGAAGCCGCTGAGAAGGCCAAGATTGAACTCTCCAGCACGCTCGAGACTGAAGTTAACCTGCCGTTCGTGACTGCCGATCAGTCTGGTCCGAAGCATCTGGCGATGAAGCTGACGCGGGCGAAGTTTGAGCAGTTGATCGAGCCAATCCTCGGACGTCTGCGGTCCCCGGTTGAACAGGCAATCAAAGACTCGGGTGTCGACGCGAAGAAGATCAATGAAGTGGTCCTGGTCGGCGGCTCGACCCGTATCCCAAAGCGTTCAGCAGATCGTTCGCGATCTCTTTGGCGGCAAGGAACCGAACAAGAGCGTCAACCCTGACTGAAGTGGTCGCAATTGGTGCGGCGGTGCAGGCCGGTGTGTTGTCAGGCGAGAAGACCGACATTCTGCTGCTCGACGTGACGCCGCTCAGCCTGGGCATCGAGACCCTTGGCGGTGTTTTCACGAAACTGATCGAACGCAACACGACCATTCCCACGCGCAAGTCGGAGATCTTCTCGACCGCTTCCGACAATCAAACGTCGGTGGAGGTCCATGTGCTTCAGGGCGAGCGCCAAATGGCCGGCGACAATCGCACGCTGGGCAAGTTTCATCTGATCGGGATTCCGCCCGCGCCGCGCGGCATGCCGCAGGTTGAAGTGGCTTTCGACATCGACGCGAATGGGATTGTAAACGTCTCGGCCAAGGACATGGGCACCGGCCGTGAGCAGAAGATCACCATCACTTCATCGTCCGGCCTTTCGAAGGACGAGATCGACAAGATGATGCGCGATGCCGAGTCGCATGCGGCCGAGGATGTGAAGAAGCGCGAAGAAACCGAAGCCCGCAACAAGTTGGACGGCTTGGTTTACCAGATGGAAAAACGCTCAGCGACAATCGCGAGAAGGTTGGCGCGGTCGCCGGCGAAGTTGAGACAGCTATCGAGGAAGGCAAAAAAGCATTGGCCGAAGGTGGCGCCGAAAGAATGAACGACGCTTTCAACCAATTGCAGACCGCTTCACATAAACTGGCGGAGGCGCTCTATCAACAGACCGCCGGCGCCGGAACCGAAACACCTGCCGAAGATCAGGCGTCAGCGGCAGGGGCTTCATCTGCGGGGGCGCAGGCGAAGATAATGTGATCGACGCCGAATACGTTGACGTAGACGAAAACAAGTAAGGAAAGCGGTGGGCAGTGGGCGGTGGGCGGTGAGCAGTTTAGGGAGATATTTGCTTCTTGCTCTAACTGCCCACTGCTCACTGCCCACTGCCCACTGCGTAAAATGGCCAAGCAAGATTACTACGAAGTACTGGGCGTCAAACGCGACGCTAAGCCTGAGGAAATCAAAAGGCTTATCGCCGGTTGGCGCGCAAATATCATCCGGACGTCAATCCAGGTGACAAAGCTTCCGAGGAGCGTTTCAAGTTAACCACCGAAGCGCACGACATCCTTTCGGATCCGAAGAAGCGCAAAGTCTACGACCAGTTTGGCCAGTATTCCGATAACCTCGCCGACGCAGCGGCGCGGGGACATGGACCATCAACCGGGCAAGCTGGCGGAAGGGCGGCGCCTGGGTTTGATTTCAGCGGATTCGACTGGAGCAATACCACCACGCCGGGCGGCGGCAGCACCGGCTCGAGCTTCCGCGACATCTTTGCGGGATCTCTTTGGCGGCGGTGCGGCTAAAGAACAGGAGCCGCCACGACCGCAACCTAAAAAGGGTGCGGACATCGAGATGCCGCTGGCCCTTTCGTTTGAAGAAGCGATCAAAGGCCTAACCACCAACCTGACCGTCAATCGTTCGGAGCAGTGTTCGCGTTGCAACGGCGCCGGAGACATCGGTGGGCCGGTGATGGTCTGCGCCACCTGCAAAGGTTCGGGACAGGTGCAGCGCGCCGGGGGCGCTTGCGCTTTGCGCAGGAGTGTCCGGATTGCGGCGGCACTGGCCGCCGGCGTTCGCCGTGCTCGCTGTGCAAAGGCAAGGGCACAGTGCCAAAAACAGAGACGGTGAAAGTGCGCATTCCGGCCGGAGTCGAAACCGGTTCGCGCGTGCGCATTCCGGGAAAAGGTGAAGGTGGGCGTTTGGGCGCGCCGCCGGGCGATTTGTTTGTCGTGACGAATGTCGGCACGCACAAATACTTCACGCGCAAAGGCGACAACATTTACGTCACCGTGCCGATAACGGTGCCGGAAGGCGCGCTGGGCGCGAAGATTGAAGTGCCGACGGTCGAAGGAAGGCGCAGTTGCGTATCCCACCGGGCACGCAGTCAGGCCAAAAGTTTCGCTTGCGCGAACGCGGCGCGCCGTCGTTGCGCAAGCCAGGCGCACACGGCGATCAGTTCGTCGAAGTGCAGGTGACGCTGCCGAAAGTGCTTTCGGAAGAGACGAAGGAACTGCTCAGGCAGTATTCGAAGTTGAACGCGGAGAACCCGCGAGTTGAAATGGGTTTGAATGAGTGAAAGGTGAAGGGTAAAAAGTGAAGAGTTGTGAATAGTAAGTAAAAAGACTATTTGAGAAGAGAAAGCCCTTGGTTTCTTTTCACTTTTCACCCTTCACCTTTCACCATTTACCGTTATGAAGCGCAAACCGAAGACATACACAATCAGCGCGGTTGCCGATCAGTATGGCATCCATCCGCAGACGCTGCGTTTGTACGAACGCGAAGGATTGCTTAAGCCATCGCGCTCTGAAGGCAACACGCGCCTCTACACCGATCCTGATCTCGCGCGCCTCGAATTGATCCTTTCGCTCACGCGTGACCTGGGCGTAAACCTCGCCGGCGTCGAGATCATTCTCAACATGCGGGAGAAGATGGACGCCATGCAGCAGGAGTTTGAACGCTTCTTCCAGTATCTCCAGTCACACGCCGATGAGTTAACCAACTTTGTGGACGTTCCCGCCGAAGGCTCCAGCGACGCGCTCGTTCCGCTCACCTCGTGCCGCCGCCCTTCGCCGCCGGGGCGCCTCCTCGCGGCTAACTTCATCCTGGTTCTCGTTTCCGACGCCTTCTCAACCTTGTTTGCGGCAACACCGCCGTGGTAAATTTCGCTCGCACTTGGCCGCTGCTACAAGCTTAACGATCACCCTCAGGTAGATTTTCCCATTGCCTGTTCGACATTGCCTATTCAAACGCAAACACGCAGGTTTGCGACGCAAGCTAACAGCTTCGATTCCAGGTCACTCCGGTCTTCGATAGCAGATTGCAAATGAGAAGGCTTCCCCGGCACTCCGTCATTGTCTCGACCCTTCACTTGGGCCTGCTGCTGTTTGTCCTGTTTGTCGTGTGTCTCGCCCGCCCGGCTGTGGTTTCGGCACAAGACCTCGACAGTGTCACAGTCACCGGCCGCGTGTTGGACCAGAACGGTGCCGTCATTTCCGGCGCAACGATTGAAGCGATTTACGTTAAGACGGGCGCCGCCCGCACCACAGTGACTGACGATGCCGGACGTTACCGCATCATTCAACTCGAGCTCCGGCGTTTACACACTGCGGGCATCAGCCACCGGTTTTGCCACGCAGGAAAAACCCGAGTTGAGTTTCATCGCCGGCAAGAACGTGCAGCTTGAGTTCACTGTAGTTCCGCAAGGCGTCACAGTCGATCCGGTAACAGTTACGGCAGACGACACGCCCGCGATCGATACGACCCGCACAGTTGTGGGCGGCACAGTGACAACGCACGAAGTCGAATCGCTCCCGGTCGCCACCCGTTCGCCCCTGGACCTGATTTTCACTTTGCCAGGTGTTACTGAAGAACCACTATCCACCCGCGATCTCGCCGAAGACCGCAATACCACCGTCGCCAACACACCCGAGGAAGCAGGCACGTTTTCGCTTTCCGGTGGTCCCGCGTATTCAAACAACATCACCATTGACGGTCTCGACAACAACGACGACCGCTCGGCGCGGGAACGTTTTCAACCCTCGTTGGAGGCCGTCGAGGAAGTTCAGGTGATCACGAATCAGTTTTCGGCGGAGTATGGTCGGGCTTCCGGCGGACGCATAAACATTCGCACGCGTGGCGGCTCAAACAAGTACCACGGTCGCGCGTTCTACTTTTTTCGTAACGACTTTCTCAACGCAAACTCTTCGAACAACAAAGCCCGCGGCCTGTCGCGCCTGCCGCTCGAGGAACACGACCCCGGCTTTACCTTGGGCGGTCCCGTCCGGTTACCGTTTTATGACGGACGCAAGAAGACTTTCTTCTTTACCGCTTACGAATACGACACCGTGCTGGACTCAGCAACGATCGACACGCTTGTTCCCATCCAGCAGAACCCGCGCTTTCCAATACCGGCTCCGACCGTGACGGACCCCGCGGCGATTGGTCCACTGCGGCTTGGCGCCGGCATCGCGCCATTCATCGTGGGCGTTTCGACTCCCGTCAGGAACCATACGCTGACCGCGCGCGTCGATCATACGTTTTCCGAAGCGCACAACGGTTCGGTGCTTTACCAGTTGGGCCGGCAGAATAACCTGCGCCAGTTTGGCGGCGGCAACCGGCTGGCGGAGGCGCTGCTCGGCAGAACGCGAAACACCGATGCCATCTCGTACACCGACAACTACGTTTTCTCGCCCACCGTCGTCAACCAAACTCGCGTTCAGTTTTCGCGTTTGACGCCAGCCGTGACCGCCAGCGGCGGCCGGCGACCGGTGGTGCTTGATCACGCTCGACGATCCATTGCCTGATACTGATCCCGAGCAGCGATCCGGCACGCTGGTCGCCGGCTCATCGACTTCCGGCGCCACCGACCGCCGCGAGTCGCGAGCGCAGGTGCAGGACATTCTCTCCTGGGCACACGGCAACCACGCGCTAAGATTTGGCGGCGACGTGCAATACATTCGTTCGACGTTCATAGACCTTTCGGATATCTCCGGCACTTACAGCTTTGAGAACGCCGCCGGCCTTCATCGCCAACACGCCGAGCCGCTTCCGGCAAAATTTCCAGTCAGAGTCCGAGCAACACAACACTTACATGGGGTTCTTTGTTCAGGACGATTGGCGCTTGCGTCCAAACCTCGTGTTTAGTTTTGGCTTGCGCTACGAAGTCGAGACGATCGTGCCCGACCACAACAACTTTGGACCGCGCGTGTCGGTTGCGTACGATCCTTTCAAGACCGGCAAGACGGTAATCAGATTTGGCGCCGGGATTTTTACAACCGCGCGCTGCTGCGCACTATCGACGATTTCACGCTGGGCGCTCAGCAGCAGTTTTTCGACACGAACGATCTCGTTGATCCCGCCACCGGCCAACTGGCAGCGCCGACTTCCGCCGCGCGTTCATCGCTGCGAATCTTCAGTTTCCGCAAACGCTAACGGTCGACTCTCCGCTCGTCAGAAATTTTGGCGTGCTCAATTCCGGCTTTTCGCGCCGGCTCAGTCTGGGCCTCCGCATTCCGGAGAGTTACCAGGCAAACGTCGGGATGGAGCGAGAACTCGGACGCGGGCTGGTCTTTGAAACTAACTACACTTTCAATCGCGGCATACACTTGTGGCGAGAATTCAACGTGAACGCGCCGCGCCTGCCGGCGGGCTTCAAAAACTTTTCCGCCTACCTCGGCTCGCGCGATTTCGTAAACTTTCAGAGCAGCCCCTTCGGCATTCGGCCACTTTACAATGCTCAGCGGCGCCGGGCGAACTGGTGCGCTTCGTCTTTGGACCATTCAATCCCGCGAATCCCGCGCGCTGCTCGGGATCGTTCAACCCGACCAGCGCCGACACTGGTGGCTGCCTTAACGAGTCTGGTGTTCGCGTCACGGTCTTAAATCTCAACAGCTCTCATCGGGAACACCGGTTGAGGTTGCGCTCGCGGCGCTCAATCGACTGCGGCCCGATCCCAGCCGCGGCGAGGTTGAGGAACTTATTTCAGCCGGCAACAGTTTCTACCACGGCCTGACGTTCGAGCTTCGCAAGCGCTTCCAACGGACGAAGAACTTCGGCATGTCGTTCCGTGCCGCCTACACGTTTTCACATCTGACCGACGACGGCATCGTGAACACGTCTGACGCGCTTGGTCCCGGGCGATTTCTTCGGCGAGCGCGCGCTCAGCTTGCTCGACCGCCGGCATCGCTTTGTCTTCTCCGGCACGTTTGATACGCCGCGGTTTCTCGGCAAGCTGCGCTTTGCGCCGATCATGCGCCTGGCTTCCGGCGCGCCCTTCAACATTTCCATCGGCGGCGACGACCGCAACCTCGATGACGTCGGCAACGATCGACCAATCTTTACGGGCGACCCGAAATTGCTGCAGTGGCGCAGCCCGGGCGATCCGATTGACCCGGCCATTCTCAGTCTCTTTGCGCTGCCGGCGATCGGCCAAAGCGGAACCCTGCCGCGCAATGCAGGCCACGGTCCAGGACAATTTTTCTGGACCTGAATATCACCCGCGAATTTCGGCTGAGCGAGAAGATGCGCCTTCGGCCGGTGGTTGAGTTTGACAACTTACTCAACACCACCGTCTTCAGTTTTGGCAGCGAGTTCATTGACTTTGACGGCCTGGCGCCGACCGCGACCCCGGCTCAACGCCAGGCGCTCCTCAATTCCTTTCTCGTGACCACGCGCACACTCCGCCCGCGCCAGGTTCGCGTCGGCGTTCGCTTCGACTTCTGAGTCAGAACTAACCGCCAAGACGCCAGGGAGCGCCAAGTAACAGGATCAAGCAATTAAAGCTTTCTGACTGTTTTTCTCTTCTCGGCGTTCTTGGCGTCTTGGCGGTAAGGCTGTTAAATTCCTCAAGTCAAATGCCGAATCCGTCGTCACAATCCGAGCACGTCAGCGAGGTCGATAACGCGCTGCTGGACGCCGAGCTGTTCCTGAAATATAAAGCGCCGGAGCGCGCCCTGAAGCGACTCAAAGAAGCGCTGGAAACCAACCCGCGCTCAATCCCGCTGCGGGAACGGACGCGCGAAATCTGTATCGTCAACAAGGTGACCGATGAAGCGGCTCGACAGTGTCTGGCGTTGGCTCGCCTCTATATCGAACGCGATGAATTCGACGACGCTTACGATCGGCTGTTGGAAGCGAAGCGCTTCGACGCGCGCATCAACATTGCCGGCGGTCTGGAAGCGATCCGGCGGGCGCGTCGTCCCGACTTGCGACCCGAAGCCGCTCCGGCCGTAGCATCCGAGCGCGGTCCACTCGTCACCCTCGCCGGCGATCTGACCGCCATCAACGTCTTCGATGCGATTCAGGTAATCGAGAACGCGCGGCTGACCGGCACGCTGCTGCTCAGCAACGATCTGCAGTCAGGCCGCGTTCTCTTCAACGAAGGACAAATCGTTGACGCCGAAGCCGGCGACCTTACCGGTGAACTCGGCTTCCGGCAGATTGTGGAGATAACCACCGGAGGCTTCGAGTTCCAAAAGTCCGACACAGGATTCCCCGCCACGATCCAGGCCGCGAGCAACACCAACCTCATCCTCGACGCCCTGCGCCAATTCGACGAAGAAAAGCAGTAGTCCTTAGTTGCTTTCCTCGTCAGAACCCTTCTTAGTCAGCAGCTTCGTCAGTTTTGGGATTCAGTTTGGGGATGGGGCAGCTCGATGGTGAAGGTGCTGCCGGTTCCCACTTCCGAAGTGACGGAGACTTCACCGCCGTGGGCGCGCGCGAGGTGCTTCACGATCGCGAGCCCTAAGCCGGTGCCGCCCATCTCGCGCGACCGCGCACGATCCACCCGATAGAATCTTTCAAAGAGTCGCTCGAGATGTTGCGCGGGAATTCCTTCGCCGGTGTCTGCAACGATGATCCTGTCAGTCTGACGGATGACCGCCTGACGGACGACCGCCGCCAGAGCCTCTTTCACTAGCAGCCGATCCGCTTTCGCTCGAAATTGTGACTTGCCCGCCCGCACGGTTGAACTTGATCGCATTTTCCACCAGGTTCGTCAGCATCTGTTCCAGCCGGCGCGCGTCGGCGAAACACCATCGCCGCGCGCGGAACGGCGTTGCTCACGGTGACTCCTTCTGCCGCTGCTTTGGTCGCCAGCGAACCGATGACGTCGTTCACGATGGGGCCAGCTCGACCAGCTCAGCTTTGACCTGTACGTTGCCGGCCTCGATTGCGCTTAACTCAAGGATGTCGTCAATGAGGTTCTGCATGCGAGTCGAGTTGCGGCGAATGATTGACAGAAAGCGATGGCTCGCTTCTTTGTCGTCGATCGCGCCGGCTTCGAGCGTTTCGATGAAGGCCAGAATCGCGGTCAACGGCGTGCGCAATTCGTGGGAAACATTGGAAAGAAACTCCTGCCGCACGTGCTCGAGCCGCTCGATGCGCGTCACGTCGATGAAAACGCCCAACGCTCCCTGCGCCTCTTGCGCTGCCGTCGCGCGTCCGCCCTCATCCGCTTTGCCGCCCTTGCCGTTCGCGTTCCTGAGCGGCACCACGCGAAGATCGAAGACCAGACGTTCCGGTCCATGCGTTTCAACTTTGACGCCGCTTCGCTCCGTTCCCCTTGAGCGCGTCAAGAAAGGCGCCATAGATTGCCGGATTGCGTGTCAGTTCGGTTAGCCGCTGCGCGTCGAGTTTGCCTTTGGAGCGGCTAAACAGGCTGTGGGCCGCCGTGTTCGAAGCCACCACGCGCATGTCCTTGTCGACGACCAGCAAACCTTCGCGCATGCCGTTCATCGTAGCTTCAAACAACTTACCGAGCGCGAAAGTGTCGGCGCGCGACCCTTCTGCCTGGTTCGTGGTGGCGGGAGCCACTTCAAGCTGGCCGTTCGAACTTTTGGTTACGAGAACGCGACCGAGTAAGACGGCGGCGGTGAGCAGCAGCAGACCGGTGACAACTGCGCGCGCTGCGAATGAAGGCAGAAGGAGGACCAGCGCTAAAGCAATCGCGGCGGCTGCAAGTAGGAATGCATTGCGCTTAGACACAACGGGATCTTTTCACAAACTGAAACGGCGGGCAATGCCCGCCTCTAAACACAAGTGATGCTGGAGGAACTCACTGCAATCGGTGACTCAAGCCTTTCGCGGGCAGCCGACGAAACGATAGCCCACGCCGACCACGGTCTCAATGCAATCGCCACATTCGTCGAGCTTTTGTCGCAGCCGGCGGATGTGCACGTCGAGCGTGCGCGCGTCGCCGTAATAACTGTAACCCCAGACGCTGTCCAGAAGTTGCTGGCGGGTGATCACGCGGTCCGCGCTCTTCGCCAGCACTGACAACAGGCTGAACTCTTTGTTGGTTAACTTCACCTTCTGACCATCGCAAACTACGCGAATGTCGTCAAAGTCGATCAGCAGATGATCGTCCTCGTAAGTTTTGCCGCTGGTTTCGTCCAGGCGCCGCATGACCGCACGCACGCGCGCCAGCAGTTCTCGTACTGAGAAAGGCTTGGTGATGTAATCGTCAGCGCCCAGGTCCAGGCCGGCCACTCGATCCGATTCCGACGCTTTGGCGGTCAACATAATGATCGGTGTGCGGCGGGTGGCGGGTTCGCGTCTCAGCCGGCGGCACAATTCGCTCCCGCTCATTCCGGGCAACATGAGATCGAGGATTATCAGCAGCGGCGGCTCGCGCTCGTTTAGGGCCGCGGTCAAGCCCGCTCTCGCCCGTCAGCGCCGTGATGGCCGCCAGGCCCTCGCGCTCGAAGTTGTACTTCAAACTTTCGGAGATGTCGGGGTCATCTTCGATAATGAGGATTGGTCGTTGCATTATTTGAAATGTTTGATGAACGCCGCCTCGGCCATGTAAACAGTCAATTCGCAGATGTCGGTAACATAGTCGCCAATCCGCTCCAGATGCTTGGCCACGAACAGCAATCGCGCGTCTCGCGTCGCGGTGGCGGGCTCAGTCACCATCAATTCAATCAGTCGATGAAAGACATGATTGTAAAGTTCGTTGATCTCGCTATCGCTTTCAATAGTTTCGCGGGCAGCGGTTGCATCGCTGCTGGTAAAGGCGTCCAGCGCCGCGCGCAACATGCGGCGCGCGTGTTCGGCCATCTGGCTCAGATCGACGACTGACTTCAGCTCCGGCTCGTTGTTGAGATCCAGCGCCACGCGCGCGATGTTGGCGGCGTGATCAGCGATGCGTTCGAGCACCGGCGCCATCTTGGCCACGGAAATCACAAAACGAAGGTCGCGCGCCGCCGGTTGCCTGAGCGCGATAATGTCGATGCACTGGCGATCGATTTCAACCTCGAGTTGATCGATCTGGTCGTCCTGTTGGAGCACCTGGCGCGCCAGTTCACTGTCACGCTCAATGAGCGCCTTCATCGCGCGCTCAAGCGCGGTTTCCGCTTCGCCGCCCAGCAGCAAGACCTCGGTCGCGCAGCGAATCGAGTTCATCGTCTAGATGTCGGTGGTAGTCCATAAAATCGTCGGTACTTCGTTCTTTGTGCTTTGTTCTTTGTACTTCGTTCTTTGTTCTTTGTAGTTAGTCTTGGGCTTTGGTCTTTGGTCTTTGGTCTTTGGTCTGTCTTCGGTCTTCGGTCTTCGGTCTTCGGTCTTTGGTTTTGAACTGTGGGCCAGCACGCCTGGCGCTTTTGCAGCTTATGAAATATCAGCGAGCAAAGTACAAAGCACAAAGAACCAAGTACCAAAGACCAAAGTCCAAGACCCAAGACCAGTCTTAACCAAACCTTCCCGTAATGTAGTCTTCCGTCAACTTCTGATCAGGATTGGTAAACATTTTTTCCGTCGAATTCACCTCCACCAGTTTACCCAGCAGGAAAAACGCTGTCGTGTCGGAAACGCGCGCCGCCTGTTGCATGTTATGCGTCACAATCACGATGGTGTACTGCTTTTCAACTCCACGATTAGCTCTTCAATTTTGTGTGTAGCCACCGGATCCAGCGCCGACGCGGGCTCGTCCATCAATACTACCTCAGGGCGGATGGCCAACGCTCGCGCAATGCAAAGGCGCTGCTGCTGCCCCCGGAGAGACTCAAGGCCGAGGTCTTCAGGCGGTCCTTAACTTCGTTCCAAAGCGCTGCGTCTTTCAGAGCCTGCTCAACGCGCTCGGCCAATTCCGCCTTGCTGTTGGTGAGGCGGTTGATTCGCAGGCCGTAAGCCACGTTGTCGAAAATCGATTTGGGAAACGGGTTTGACTTCTGAAACACCATCCCTACTTTTCGTCGCAGTTCAACCACGTCGGTCCCCGGCCGATAAACGTCTACCCCGTCCATTAAAACTTCGCCAGCCACGCGCGTTCCGGCGATCACGTCGTTCATGCGATTAAGCGTGCGCAGGAAAGTTGACTTGCCGCATCCGGACGGGCCGATGAAGGCCATCACTATTCGTTCCGGAATCTCGAGGATACATCATGCAGCGCTTGTGCTTTTCCGTAGTAGAAGTCGAGGTTGCGTACGGAGATCTTCACCACATTCGCGGTGCGCGAAGAGTCGGCTGAATCACGCGGCGGAACGGCGATCTTGGTGGTGATGGTTGGCGCTGTCGACATGCTTTCTCTTAAATTTCAATTTCCGATCTTCAGACTCAAGACTCACGACTCCAGACTCAAAACTTCTTTCGCGTCAGGAAACGCACGACAATATTGATCGACAAAATCAAGGTCATCAAAACCAGGGTCGCGGCCCATGCCTGCGCGTGCCACTCGTCGTAGGGCGAAATCGCGTAGTTGTAGATTTGCACCGTAAGCGAGGCGATCGGCTGGTCCAGGTAGTAACTGAAAAAGCGACTGCCGAACGCCGTGAACAGCAGGGGCGCGGTCTCTCCTGAGATACGCGCAATCGCCAGCATGGCGCCCGTCGCGATTCCCGAAGCCGCCGCCGGCACAACTACGCCGAGCGTCGTTCGCCATTGCGGCGCGCCCAGCGCGAGCGCGCCTTCGCGCAAACTATGCGGGACGAGTTTGATCATCTCTTCAGTGGTCCGAGCCACAATCGGAACCATGATTAGCGCCAACGCAATCCCACCTGACAAAGCTGAGAAGTGTTTAAAGGGCACGACCACGATCGTATAGACAAATACGCCGGTGACGATCGACGGGATTCCCGTCAGCGTGTCAACCAAAAACCGCACCACGCTGCCAAACCGTCCCGAGCCAAATTCCGAAAGATAGATGCCGACGGCAATGCCGAACGGCAGACCAATCGCGGACGAAAGCAGCAACAGCATCACGGTGCCGAGAATCGCGTTGCCGATGCCGCCGCCTTCGCCAACCGGCTTGGGGGCCTCGACCAGGAACCGGATGTTAAGCGACCCAATCCCCTGCATGGCGATGTAGACCAGAATGATCAGCAGCACGCCCACAGCCACCACCGTGCACAGCGCCGTCAGCGTCGTCATGGTTGCACTGGTCGTGCGGTCGTAGCTGGTCGCTCTTTCTCATCAGGTCGTTGTAAGCGCAAACTGTTAGTTTGCGAAGTTTCGAGGTTTCTCAAGCGCACTGCAAGGCTTCAAGTCTTCAAGTTCCCGAGACTTCGGACTTCAAACCTGGAACTAGATTTGCGTTACACTCACGCAGCCGCCACGCCGCTGCGTTTTTCGCATAACGTTCCAGACCAGAAGTCGGGCGATGGCGTTTACCACAAACGTTACTAAAAACAGAATTAGTCCCAACTCAACCAACGCGCTGATATAAAGATCATTGGTCGCTTCAGTAAATTCGTTCGCGATGGCCGAGGCAATGGTATAGCTCGGTTCGAAAAGCGAGGTGCTGATGTGCGCGCGGTTGCCGATGACCATCGTCACCGCCATGGTCTCGCCGATCGCGCGCCCCAGTCCCAGTATTACGGCGCCGGCTATTCCGGGAGCGCCGTTGACCGGGACCACTCGCGTCGTTTCCCATTTCGTTGCGCCCAACGCCAGCGCCGCTTCGCGCTGTGAATCCGGGACGGCGGTCAACACGTCGCGCACCACCGCCGAAATGATTGGCGTCACCATGATGGCGAGAATGATGCCGCCGGTAAGCAAACCGATTCCCGTAATCGTTCCCTGGAAAAGCGGCAGCCAGCCAAACCAACGCTGCAACGGTGGCTCAACGTGAACACGCAGAAACGGCGCCAACACGAAAATTCCCCATCGATTCGAGATCTGCATCACCTGCTCCTGGTAGACGATCACGCCGTAGGTCTCTCCGAGGATGTTCCTTCAGCTCGGGCAGATCGTAGGCGACGGCCTTTCTGCCCGTGCTTGCGGTCGATGAAGTCGTCGACCATGCCGCCCTGAATGCGGACCCGGGCGGTAGAGAGCGCGTTGAGCGCGGTGAGGTCCTCGATGCGCGCTGGGCTGATAGCGGCGCAGAATGTCGCGCATGCCCGGCGACTCGAACTGGAAGACGCCGCTGGTGAAGCCCTTGGTGAAGATCTCGTAGGCTGGCCGGGTCGTCGAGCGGCAGGTCCTCGAGCACCAGCTTCGACGCCGTGGCGCTTCTCGATCAGCTTGAGCGCGTCGTCGATCAGGGTGAGCGTGGTCAGCCCGAGGAAGTCCATCTTGAGGAGCCGACAGTTTCTCGAGCCCGTTCATGTCGTACTGGGTGACAATTTCGTCGCGGTTGGTGCGGTAGAGCGGCACCAGCTGTTTTGAGCGGCTCGGGCGAGATCACCACGCCGGCGGCGTGCACCGGAGCAGTTGCGCGCACAGGCCTTCGAGGCGCAGCGCGACCTGCAGGACCTCGGCCACGCGCGGGTCCTTTGCGCGCCGCTTCGGCGAAGCCCGGCTCCGGTCTTGATCGGCGTCTGTCGAGCGCTGATATTGAGCACGTTCGGGCACCAGCTTGGTGATCCGTTCCGACGTCGGCGAAGCTCATATCGAGCACGCGGCCGACGTCCTTGATCGCAGCGCGCGCGCCCAGCGTATTGAACGTGATGATCTGCGCCACCTGCTCGCGGCCGTACTTTTCGGTGACGTACTGGATCACTTCGCCGCGCCGGTTCATGCAGAAATCGATATCGATATCCGGCATGCTGATGCGCTCCGGATTCAGGAAGCGCTCGAACAGCAGCCCGTACTGCAGCGGGTCGATATCGGTGATCGCCATCGCGTAGCCGACCAGGCTGCCGGCGGCCGATCCGCGGCCCGGTCCCACCGGGATATCGTTGCTGACTTGGCGAAGCGGATGAAGTCCCAGACGATCAGGAAGTAGCCCGAGAACTTCATCTGCTGGATCATCGTGATTTCGCGATCCAGGCGCTCGGTGTACTCCGGCGAGATCGTGCTTGAGCCGGCCGGCGGCGCGCAGCGCTTCCAGGCGCGGACGGCGCTTCTCGAAACCCTGGCGCGCGACGTATTCGAAGTAGGTGTCGGCGGAGTGCTCGGCGGGCACATCGAACTTGGGAACGGCTCGGCGACCTTTTCGAGCTTGACCTGGCAGCGCTGGGCGATGTCCCACGGCCGGTCGACGGCGTCCTCGAGCTCGCCGAAGCAGCTGCATCATCTCGGCGCGCGACTTCAGGTAGAAATCGGCGATGATCCCAGTGCATGCGCGCCGGGTCGCTCATGGTCTTGCCCGGTCTGGATGCACATCAGGATTTCGTGGGCGCGGGCGTCGTCGCTGGCGCAGGTAGTGCGAATCGTTGGTGGCGACCAGCGGGATGCCGGTTTCCGAGCGAGAGGCGGTTGACCTGCGGGGTGACGCGCTTGTCCTGTTCCAGGCCGATGGTCCTGAATCTCGAGGAAAAAGTTGTTTTTGCCGAAGATGTCCTGGTAGGTGTACGCCAGCCGGCTGCGCGTCGTCGTAGCGTGTCGGCCAGCAGGGTTTCGTTGATGTCGCCGCGCAGGCAGGCCGACATGGCGATGAGCCCTTCGGAGTGCTGCGCGAGCAGGTCTTTATCGATGCGCGGCTTGTAATAGAAGCCTTCCAGATAAGCGGTGGAGACCAGATTGATGAGATTGCGGTAGCCTTCCTGGTTCTCGCAGAGCAGCACCAGGTGGTTGTAGCGGTCGGTATCGGAGCGGGTCTTGTGGCCCTGCTGGGAGACGTAGACCTCGCAGCCGATGACGGGATGGACGCCCTTGGCCTTGGCGGTGTTGTAAGAACTGCACCGCGCCGAAGAGATTGCCGTGGTCGGTCATGGCGACCGCGGGCATCTTCTGCTCGGCGACGATGTCCATGAGCTGGCAGATTTCGCAGGCGCCGTCGAGGAGGGAGCAGTCGGTGTGGCTGTGGAGGTGGACGAACGGCTTTTCGGACATGGCTCAGTGTTCAGTATAGACGGCGGACACTGAAGGACGGAATGTATTACATTGAGGTTTCACCCTATGATTCCACTAACCACACCATGCCGCACGAGGACTGTCTGGCTTCTGGGAGCCTCCGCCGTGCTTTTCGCATGGAGCGCCGCGTGCAATACGTAACTGAACGAAGCATAA